>Ga0222715_10001156_pt1 | contig 25780 bp, 35 predicted proteins | sample C33_9DmetaG_FD_165056 | JGI IMG/M metagenome (GOLD analysis project Ga0222715, IMG submission 165056) | Estuarine water microbial communities from San Francisco Bay, California, United States - C33_9D | ecosystem: Environmental > Aquatic > Marine > Unclassified | place: USA: California...
CAACTCCCATAATCCATACAGGGAAGTTACAGCCGGCATCTCTAAATGCTTTAGTGTGTTCTTCTACTTCTCTCCAACTTTCATCTGTGCCATTTACCACATACTTCAATTGACCATGTGGAGACACTTCAGCATATCTGCCTATTACTTCTGGCTTGATTGCTTTCTTGTTCGTCTCACCAGCAGTACTCCATAGTTTAGGACTAAGGCTCCAATACCATTCTGAACCATTAGCCCATGCTGGATATTCTGAGCTAATATAATTAGCAAACTCATCTGTAATAGGCTTCGTGCCATTTGTTTCTACAGTTACGTTCATTGGCTTATTGTTTCTGCGTTTAAATTCTTCTATAATATTAATCATACCAGGCTGTGTGTTTTTAAGCATTGGCTCACCACCTGTAAACACCATATGTACACTTTGTCCTGTAACTGGATGTACAAATTGGGAGTGCGGTAGAAGTACCGTAAGTTCGTCTACAGCCTCCTCTACCGTCTTATCAACTATTAAGTGTTTATACTTCTTACTCCAAGTATAACTACTATCACAACCTTTTTCAAATACGGGTAAATCAAATACATTAGTAATGTCTGTGATATCTAACTTCTCATATGGTAAATCATATGTACTAGGGTCAGTTGGATCGCTTTGCCCAAAGCCATTACATTGTAAATTACATAGGAAGAATCTCATCCACAAACTAGGAATGCCTACATATTGGCCTTCCCCTTGTGCTGAATAAAATGTTTCGCTATACTTTAATGTCATCTAATTCTATCTGTAATAAATTAAAAATATCTTCCATTGATATCTGGCCGTCAATCATAGATTCCACGGCATCAAATACAATAATATGTATTTCTGAATTCTCAAACTGTCTATGTCCGTTATGTATATCTTCATAACATTCATATGCTAAATTTAAAAAACCTATATCAAATAATTTGTTAAAATCTGTAACTTTATCGTTAACAACTCTACCATATTGTACAATTTTTAAAAATAAATTGTCTGTAATAGAAACAGTTTGTATCTGTATGTCTTCTAAATTTCCTACATTCTTACATTTCAATCTATCCCTAGAATTAATACTATCTAAGTCTGCGATTGCATCTAAACTCTCAAATACATCTTCTTCAGTAACAGGATATTTATTACAAATTTTTTCTAATTCTTGTCTTTCTACGATGCATTCAGTTATTTCTCTAATAGGGACACTAAATTTACCTACTACAAGATATCCATTTCTATTACTAATCATATTACTTACTTGCGTATTCCTGCTGTAGTTTTATATTATCAAAAAACTCTTTCTTAGTACCAGGGTCATCAAAGAACGAACCTTCTAATACTGTTGTTTGTGTAAGACTACTATGTGCCAACACACCTCTATTCTCTACGCAACCGTGTGTGGCTTGAATATATACACCTATATTCTTGCTACCTGTTGCTTTCATAATTTCTTTAGAAATATCGTTTGCAAGTTCTTCTTGTAACGTACCACGCCTTGCACACCATTGTGCAATTCTAGTGTACTTACTTAGTCCAATAAGTGTTTCTCCTGCAATAATACCTATGTATGCAACACCTTTAACTGGCTGATGATGATGTGAACACATACTAATAAGTTCACTTCTAACTACCAACATGCCCTTATATCCTTCTTCTATATCGTTAGGAAATGCTGTAGCATTAGGCATATCATTATATCTGCCCCACATAAGTTCATTTACATACATTTTAGAAAGACGTCTAGCAGTACCTTGACTGTTAGGATCATTAAATCTATCAATAATTAATGTGTCTAAAATACCTTCAAAATGAGGAATAAGTTCTTCTATAAGTTTCTGATCATCTCCCTCATCCATATACTGAGCCACATTATCACTTGCCCAATACTTAGAACCTGCTTCTTTAATTCTGCTTGTTATTTTATCACTAGTCTTCATCTTGTATCTCCTCTATCCTACTTCTTAATTCTTCTATTTCCCTTTTAAGAGATAGTTTTTCTAACTTCTCTTGCCTTACCTTGTCATCACTATCATGATGTTCCCAATGCCTTGTAATTTTCTCGTCTAGTTCGCGATGCAGTTCTTCTAAGTGTTTTAAATGATTTGTTAAACTTTGTTTAGTACTCATTTCTTAATGTTCTCTGTAAATCCACCGCACACTATTTCCACCATTCCTCATATGGAAATACTATCCATGGGTCATATGAAGGTTCTAATTGTCTACCAACAAAGTCAACACCTCCGTATTTACTACCTGTTTTATTAAATAATGTCGCACATCTTATATCGGATAACGACGTTTCTTCTGCAATAACTTCAAAGATTGCCTTTAATGTTGCACCACTATCATTAATATCATCTATTACTAATATATTATCATGAAAATGTTTTTGTATTATATGTCTTAATGTTTTATCGTCTTGTACATTACCATCTCTTTGTTGCCATCTTATACCTTCAAAAGGCACACCAAAGTAATGGCTCAGCATTACACCAGGAATAAATCCGCCTCTGCCAGGTCCTACAATTACCTCTGGTTTAAAACCATCAACAACCATTTGCTGAACGATACTGCTAAGATCTTTTTCTAAATCTTCAAATGTGTAATGTAACTTATCTATCAAAATTATTTCCTATTGTTTTCCCATTCAAATGCATGTTTGCAAATATCTTCTAAAGTATACTGTGGTTCCCAGCCTAATAGTTCTTTTGCTTTATCAACTCCTGCATATGTTATAGCAGGGTCACCTGCTCTTCTAGTGCCTATATCTGTTTTTAATTTAACATTGTTAATATCTTCAAATGTTTTTATAACCTCTAATATACTATTACTATCTCCTCTACCAATATTAAAAGATGTACTTTTACCTCCATCTAAGAGATAATTCATTGCGAACAAATGTGCAGATGCAATATCAGAAACATGTGTATAGTCTCTCTGACATGTACCGTCTGCTGTTTCGTAGTCGTTTCCGTTTATTGTGAACACCTCATCATTTAAGACCTTTCTACATAAGATAGGTATAATATGACTAGCAGGATCTTGTACATATCCATGCTCTCCTTCAGGGTCTGCACCAGCGGCATTAAAATATCTTAATGCAGTAAATGTAATATCATGTGCATTAGAGTAATCTTTTAAAATAGTTTCAACCATTGCTTTAGTTCTTCCATATGGTGAGACTGGGTTCATTGATAACTCTTCAGTTGTAGGGAACACTAATACATCGCCATAAACACTACTAGAACTACTATATATAAAATGTTTTACATTTGTTTCTACACAGGCATTTAATAAATCAATAGTATTTGCAACATTGTTCTTATAAAAAATATCAGGTTCTGATACACTTCTGCCTACTTCATGATCAGCCGCTAAATGTATAACAGCATCAGGCTTTGTAAGTTCTAATACACCTTTAAGTTGATTATTATTAATATCAAATGGGTATTGAGTTACACCTGGAATAGACTTCTTTACTCGGTCAATGTTATAACATTGTGTCCTGCATCTACAAGTAAACGGCATACCATGCCACCTATAAATCCACTACCGCCTGTTACTACTATTGTTTTTTGTGTTTCTTTATTCATATTTTGCTCTGGCTACATGCCTTCTAAATAAATTATCATTACGTGATAATTCTTCACCAGTACCTATCATCGCATCTAAAGTTCTATCTATAGTGCCGTCCTGATAGTCTGATATCTTACCTATATTATACTGTGAAACATCTTTGTTGTCAATAGATTTTGTCATCTTTTGTAACTTCTCTATTGCATCCTGCAGACTCCAAGGTACATATAAGTGATTCCCATTATTAGCAAATACCTCTGGGAAACTTCTATATGCTGGATATAAAGTAAGTGTTCCAAATGTATCTGCTTCACTGACTGTATTACTTACCCAATCCTGTAAGGCACAGTTAAATAATACTTTACTATCTGCCAGTAGTTCATAATAGTCATTTTTCTTAAGGCTTGTATAAACCTTAAAATTAGCAGTATTGCCTTCTTGCAAAGCCATAGCACGTTCTACATACTCTGGGTCATTGCTTTTCAGCTCAGGATGTCCACAAAATATTGCAAACTCCATTGTAGGATCTATCTTATAATATGCTTCTGCTAAATCCATATAAAAATGCGGTTGTTTTTCATCGTCCCAACGAGCCGCAAATCCTACTCTGTTTGTTCTTTCATCTAAAGGAATGTTGGTATCAATTCTACCTCTTACTTCTTTCTTACCATATGGTAATCCAGTAACATAAATTGGCGCCTTGATACCAGCAATTCTTAAATGGGCAACAAACTCTTCTGAAGCAACCATAATACCTGATACAAATTGATCAAGCATCTCCTCATACTTACGCATCCAATCAAACATACCTTCTCTAATTAAGAAGTCATCTGGATCAGTTGTTTGTGCAAGGAACCTGACATAAACCTTAGGTCTAAATTCAGGCGGTGATTGGTCCATAATGTAGGGTAAACATTCTAGACCCGGTGTAAACATATCCTCATAAAAAATAACATCATCACTAGTGATTTCGCCATTCTTCATTTTTTGTATTAAGGACATTGTTTGAGATAAACTATAGTAAGTTCTACCATGTGCGTCTAATACACTACCTGTTACTATTGCTTTAGAATTATCTAATTCCTCACCAGTAATAATTTCGTAGTCAATATCACGTTCACCAAATACTTGCTTATTCCAGTCTTCCAACTGAAGTGTGTATCTTGCTTCATAACTTTCAAGACCCATATAATATAATTTACGCATTAGTTTTCTCCTAAATCACCATAATCAACAACATCAGTAATTTCATCGTCTAAACCCTGAGCATAATCTTGCTTAGAGTCAGCCTCTTCCTTACTGATATTTTTAGGTTGTTTTTTCTTTTCTTCAGTCATTACATTCCGTTCTTTTTATCTTGGATTTCGCCTCTTCTAACTTTCGCTAGTTTAGTAATTTCCATAAGAGCCTTTCTTGCTCTTGCGGCTGAAGCCTTAACACCCTTAATTTCAAAGTTATCTTGTTCTGATTGATACTCTTCAAAAAGTGCTTTCATTTTTAAATGTGTTTCCATTATTTTTCTCCTTATTTTAAGTTATCGAATACGTCTGCTATTGCGTCTGTATCTCCAAAGTATGGACCATCCTCATCATCATATGATACTGGATACTCCATTTCACAGCCGTTTTCATTATCTTCGGCTACTGAAATCTTTACATAACGGCCAGGATACTCTAATTGTATCTCTTCCGCTAAATTGTCCGCGATCATCTCGCATGACTTATTGTTAAGTTGTATTACTTCATCATTGTATAGTCTTTCCAACCAACGTTTAAACTGTATAAACTCTATATCTCTATCATCATGGAATACTTCTATCCACACCTTAAAGTGAAAGATGTGCCTGTGCTTGTATCCTAAGAAACTAACATCGTCCCAGTCGCTTGTTGCTAACTTAGGATCTGTGTCTGCACCTGGATAGTAATGTATACCTTCCTTGCTAAATGTTACCCATATACTTCTCATTACCAACCTCCGTCAATTGTTTCCATTACTTCATTCATATGACCTAACAGTTGTGTGATAGGTTCATCGTAGTCACCAATTTCATAGTCAACGTCATCTTGTTCTTTAAACATTGCTTTTATTTGGTCACCATACTGAACAACCTGTTCAAGTTGTTCTCTCATCTCATCTGATATAGCCATTATGCCTCCTTGCTTGGGTCCCACATAACTAAGTTTTTCTTTCTTAGTCTGTTTGTTATAATAGTATATCTATTTTGTTCTTCTTTCCATTCTTTTAACCATTTATGCCCATCACGTTCTGCATCTATAAAGATTGCATTAGTAAATGCTAATGGTAATAATACTGCTACATGAATAAAGATACTTATAACTGTATTGTAGTTAAAGAATCCTAAGTAGTTTGCCGCTATAAAGCCAAAGAACACACTCCATACAGTAAACAGCACTAACATAAAGTATGTCTGTAAACTTGGATCTTTTATTACTCGTAATGGATTGTATCTTACATCCATTACACGTCTCCAGCCATTTACAAGTCCCATTACAGTTCTTCTAAAGAAACTAGGTTTGTTTACACTTGGTTCTATCATTTCATTCTCCTATTCTATGTGATTCCTCACAAACTCTTTTATTACATGTAAGCCTACTGACGCCCATGTAATTACAATTAAACTCCATATCAGTATCTCAATCATCTACTTCAGGATCATAATTGCTGTCGTCTTTATGAGGATTACCGCCCTCATACCAACTTCCTTCTTTTTCAGGAAGTGGATTATCATAATAATCATGTGTTCCTGCTTTGTATCGTGCCTTCTTTTCACTTACAAGAATACTGCTCATATATGCAAAATATCCTGTCCCAATAAAAATAACTAATAATAAAATAGTGTTTAGGATGTCCATAAAAAATTCTCCGGATTAATAACGACATCTTGTCGTTCTTTTAAAGTTTCGTTTTGTATATCTTCCATGGTTACATCGCACCAATTACAGGGTTCTCCTACTAATGTTGCAGTTCTGCCGCCCTCTTTACAATCGTGTATCCACATATTAGTCATTTAAATCTTTTGTAATTCCTCAAATATTTCTTCTGGTAGCTCTACACCATTTTTAATTAATAGTTTAAACATTAATACAGTAAAATCTCTGATATCTTCTTCATATTCGAAGTCGCTTTCAAAAGTTGCTGATGATTGAATGCCATCATCATCTGTTGTTTTAATATCTATTCTCATTTTACTGGCTTATCGCCTCCATCTGTATATTTAGACCAAGGAATAAAATGCTCCTTGTCTAATACATCTTGTAATTGCATTGACCAAGTACCTTCATTAGTTTGGTCAAACCCTTTATCAGCAATCTTAAATGCTGTATTGAAATTATATTTAGACGAATTAGGCAAAACAGCAGTTATAACAGGTATAAAATTACTAAATTCATGTAATCCCATTTTATAAATATCTTCTGCGTATTTTACTGCAAACTCTAAAGTTACTTTTACACCATTTTCTAATACATGTAAAAGTAATTCTTCCCATAACTTCCACTGATCAAATCGTTCAGGATCAAAATAGCATATATGTATATGTGTGCATTTTTCGTTTAATGCTCTGCTTAGTATTTCTTCTACTGGCTGATATCCTGCTACGAATAATGTAGTCTCACCATGTGCAACCGTGTTGTCTACTTCTTGACCTACAAAGAATTTTACATCATTAAAATTAGGTTTATCCTTCACCTTCAAATTCTCCTGTCATTATTTCATGATTCATATCATCATCTCTATCGCCTTCGATATATTCTTCCTGCTCAAAGAAACTACCAAATGAATTACTCTTACCTGCTTGCCAGCCATTTTGTGTAATCTCATCTAAGAATAATTTATTCTCATCTAACATTTTATATGGATCTGGATTTGCAGGATCTAAAAGTTCTTCCACAAATTTATCAAACATTAATATAATGCCTGGTACATGAGGACTTCTCTCATTTGTACTAGATGTTTTCTTTTCACCTGTTCTAAATTCTCTCCAATCACATGATGTCCTATGTTTCTCAACATCTGCAAGTCTGTTTGCTTCTATAAATGCTTCTATGTGATTATGTACACTATGACCCATATATAGAGCATAACTTAATGTGTCCCAACTTGTTCTTGATTCTTTACCTGCTTTATTAAGATCACCTGGACCTTGTACACAAATATCTCCTACTTTTAATCTATCCATAATAGGACCTTTAAATGGCATTGGCATAGTTGAACCTTTTAGTTCTTTATTATCTATAGCCTTATCCATAAAGTATCCAAATCGTTTCTTATCAAAGAAGTTATATGTATATGTTTGTCCGTATGCTGTATTAACAAAAGGAGACGCCGCATCATAACTAACTTGTATATTAGGACTATCATGCTTTCTTAATTGTCTTTGTATACTTGTTAAGTAACAACCCCAATGTAATTTACCTGTACCAAGGCAATGTATCCAACCTTTACCTTCTAACAATCCTCTTTCGCGAAGTTGTAATAAACGTTTAAGTAGTTGTTCCATTTGTCCAATATTGATACCCGCCATTGCGTATCCTTCTAGGGTCCTTGTCTCATCACCGTAATGCTCTTTAACAAACTTAGGATCGCTAAACGGAGTAACTAAGTCAAACCATTCTTGCGCCGAGGCATCATCTGCACCACTTAATACATTAAGAAACTTAGTAGCACCTGGTACTCTGTTCTTAACAAAGTAGTCTAAATTATACATGCTCATATCAATTGTTTCTTTAACGTCTGTAAGTCCTGTCTTTTTATTATACGGAGGTATGGCCGCAAATGCTGGAAAGTCTAATGTCATACTCCAGTCTGCTGTATACTCCATCCAACGTAACATCTTCTCACATAGGTCTTCTCTGGCCTTACTATCAGGCTTAATTGCATCTTCCCAGTCCAGTTTTATAACACCCTTAGCAACTTGGAAACCACCTGAATCTCCTAATATAACTGTCTTACTTCTATCACGTTTTTGTATCATACGTTCATGTATGTCAGTTTTAGTTAAGTCTAATTGGGCATGACCGGCTGAATATAAGCCATAAGGATAGTAAAAGTATCCTTTGTCTTCATCTAAAAAATTAAGACCTTGTAGACCATTTTCAAATCCTTCTGGACATCTCATAGTATCTACTTCATCATCATACTTTGCTAATTGCCTTGTATAAAAGGCACTAATAGCCGGTAAGTATAATGCGTAGTCTTCTGTTTTATTGCCAAAGTTCATAGTTTAACTCTTTGCAGGTAATAGATATGTGTATTTTCCAATACCACTGTCTACAATAATTTGTAATAAACCCTCATCATTAATACTCATTACACAGTTTCCTGAATCACTTAATTTTAAAATTCTTAAAACTATATCCAAAGGCCATCTCCAGTCTTTAGTAATACTTCCTTCTATTTCGTTACTGATAGAAATTTTTGTTCTATCACTAACACCGTCACCAATATGAAAATATAATTGAGTGCCATCTGTTTTAGGTGCAAAGTTGGCTTCATATCCACCAAGCACACTATTGAAATAACTTAAATCTTTTAAATTCTTTTGTGTAGGCACAATATTAATATCAAAATCAGCACCTTTAAATTTTATGCTCTTTAATTGTTGATTAATGACATCTGCTAACATGAATCTATAATGTGCATCATTTCCATCTGAACTTACAAATTTAATCTCAGTAGGTACAGATTCTTCGTTTCTTTCTTGCTTAATAACTTCAACTTTTGCTGTAGCATCATCAAAACCTGGATACTGTAAATATCCTTGCAGTACTCCCATTCTACTTAAACCAATAGTTGAATCAACAAAATCAATCACCGGTTCGTGTGTTTTTCCTTTAAAAATAACAGTTTTATCTGCATCAACAGTTTCTATTTCTGTAGAATCTAATGCTCCTGTTACCTTAACCATTTCAAAAATACCCAATCCATGAGTATGTTTTAAAATATCCTTAAATACGTCTTTTATTACCATTCTTTAGTCTCCGAGTTATTAAACTATTATACATTACTATTTAGAAAAGTCAATACTAAATATACCATTTTTTTAGATCAAAATTCAAAAAACGTAGATAACGTTTTACTTTGTGTTGTTTTGTCTAAATTAAATCCCATAGGACCTATAACATTCTTTATCTTCTTATCCAAAATTGTTTCTTCCATTAGTTCCTCATCAAAAGGCAACTCTTTAAACCACTTGGGTAGGTTGAGTTCATCTGTAGGGTATGCCACACTTGTATAACCCATTGGATTATTTTTAAGTTTACAAACAATAACTTTCATACTATCAGTAACAGGCAAACTATATGCATCGCTATTTGCTTGTTTTAAGTTATTCCAGTTTACACTTGCTCTAACATGGCCAGGTATCATACTGCTCTTACCTTCATTTTCTAATGCTTCTAATTTATGTAAACTATGACTTGTGGCAACTCTCGCCTGTGCGTTCATTTTTTGTGTATACATAGTAACATTGTTTGCTCTTTTAGGTGTACCCTTCTCCCAAGCAGGTAAGTTCTTAAAATATTCCTTAAAGTCTATAATTTTCTTTAAGACCTCATCTTCAGTATTGCCATCTAAACAGTCAAATAAAATCTCTTCTAAAAAGTCCTGTATAAATTCAGGCGTATCAGATCTTTTAATTTCTAAACCCATTGCCTTAAGTTTGCCGCCTTCAGGTTGATATCCTTCTATATCTAAACATAAAATTGCGTATCTTTTCTTTGTTAAAAACAATCCTGACTTACCAACAACTTCTCTACCAGCAATCATAACTGCACCTTTATCTTTAGGCACGTTGAATATATCCTTTAAATATTGTGGGAATGTGTCACTTACCGTGTCTGATATATGATCATATAGTTTTATAGCACTATCCATATTCAATTTCTCACCTTCAGGGAGAGCCGGGACAGCACTAAAATACACAGAGTCAGTATCACCATATACTATACAGTCTCCTTCATAATCATATATACCTGTTAGCATACGATTAGTTTCTGCCGCCATATGTTGTGTAATACTTCTACCAGTAAGTGTAGTACTCTGTCCTATACGTTTATCATAAAATCTACATCCTGGATTAAGTATAGCACCATATAAACTATTAAGGATAATCTTTTTAACTAACTGTCTTTTATCGTAAAAGGCCTTCTCTGCATCTGTTGTTGCTGACTTTTTCTTAGCCTGTAACTCTTGTCTTTCTGTATACCAACGTTCTAATAGGCCAGGTACAACACCTTGTACATCTGTTTTAAACAATGTTCCATTAGCACTTATGTTCCAGGGTTGTCCGCTATTAAAAACTAAATTGTAAACATCAGCACCAGTAACTTTATGTGTAGAGCCGTCTTCCATATCTAAATCCATAACATGATCAACATCTTTATTTTTTACAAATTCAAATTCATTTGTAGCAAATTTACCATGCCATGCATCTGCAAAACTTCTTTTCTCTAATTTTTGTGCGTTTGAAATTTCCTCATTAGTATAGTCTAAACGTAACTGGCCTATAATAGTTTCAGGAGCCATGTTCAATGCTCTAAACACACTAGGATATAGACTGTTTAAGTCCATGCTACCTATCCATTCATGATATCCTTTCTTAGGAGATGCTACAAAGGCTCCAGCCGCTGTATCACGTTCTCGGTCTCCTCTAATTTTATCAGGGACAACCATGCCACGTCTATGTGCTTCATTAATAATTGCTTGTTCTGTAGTTGCTACAGCACCCATTGTAACTGGAAGTAATACTGTATTTTCATGTGATATAATATTCGCTAAGTCAATAAATTGTAACTTCTTATCCATTTTGTCTAATAGCATAACATCTTGTATGTTATATTCTAAAAACTTTAAGAAGTCATGATTATAAAGTCTATCTAAACTTCCTTCATATACAACCTTCTTTTCACCTACTTCCATCTCACCAATATAGTCTAATCTATAACTGTGTCTTTCCTCATAATTATATTTTCTATACAATTCTAAATAGTCTAAGTGTACACGACCCACTAAGTCAAAACTTTGTGTTTCTTTACCATATTGTACAAACTTCCTTTCTTTAGGAAGTTTTTTAAGTAAACACATACGTCTTGTTTCTGCCTTACCCATAGTCCTAATAATTCTATTAATAGTATAGGGTATGTCATATGATTCACTGTTCCAACCACTTAATACATCTGCGTCTTCAATCACATTTAAAAATACATCAAGCATTTCCTTTTCTGTTCTAAACAGTTTAACTTCTGATAAAGGATCTGCTACTTCATGAGCTTGTTCCCACGTTAATGTTTTGGGCGGAACAGCCAAACAAATCATTGCGTCCATCCACTGTAAATATACTCCAATAGACGTAATAGGCGAGAAGGCGTCTTCTGGACTACTATATCCCCTAGTAGGATCAAAGTCTACCTCAATATCGAAAAATGCTGTTTGTAATTTAGGCGGGTCTATGTTTAAATAATCTCGCTCTAGGACCTTCTGTACAGGTCGTATATCACTTTCGTACAAGCCGTTGTGCTTACATATACCTAGATTCTTTTTAAAGTCTTTTTGACTAGTACATCTAACTTCAGTAACAGGATCACCGAATATGCTTTTATGTTTTCCATTAGGATCACCATAATAAAAGTTATGCTCAGGCTTTACTTCTTTAATTATACGTTTACCGTCCACACGTTCTACAACAGTGACAACATCTTTGCCTTGTTCATAAAATGCGTCTACATAACTCATAGAAGTCTTACCCTAATCATAATGCTATTATACAGCATTATGACTTGATTGTCAATTGATTTATAGTGTTTTACCTACAGATTCCAAAATAGTTTCAAGTTCATCAAACTTGTCATATTCATCTTGGAACTTAGCCTTGTGTGCAATTTTTACTGCTTTCATTAATACACCTGGTTTAAGGTCCATTTCCTCTGCTATTGCTTTGACAGTTTCGCGAAGTCCTACGTTTAGAGCGTCAACCTCATAAAGGACTTGGTCGCCTTCTTGAATTAATTTTTTAAGTCTTGCGATTTCTTCTTGATTGAATGTTTTGTTAAATGCCATGTGTTACCTCTCTGTTCTGTAGTCATATTTATACTGTAAAATACAAGTATAACAGAAATTTAGGTTATGTCAAGATTATGCGTAGATATTTTCTTTTGAGAAAAGCCATGTTACTAAAACAGTACGAACACCTTCAGTAACTAAGGAAACTCTATGAGGAAGTTGAGGTTTAAAAATTATTGCTTGATTAATTTTCTGTTTAGGCATTTCTAATATATCTTCGCTCTCCCAAGAACTTTTAAATTCTAAATCGCCTCCCTCAAATTGGTCTTCAAGTATAATACTCATACTCAAACATCTCCAACCAAATTCAGGATGTTCTTCAGGCAAGATATCATCATGCCAGGTTAAAAAACCTGCATCTGTTTCAGCATATTTTTTTATATATGATATCGGTGTACATTTAGTCCAATCTATATCAAGTTTAAAATGATCATTGTTTGCATTATTAAATATATTAATAATAACATCATCATTTATAATTGGTTCATTGATAATTCTACATCTGTGATTTTTAGGTGCTGTTGGTGACCTTTCAAAATCGTTTGCATTTCCTCCTACAGGCAATGAATTTGATTTAGAAAAGTTTGTTTGGGCAACTAGGCCATCTATAAAAGATTGGTCTACAACGTTATCTATAATAATAATACCCTCGTGCATAGTACTATTTATTATGTAAATTTATTTTAATTGCTAATTCCTGTAGAGACACAGGGTCAGTTGTGGTATCTACTTCTATTTTGTAAACACTTTTGAATCCTGGTGGTTGTATAAATGCTAATTCATTAAGAATATTTCGGTCTGTGATTCTGTTCCCTTTATCGTCATATGCCACATACTGATCTCCAGTATGGTGAACTTCTAAAATCATACCTCTATACTTGCTTCAAAGGTGAATTGTGTATCGTCAAATTCATCAAACAACATTTCAGATATTGCATCGCCTTCGTCAGGGGCAATTTCTTCAAGTAATACAATTTCATATATCCACATTAATCCTTCTGAATCTTCACTGGTATATGCAATTACTTCTATGCCTACTTGTTCTTTCTCTTCATCGTAAGCAGTAAGTACTTTGGTTGGGACCACACTTTGTACTATATCATGATACAGTATAACAGACTCATCACTGAGTTCGTCTCTAATCAACATTCTTACAAAGTGTTTTATAAACATTAGTATTACTTACCTTTACCGTATGCTTGTGAGCCAAAGAATGCGGCCACAATACCTGCTACTGCTACAAAGTATGTAGCGGCCATATCGCCTAATATTTTACTTGCTTCGTCTAAACCAAACACAACTGCTAATACTACTGCAAATGGGTATAACAATAATCCGCCTAAAGCAAACCAAGTCATATTTCTTTGTGCATCACGCATTGCGTCTGCATCTTCTAATTCTTTACGTTTAAATTCTAAATACATTGCCTCTTCGGCTTTGCTTACTTTTCCATCTCCATTACTATCTGCTGGATGAAAAACTTTATTTCCTGTGTCTTCTGCCATGTCATAACTCCCTAATTTGTTATACTAATATTTATCATATTCTAATTAGTAAGTCTTATACATAAATTTATGTTAAATAGTAGTATGTCTAAAATCATATTACTAGTAGAAGAAATAGAAAACGGAAGACGCAAATGTGCTAATCAAATAGCTCATGAAAAATTAGGACTAGATGTTAATGAGGCATGTGAAGAAGACGATAATTTTCTTGTGTTCAATAATAAAGAATACTTTGAATTTCACACAACAAATACATATGATATAACTTCGGATACTGATGTCATATATTACATAGAAACAAAAAGCACTCAAGATCATCTTAATCCACTTTGGACATACGGCATAAGTCCACGTACTATTAAAAAACTACAAAAATATAATATCCCAATAATGATAAATGAAACTCAAGAGTTTTTTATGGATTATGTATCGGAAGGTAATCACACTAGATCAAGTTCACTTGCTGATTTTTTAGATAGAAAACTTATAAGTCTTGGCCTGATTAATAATAATATCATCATAAATGGTGTTGCAAATTTAGGAGATTCTAAACCCTTTATACCATTATCTAATAGAAAAATTTTTACTAATTACTCATTCTATTTCTTTACTAGAGCAAAACATTTTATTAATCAAGATATCACGAACAAGCGGTTAAGCACAATACAAGAACATCTTAATACAGATAAAGACAAAATAGGACTATGTATAAATAGGCAACCAAGAGAATTACGGTGCGTGTTGTTGGCTCTATTAGAATCCTACAGAAAAGAATCTATTTTTACTATGTTAGGAGAAGAACCTTTACATAATAAACTTTCAATAGGAGAAGTTTATGAAAAATTTAGATCTAATGTCTTACTGTTAAAAGATGAAGATTTAAAAGAACAAGGATTAAAAAATATAGAATCTTTAATAAAAGATTTTCCAGAAGAGTTTGATATAGAAAGAAATAAAGATGTACAAAAAATGCATATGATCCCAAATAAAGAAATTAACAAAGTAAGACTTAGATGTATGTTTGAATTAGTTACAGAAACACATGATTCTAAATATAAAGAATTAGATGCTTCTGTAATTACAGAAAAATCATTATGGCCCATTTTAAATAAAATACCTTTTGCAATCATAGGACATCAGGGTAATTATCGTTTTTTAAAAAAATTAGGATTCAATCTATATGAAAAAGATTTATTATCAGAGAACGATACTAATAATACATATGAACATAATTTTAGAAGTTGTATAGAACTTTTCCATAAATTTAAATATACAGACACAAGCAATTGGGTAGAAGATCATAAAGATGCATGTGAATTAAATTTTAGTATTATATTAAATACAAATTGGGGTAAAGTTGAAGCAGATAATTTAAAATTATTGCTTAGAAGACAATCCGTGTAATGAGCCTAGTTGCTTTCCTCTAATATCAACAAAATTTTTATTATTATAAACAGTTTCAAAAAATATATCTTGTGTTAATTCTTTATTAAATATTTTTAATAATTCCTCATGACATTTATTTCCTAACTTCTGTAAGTCCTCATTATAAAATTCTGGTAAAAATTCTTTAATATATCTGGTGTACATTTCAATTGTTGGATGTAACTCTTTTTCTTCAACACCATCAATACAAAATGTATATAAATCATCCTTAGTAAATCCATAACTTTCAGCCATATGCCAAACAGGAAATTCTATATCTAAAATATCTTCATAATTAAAATTAGTCATATCGTATTCAAATATATCAGAATCAGATGTGCCTTCTTCAAGTTTGTCCTTTAAAGGCATACTATTCAATAATTTATATTTTACACCTGTATTATCTAATATTTGTTTAACGGCATGTACAGAAGACCAACTGTCCATTAATCCCCATTCTAAACTCCAATGGTTTTTCTTCCACCAATTATTATAAATGTCCTGATTGCTTGGCAGGTACACAGGTCCTCTAGAAGGCCATTTAAGATCAGTTAACCAAGTATCGTTTCTGAGATAACTTGAAAACATCACAATAATAGTATCATCAGATGTGAACTTTTTATGATGGTTAGCCTCATAAACCATTTGCTGAATATAACGATTACCCATTCCGGATAATCCTAAATTATAAAATTCTTTAAATTGTGAGCCTAAAAGATCAGCCCATGTGGGGTAATGATAACCTGTGCAACTACAACCAAATGTAAAAAGCCTATTTTTCATCACCTAGTATCTTTACTCTATTGATAATAGTTTCTATTCCGTTATGATATCTTCCTTTAGATTGTGACTTTACATACCCTTCAAGATTTATATTGGAATCCTTATCTATACTTTTATCATGAAAGAATTTTAAGATATGTTTTCCATCAACACTACATGTAATTAGATAGCTCATAGTTCTTGGGATATATCTAATAAATTCTATATTGGCATTAAACTTATTTCTTTCATTTAAATCTCCAAGTGTTTGACTGGTTCTAGAAAGTTCTGCCTCTCTAGTTGTCCAATTATCTTGTTCTATCTTGTTTAAATATACCTTAGGTAGACTTGCTGATATTCCAATTTTATCTTTTGTTATATAATCAGAAGATACCAATTTAAGAACATTGGTTTCAAATTCTGTTAATTCTCTTTCTATTGCTTTAAAAGTTAGACCTTTTAGATAGTCCATAATTTCTACGGCTTCTTCTATGTCATCACTTGTGATATTAAGTTTAAAGTCACTATAAAAATGATTATAAAGTAGCTCACTATTACTTGTAGAATCTTTATATTTTAAATCATATTTAGACTGTTCTTTTTTAATGAAGCCTTTATTATGCCTAAATGCGGAACAACTTGCAGATATAACATCTAATGTTCTCAACCCTATTTTATTTTTTACTTCCATTTCTACTCTCCAAACTATATCAATATAATAACAAAATAATTAACTTTTGTCAACTAATCAATAAAAACATTTGCATATAATTTTTGTGTCGTTTTATTCATAAACTTTTTAATCTTTCCAAGATCTACAACAACTTCTATTGCGTCTATTTCTTCTTTAAATTTGGATACTTCAACCACCTGTTTCATGTTGTCTAAATTTAAGTCTTCTTTAAAAAGATTTAAGGGAACTTCAAATATTTGATCTTTTGAATAAATGATATTGATCATGTAGATGAACTTTACTGGGATTTGTTTTGGTACAACGTCGAGAAGAATTTCTCTGAGTGATTCTCCTCCCTTTGTATTCTTTGCTAAGAGCACAATTTTAGTGCCCTCGTTCTTCATTATGATTTCTTTTTAGTAGAAGATTTCTTAGGCTTTAAACTAGGATCTAGATTATATGCTTCGGATTTCTTTGCTTCTGCATCTTCAAGAATTGCTTTAGCGTCTTGCTCTAGTAATTCTGCTTGTACTAAAAGGTTTTCAGCAACACTGGCTTCTGGTAATTCTGCATCTGCAGATTCAGTAATAGGCTGAGTATCCACACTTACAGGATCTGTTTTAGGAGGAGTATACCCTCCTTCCAGTTTGTTAATTTCGGAATTTACTTCCTTAAGGGAAATCTTATCACTTGGTGTGGGTGTAAGAAATACCATGTCAACTGCAACCTTCTGTAATTTTTTACTAAAATGTAAATCATTAAGAATATTTGAACCGTCAGTAAATTGTCTTCTTGATAACACATCAGCAATATTATTACTTTCTTGTGCTTCTAGACTTTGTATAACGTTCATTAAATCATCGTGTTTTTGATTTTCTAATAAACTTGTTTCAACTATTAAACAATTTTCTGGTTCATTAGGTACTTCTCTGAAGACAACCACACATGGTTTCTCTCCAAACTTACCTACATGTTTCATTAAATTTGCCATTATGACTCCTGACTTTCTTCTTCTGTTTGCTCAGCATTTTCTTGCTCAGCTCTTTCTTCTTGTTGTTTAGCAACGAACCCTAAAAATGTTTGTAGTTTATCAAAAACTGCACCCACTTGGGATAGTTCAGCACCTCTAAATGCACCTCTTCCACTTGCTAGATCAACAATATTTGCAAGTAATTGCAAATCATTTAAACTGATACTTTCAGGAGTATTATCAACAGATACTGATTCATCAGTAACCGGTTGCTCTATCTCTGCATTAGTATCTTGTGTTGTTTCATTTTTATCCATTATAACTCCTAATTTGTATGCTATTATTTAACAATAGTTTTAATTCTTACCCAAAAAAAATGGTTAGTTTTTTATTCTTTTTATACCTTTATCTGTATTGTAAAAATGAATGAAATTTTCCATATCAGTTACACCTTCAAAATATACACTAAGATTAGTACTACCAAAGACATTTTCTGCTTTATAATATACTAAAAATTCAGGTACCTCCTTAATGTAATCGAAGACGTCAGAATCTGCTGTTTCTTCTTTGGTCATATATAAAATAACTTTATTTCTTAACATAGAAACAAACAGGTCGTTCCCATTTAGATTTTCCCAATCTGCTTCGCTTAACATTGTTGTATTTTTAATCATTTCAAAATATCCTTTATGAAATGTTTTTTGTTTCTTTGGTGACTACATCATCCATGTAGTTGATAGGGATTGTCTTTTCACCTAGCATAAAAAATGCTATTAGTAATCCAACCAATGTTATTGCTATTGTACCCATCAATGCTTTTCCTAATGTATGCTCTTCTTTTGTCATTAGTCGTCCTCTCTGACATAAGGTACTGTAATACCAAATGGTGATTCTGGACTCTTACCACCGTATCCACCACCATGTACAATAAACAATGTATCACAATATGTTTCGTCTCCCCAACTACCCCAAGGGTAACCATCTGTAAACATTACAAACTTTTTAGGTTGGATGCCTTGCTCTTTCATAAAATCAAAACAGCAATCAAATTCAGTACCTCCGCCTCCGCCAAGTTCGTACTCTAAAAAGTCGCCCATATCAGTTTCAGTAAAAACTTTAGGATTATGTACTTCAGTATCAAAACAGAATAAATGTATTTTAAAATCTGTATATTGATCCATTATGCCTTTGACTTCACTTAGAAAATCTCTTGCCATAACATCTTGTATAGAACCCGACATGTCCAAAGCAATTGCGATATCAATAGTAGTTTCTCTGTCTAAGCCAGGTAAATAAAATCCTTCGTTAAGACCTTTTCTACTTGGGTTCATCCACGTGTAATCACTTTTTACAACACTTTGAATTTGCATAGCAAGTAATTCTCTCCAATCTAATTGTGGATTTAATAAGTGATCTAATAATCTTTTTACACCACTAGGTAAGTTACCAGCACCAGCCGCCTTGGCTGATTGCATAACAGCATTCTGAAACTCTTGTTTAATTTGTTCTTTTTCTTCAGCAGTATATTTTTCAGGACCCTTATTGCCTTTACCACCTTCACCGTCACCTTCTGTGTTTCCCTCTGAGCCTTCACCAGAGCCTGCGTCATCACCTTCTTCTCGGTCTATATGCATATCAAGTGTAGTTTCAACTATTTGACCGTTCTTTTCCATTTCATCAAATAGTTCGTCATATACTTCCTCAGAAATTTTACCTCTATATTTCCAATCGTGACATATTTGTACTATTTTAATTTCTTCGCCTACTCCTGCATCTATTAAATCAGCATTAATAACATAGTCGTTTGCTATATTCCAAAGTATAGGGAGTCTGTCTCCTCTTCGCTCTGTATCCATATGATCATACACACAATGCAATACTTCATGTCCTACAAGGAAAACAAGTTCTTGATCGCTAAGTGCTGAAATAAAATGTTTGTTGTAGTAAAAATACTTGCCATCTGTAGCGGCAGTTGGACACCATTCTGTAGCATCTTTAAGTAAAAGTCTAGTAGCAAGGTTACCAAAGAAAGGTGCTGACATTAGCATTTCAATTCTTGCTTTAATAATTCTATCTATAATTTCTTCGTTAGATAAAGTTGTTTCAGGAATATCTACAGATAATTTGGGGGCTCTATCCGAGGCATTATCTTTTGCTTTTACTTGTGTATTTGACATTAGTTACTCCTTAATTTAACTATACAACTATTATAGCAAATTTAAAATATTTGTCAAGTATTATCTTGTATATTTTTTAGTTTCATTAGATGATATAATAAGGTCATGTATTTCTAGCCAATTTTTAACTACATTAGCATTTCCTGTATAGTCCATATTATGTCCATGTTCCATTAAAATACCGCTAAGGCCGTTATCAACACCAGCCTTAAGATTCTCAGGCTTGTCTTCTATCCAGTAATTACCTTTATACTTTGCACCATATTCTGCAAGTATTTCATCTTTATCTGCGCCTGTGTCTAAACAGATAACATCAATAAATGCGTCGCCCATTAACTTTTTAAGATTTCTTTCTCTTAATTGTTTAGCATAAGGATCTAAACTTAAACTAGTAATTGCTAAGAAATAAAATCCGTGTTGCTCATTTAATTTTTTAACAAAAAATTGTGCATCTCTAAGGGGAGGAAGAAATCCTATTGCCGCACTTTCGTTAAACTGTTTTACTAGTTTACTACCTGCTTCATGAGACATTCCATATCTATCACCTATGTTATACATATACTGATAATCGTCCACAAGTTCATGCCCGTGATGTTCCATCCAGACAGAGAATCCTTCTTCCCAGTCAAGAACTACACCATCTATATCAGTCAGTATTATCTTGTTTTTCTTTATGTTAGTAAATTTCATAATCATATTATACAAGTATTTGACTAGTTTGTCAAGCAAATATGTTAAATAGTAGTATGGCAATAAAAAGACACAATGTATTCCCAAATTATTTATTTGAAAAACAACTGGTACTTCCTGATGAAGTAAAGGGCACTCTTTTAAAGGAACGTGAAGAATTATCTAAAAAAGGAACAACCATAGAAACAAACTTTGGTTGGGCAACTAATAAAGAATTCCCCCTGCCAAAATCATATAAAAATTTAAGTAAATTAGTATCGCACCATTTTATATCAGATTGTGCTGATATACTACCTACGAAAACAAGCAATGTGCAGGTATGTAATCCATATATGGTTAGCATAAAACCAGAGCACTCATACAATGTAAATCTGGAGTTCCCTAGATGGTATAATGCATTATTCTTTGTTCAAGCAACTGATAAAGGTTCACATCTATATCTAAATAATTTCAGTGAAAAATTATATGCACAACAAAACACACAAGAAGCAACATTCGTTGTGAAGCCTAAAACAAATAAAGTTGTGTATTTCCCTAGCCACATACCATGGGGTATGTCAGCAAATATGAGTATGATAGACACTATTATACTATGTCTAACATTTAGAATTAAACCTAAGGCTGAAGGTCCATAAATTTTAAAGAAAAGAAAGGGCCTATAGGCCCTTTCTTAAAGTTTTATATTAACTTATTTCTGCTTATACCCAATTGTAATGCACAGTTGCTGTCATACTACCAGCAGTAGTCACTGCCGCTGAAGTACCGTCTACTTGCATAAATTGTACTTGTACACTTGCGTTTTTAGTTAGTGTTTGGTCACCATCAAGTTCTACAATATATGAACCAGCCGTTGCCGCATCTGCGTCAATCGCCGCTACTATAGTATCACCTGCACCACCATTCTCTTTAACAAGAATATGGTTAAATGAGCCACCACTAAATCCTGTGCCAACTTTAAATACAACTTTTTCAACATAGTATGTTCTGCTTGAGACATTTGGCATTGTACCAATGTCAAACGTACTTGCACTACTGTCAGCAGTAAATGTTCCTCTTAATAAGAGACCGTCACCACCGTTGTTGTCAACATAGTCTTTAACTGCCGCTGATGTTGGGATTGTAGTATCGTTATCGTTACTAGCAATTCCATCTGCTTCGTCAACAAACTTAGTTACTGAAATGCTTTCGCCACTATCAGTTAAAGTTCCAAAACTTACAGCACCTGTAAACGTACCAGTTGCACCTGAAATGCTACCAGTTACATCACCAGTTACATCACCAGTTACATCACCAGTTAAGTCTGCTGTTACCGTACCAAAAGATACGTTATCAGATGTACCAACTGCTTGTCCAATACTAATTACACCAGAACCATCAATGCTTACGCCTGTACCACCACTAATGTGTGCTAAGACTTCTGCTTGACTTGGACCTGTATATGTAATAACACCAGTACTACTGTTGTAAGCAAGACTTCCGTCTCCGCCTGCATCAGTAACACTTATTGCCGATCTTGCTCTTGCATCAGTAAAGTATAAATTAGTTGAACCTTCGCTTAATGCGTCAGTGTCATGATTACTAATATCACTTACTGTACCAGTTACGTCACCTGTTAAATCACCTTCAAAAGTACTTGCTTTTACATTTTCTGAACCGAAGTCCCACTCTTGGCCTACAGATGTATATAAAATCTGTTTGATTGTGCCATTAGCATTTGCTTCGAAACCAGCGTCTGTATTTGCACCATTGCTGTTTACACGGAAGATAGCATCTTCTGTTTGTACAGTTGTGGACTCAATTACAGTTTGCGTACCTTGTACTGTTAAGTTACCAGTAATAGTGGCATCACCTGCAATACTAATTGCTGAAGATGTGATATCATCTGATAAGAAACTACCTGTAACAGTTAAGTTATTACCGATTGTTACATCATTTGGTAATCCAATAGTTAAAGTATCAGTTGCACTTACGGCTACGTCTACTTCATTGGCTGTACCACTTACTGTTAATGTATCACCGCCTGCTACAGTTTGAGTATTAGAACCATCACTTAATGTGAATGATGTACTTATTGCCGCTGTTGAAGCCGCTGTAATACGTCCTTGTTGGTCAATTGTTAATACTGGAATTGCTGTAGTTGTACCATAACTTGCTGGAGTAACTGCTGTATCATCAAGTGTTAATGTTACAGTATCAGTAGCCGAAACCGCTGATGTAATACCTGTACCACCTGCAACAGTCATAGTGTCGCCACCTTCAACTGTTTGAGATCCTGAATCACCTGCTAATGTAAATGATGTGGAAATAGCCGCTGTTGAAGCCGCTGTAATCCTACCTTGTGCATCTACAGTTATTACTGGAATTGCTGTTGTACTACCATATGAAGCGGCTGTTACTGCCGTATTATCTAGGCTTACTGTTAAAGTGTTTCCACTACCAACAGTACTTAAACCTGTACCACCTGCAATGTCTAAAGTTTCACTGTCAAGATCAATACTTAATGCACCACCACTGTCGCCTTGGAAATCCAAGTCTTGTGCTGTTACTTGTGAGTCAACATATGCTTTAACAGATTGTTGTGTTGGGATAAGTGTAGCACTATCTGATGCCATATTATCTTCATCTACTAAACCTGTTGCTGTAATAGAACCATCACTTAATGAACCAAACTGAACTGTTCCACTTGCTGTGATATTAGTAGCACCACTTAAAGCACCACTACTTAATGTTGCTGTACCATCTGTTAAACTACCACCAGTTACTGCTCCTGAGAACGTACCAGTAGTTGCTCCACTTAATGCACCTGAACTTAAAGTTGCTGTACCATCTGTTAAACTACCACCTTCTACTGCGCCACTAAATGTTGCATTTACGCCAGATGTAATATTACCAGAATTAATACTTAAAGTACCGTCTGTTAATGTACCACCTGTTAATGTTCCTGTTCCAGTTACGTTAACCGCACCTGTTAATGAACCTGAACTTAAAGTTGCTGTACCATCTGTTAAACTACCACCTTGTACCGCACCACTAAATGTACCTGCTACCATATTTGTTAATGTGGTATCTAGGTTAAATGTTGCTGTATCAGTTGCACCAACTACTGAAGTAATGTTTGTTCCACCTGCTAGTGTTAAAGTGTCTCCACCATTAACAGTTTGAGAGTTAGACCCATCACTTAGTGTGAAAGAAGTACTAATAGCAACATTACTTGCTGATGTAATTCTACCTTGTGCATCAACTGTGAAAGACGGAATGTTAGTTGCATCACCGTAGTCACCAGCCGTTACTGCTGTATTGTCAAGACCAATACTAATTGCTTGACCACTTGCACTTGATGTTAAACCAGTACCACCATTAACTGCTAATGATTGACTATCTAAATCAATTGCACCAGTACCACTGTCGCCAGCGATATCTAAGTCTTGTGCAGTAATTTGTGTATCAACGTATGCTTTTACTGATTGCTGTGTAGGTATTTTAGTTGCACTATCAGATGCCATGTTGTCTTCATCGACAAATGTAATACCTGAAATAGTACCATCACTAAATGATGTACCTTCTATAGCACCAAATTTAACAGCACCTGCACTACCAGTAATTACTGATGAGCTGTCTGTTGCATCTGGAATATATGTAAATACGCCTGTACCTTCGTCCATACCAAAGAAACCAGTTTTTGCTGTTCCATCGTTATGTAGATAAGTAACACCTCTGTCTAAGTTATCGTTAGTATTTGAACCTACTTGGAAAAGTGGGTCTGCAACTGTAACAACTGTAGAGTCTGTGGTTGTTTGTGTACCAGTGACTGTTAAATTACCATTAATTGTAACTGTAGCCGCTGTAATATCATCTGATAAGAAACTACCAGTAACACTTAGGTTATTACCTATTGTTACGTCGTCAGGTAAACCTAAAGTAACTTTAACATCGTTTCCAACTTTAGTTACTGCTGTTTCTATCTCATTTGTAGTTCCAATAAACTGTAAGTCATCTGCAGATAAATCTACATCTTGAGTTCCAGTATCACCGTCTACTGTTAATGAAGTAACAATACTTGCTGTAGTTACTGCTGTAACTAAACCTTTAGCATTAACTGTAACAACTGGAATTGCACTTGTACTACCAAATGATCCTACGTTACTGTTTACTGTTGCTAAAGTTGTTGATATTGTCGCTGTATCACCAGCATCTTGGAATGTAGCAGTACCTGTTGCGTCTCCGCTTAGTCCTACTGTGACCGCTGATGAAAATCCATCTGCGTCATCCGCCACACCTGTTAAATTACCTACAAAGCCGGTATTTGCTGTTATTGTTGTTCCTGTAATTGCCGCCGCACTATTGGCTCCAATAATAGCACCATCGATAGCACCGCCATCAATATCTACTGCATTAGAGGCCTGTAAAGCCATATTACCTAAACCTAAATTAGTTCTTGCTCCTGCGGCATCGGTTGCACCGGTACCACCTTGGGCTACTGGCAGTTGACTGTTACTATCAATAAAGTTTGCATTACTTAAAGATATGTTACCAGCACTTGCCGTACCACTTGAAAAACTAACTAGACCAGTTGAGGAACTGAAATCTTGCCCTGTACCACCGTATTGTGAGCCAATTGATGTCGCCGTCCAACTACCTGATGTTACAGTACCAAAACGTATGTCTTCTAGTGTTGCTCCATCGGATTGAGTTAAATCAAATCGGTTATTACTAGCATCGTATTTTAAACGACCACCGCTTTTACCCATTTGGACATCTGACGCAATACCTTTGATACCAAAGTTCTTAATGTCAGCCATTATATTCTCCTAATCATATATATATGTTGTTCTAATTCGAATTAACGATCGCTTTTAGACTAACCGTTAGTTATATTTATCTAAAAATAGAGTTTTATTATACGTAGGTTAA
>Ga0222715_10001157_pt1 | contig 25759 bp, 20 predicted proteins | sample C33_9DmetaG_FD_165056 | JGI IMG/M metagenome (GOLD analysis project Ga0222715, IMG submission 165056) | Estuarine water microbial communities from San Francisco Bay, California, United States - C33_9D | ecosystem: Environmental > Aquatic > Marine > Unclassified | place: USA: California...
GCCAACATAACGGCCAACGGGACACGCATCAATCTGCTGAACAGGAACGTGGACTTTATCGCAGACTACTGGCCTGTCCGTACATCCACCGGTACGCCGAAGTATTACGGACTCTGGGACGACAATACGATCATCGTGGCTCCGACGCCCGTCTCTGCATTTAATATTGAACTTGCTTTTGTCGCTGAACCAACGGCCATAACATCGGCCAATCCAACAAACTATTACACGGCAGAGACACCCAATGCCCTGTTCTACGCCTGTATGGTCGAGGCAGAGTTGTTCAACAAGAACTACGAAGTTGTTAAACTTTGGACCGAACTTTACACTAAGGAAATTGAATTGCTCCGCAATCGTGCCCGTCGTGCCCGTCGTGACGATCTGGAGCCGCACAACCAACAGGCCAATAACGCCAATACACTTACCGGAGGCCCATAATGGCTATTACTTCAGGAATCTGTATTTCCTTCCGCAAGGAAATTATGCTGGGTGAGCATGATCTGGACACAGATGCACTTAAACTTGCCCTCTATACTTCGGCAGCTTCGCTCTCCGACGGCACAACGGCGTACACGGTAACTAACGAAGTTGTCGGCACCGGTTACTCGGCTGGTGGCGTAACGCTTACCGGAGTAGATGTAACCACGGACTCTTCGGTTGCAGTTGTCTCGATCACTAATGCTGTTGTCAGCGCGGCAACGATCACCGCTCGTGGTGCCCTAATCTACAACTCAACAAACGCCGACAAAGCTGTTGCTGTTTTTGATTTTGGGGCAGACAAATCCTCTACTGATGGTGACTTCACCATTCAGTTCCCGGCTGCTGCTGCTGCGACTGCAATTATCCGCATCAAATCTTCGTAGGTCTAATCCATGACGCTGGTTCTTAAAGACAGGGTCAAAGAACAGACCACAACTACCGGTACTGGGACAGTTACTCTCGGCGGGGCTGTGTCTGGCTTTGAATCCTTTTCCGCAGTTGGTGACGGTAACACGACGTACTATGCCATCGTCCATCAGACTGCTGACGAATGGGAGGTCGGCCTCGGGACGTACACCGCCGCCGGTACCCTGCTGTCACGCGATACGATCCTTGAGTCAACTAACTCTGACGCGGCTGTAAACTTCTCGGCTGGGACGAAGGACGTCTTCGTTACCTATCCATCCGACAAAGCTATCTATGCTGATGGTTCTGGCAACGTTGGTATTGGTACGAGCAGTCCTGACGCAGCCGCCAAGTTAGACGTAAATGGGCAGGTGCTTGTGCGAAGCACTGGCGCGGCACCTGATACAACCCCCGGCGGTCAATACGGTTTCTACATTCAGCCGGACAGCACCGGCACAGTAAATCTGATGTCGTATAGCAGCGGCGGTAGTACCGACATTCAGTTCTTTACTAACTCAGGCGGTGCTGCGGCGGTCAATGCAATGACTATCGACAGCAGCGGCAATGTCGGTATTGGTGTCACACCTACTTACAGACTTGAGATTGGTGGCGTTACTGAAAGCATTTTTAGAAACACTGGCGGCTCTGTCCAGTCTGCCGTGTATTCCAGCGGCGGCGGCAGTCAGGGTCAGTTTGGTACATTTTCCGCACACCCGACTGTGCTTATTACGGGCGGCACCGAGAAGGTCCGCATCGACAGCAGTGGCAACGTCGGTATTGGGACGAGCAGTCCCGGAACACCGCTCCATGTCGAAGGCGCAGCAGCAGCGAATAATCTCGCAATTCGTGTAATCAATACGGACACCTCTGGCTGGTCAACAATTCAAATGGGCGGCACAGACGCCGGTATTTATCGAAACGGCTCTGCCCAGACAAGTTACGGCGGCGCGTCGTCGCTCAACCTGATTACAGTTGGGGCACACCCAATTGCGTTTAGCACTGGCAACACGCCTCGTGTTATTATCGACAGCAGCGGAAATGTCGGTATTGGGACGAACAGCCCTAATGCAAACTATGCCCAGACTATTGTAGGCAACCTTGCTATTGGGTCTGGTTCAGCAGCCGCGCTGGGAGGTGAAAATTTTATCGTCACCGATGGCACCACGACTGGAAAAATTACGCTTGGTGGCGGACCAACCGTTCAATTTGGATCGAAGTCAAATCATCCTGTTACATTTTTTGTAGCTAATGGTGAGAAGGTCCGCATCGACAGCAGCGGCAATGTTCTTATTGGGACTACTACTAATCCCGCTTCGCAGAGAATGGCCGTGTTAGGAGGAGGAGTACAATTTAGCGGCGGCACTTCTGCACAAGAAGGATTACGTATTCAGAGAGCCTCTGGATATGCAAGTATTACGGGCATTAATAATGATAATAACGCATTTAATGCTATATCATTTTTTACCAGCGGAACAGCAGCTTTACACATTACTACCGGAAATAATGTCGGTATTGGGACGACAAATCCCGGAGATAAATTAGACGTTGTTGGCGGTAACGTGCGTATTGCTTCAACAAATGAAATTAGGTGGGTTGATAGCGGAACTATTCGGGGAACAATTGAAGCTGATGGAAGTGGAAATTTAATTTTTGGATCAGCCGGTGGTAGTGAGGCCGCACGGTTTACCAGTTCCGGTGATTTTGAGATGGCAGCAACTTATGGCCCTGCTCTCCGCAACGTAAGCCCATCTGCGACGGTACCATCCATACTTGTTGGGAAGACCGACACGGATACAGGCTTGGGTTCTCCGACTGGGGACAATCTTTCACTAATTACGGGTGGCGTAGAAGCCATGCGTATCGACGGTAACCGCGATACGGACTTTATCGGCGGTGGCGTAAAGGTTTCAGGCTCTCTTTCTACAGCGACTACAAACTCAATCGCGCTGGATCAAGCAGGATCAGTGTCGCGTATTCGTACATTTGGACCGTCCGTTGGCAATGCTGTAACAATCCAATTTGAACAAGCTGATAGTGCGGGAACGCCTATTAGATACCCATTAGTTATCGACAGCAGCGGCAATGTTGGTATTGGTACAACACCAAGCAGAAAACTTGAAGTCCTCAAGTCTGGCGTTGACGATGTGAACATCGCTTTAATTGGCGGCGGTTCCGGGGCAGGTGGTTCGTCTGTTGCTGTCGGTGCATATGGCACTTCTTCTTATATTCGTGGTGTAAACAACGGCGTCAGTGGATATACGCCTCTTAATGTAGGCGGCAGTGTTACTGTTTTAGAAACTAACGGCTCTGAGAAGATGCGTATCGACAGCAGCGGCAACGTCGGTATTGGTACGTCTTCTCCAACTGGCGGTTACAAACTAGATGTAGTTGGTGCCATTGGTGGACCTAGTGCTAGTTTTACCATCTATCCAAGTCCCGGCGTGTCTGCTAAACGCACTCTTAGCCTATCTAACAACGCTAACGCCACACTACATCTTGACCACGATGGGGGTTACAACCGTTTTGGTTGCGACAGCGTCTCTCAGCATTTTGCTTTTTGTGCTGGTGGTTCAACAGCAGGGAATATTAATGTCGTATTTAAGGGCGATGGTAACGTTGGTATCGGTACTACCAGCCCTGCAAAACAATTTGAAATTACCAAAGCATCTCGTGCTTTAATCGGAACGCTAACAGACGGTGCAACCATCACGCCTGACTTCGATGCTAATCAAAACTTTACAGTAACGCTAGGCGGTAACCGTACACTTGCCAATCCAACAAATGTTGATGCAGGTCAGACAGGTAGTATCTTTGTCGTGCAAGATGCAACAGGTGGTCGTACACTATCATTTGGTTCCTACTGGAAATTTGCTGGTGGCACTGCCCCGACACTTTCAACTGGTACTAACGCTGTAGATCGCATTGACTACATTGTAAAATCATCCACAGAAATACACGCTGTGGCATCACTCAATCTAAGTTAGGAGAAACCCATGGCAATTACATGGTCTATTGTACAGCTTGACTACGCCCTGTCTGAAGACGGACATACCGACGTGGTCAATAACTCGCACTGGCAGTGCATCGACGAAGATGCCTCCGGTAATCAGGCGCGGGTCTACGGGTCCGTAGCCATCCCGACAGATGACCTGTCAAACTTTACCCCGTATGCCGACATCACCGAGGCAGAGGCGCTTCAGTGGACGCTGGATGCCCTCGGTGCTGACGAGGTTGCCTCCATTGAGGCGAACGTAGCTGCTCAACTACAGCTGCTTGAAAACCCGACTGAGGGGAGCGGCACACCTTGGTCTAACTAATGGAGATGTAAATGGGAAAAAATGAAAAGACCCCCATTACCATTGACGACGTTGAATACCAGTACGAAGACATGACCCCGGAACAGCAGACGATTATCAATCATATTGCTGATCTGGATCGTAAACTTTCATCGACACGATTTAATGTAGACCAGCTGGAAGTTGGCAAACAGGCTTTTGTCAACATGCTGACAGAGTCGTTGAAGACTGAGGAATAACAATGTTTGGAATGTCGTCATTTTCAGAACTGCCACTTTCGACGCAGGAAAATGACGCAGCCGTAGCCATGGTCGGTCAGTCACTCGACACGGCCATCGGAACCTTGACGATTACCGGTGAGGGTCTGGTTACTCTCACCGGTCAATCCGTTGACATTCAGGAAGGCATTGTAACATTCGCCATCTCAGCAACTGTTCTGCTGACCGGCGAATCTCTCGACATTCTTGCCGGTACGCCGACGGTTGATGCAGCAGCATCTGTTGTGTTGACAGGCGCATCAGTTGATATCAACGAAGGAACGGTCACAATCTCCGCCGAGGCAGCGGTTACTCTGACCGGTCAATCGCTAGACAGTGAATATGGCGACGTCACTATTACCGGTGACGCGGTTCTGACGCTGACTGGTGAGTCGGTTGATATTCTTGCTGGTACGCCAACGGTCAAGGCTGACGCTAATGCCTCGGTAACTGGTCAGAGCCTGTCGTCCGAGTACGGGACGGTTACGGTAACTGGTACGGCAAACATCGTTGTGACTGGGGCATCTGCTGATATAATACTTGGGCAATATCCTGTCTGGATTGTCGTCCCTGTCGGACCTGACGATGTTTGGACGACGGTATCAACAGGGGCACTAGACTCATGGAATCCGGTAACTGCCGGTTCTGGAAACACTTGGACGAACTAGATGGTATTTCAAAACGATATTCTTGCAGGTGCATCTGGTGCAGCCGATGGCGGGTACACCATCGACCAGTCGATCCGGTTTAACGACGATGACAGTCCGACACTGCAACGCACATTCGGCTCGGCTGGTGGGAACACATGGACGTTTTCGTGCTGGATGAAGCGAGGAAATCTTGGAAAAAATCTTGGAATCTTTTTTGCGCTACCATCCGTAAACAGCGGAATTGGCATCAACCCATCAGACCAGATTATTGTAGCTGACGACGGCGCGGCGACATACAACACGACTGCGGTATTCCGCGATCCATCAGCGTGGTATCATATTGTTTTCACCGGCAATGGAACTCTGAATAAAGTTTATGTAAATAACGTACTGCAAACACTAAGCGGTTCCCCGAACATTGGCAGCGGTATCAATAAAGCCGTTAATCATAAAATTGGCGAGGGGGCATTAGGTGCCTCTAACGGTCCTTATATGGATGGGTATTTTTCTGAGATAGTTTTTGTCGATGGAACAGAGCTTTCTCCCACTGACTTCGGTGAAACCAACGACGACGGTGTGTGGATTCCGAAAGCCTATGCAGGAACCTACGGCACCAACGGCTTCTACATTACAGGCGAGGACAGTGCCGATCTCGGCGCAGATTACTCAGGCAACGCCAACGATTTCACATCGTCAGGGTTAACGGCATCAGACCAAGTTCCAGATAGCCCCACTGACAGCTACTGCGTACTGAACCCGCTGACCGGAGTAAACTCAGGCAGTTCAGTCGTCACACAAGCCAACGGCAATCTTGAAGCCACGATGACTGCCAACTATGTCGGCACGTTCGGCACCTTGGCGGCTAACTCAGGAAAGTATTACTTTGAGTATAGCTACGCAGCCGATGCGAATTATAACGATGGTCGTTTGTACGGCGGTGTAGTCTGCGTCGAAACTGCGGACCACAGCTACTTCCGCATTGATGGTGGTTCCTTCTATCGCCCTGATAAGGTGACCGAAGGCAACTACATGATTAAGCATTTGAATGGGTCCGGCGAACAATCAAACACCGGCACATCCACTGTTGCGTATAATACCAACCTTTCGTCAGCCAGTGCCACAGGCGGTCCAGAAAGCGGCCCCGATATCTACATGGTCGCAATGGACCTCGATAATAACAACCTTTACTGGGGTAAGAACGGCACTTGGTACGGCGCTAGTAGTACGTCCGGGTCTGATTATACTGACGCCACGCCCATTGCGATTCTATCAGCGCATCAAGGCAAATACTTCGCCCCGGCGTTTGGTTTTTACGGCGCGACCAGCGGCACGACCGGCGTTCTAAACTGCGGTCAGGACGCGACGTTTGGCGGTCGATACAGCAGCCCTGCCGGTGACTTCTACTACACTCCGCCTACAGGTTTCTCGAAGTTGTCCACCGCCAACCTGCCCACACCTGCAATCGCTGACGGCTCGAAGTATTTTCAGACGACGCTGTATACCGGAACAGGTTCTACGCTCGAAGTTAATCAGTCAGAAAATTCGACGTTTCAGCCTGATTTTGTATGGATTAAAAAACGCAGCGGTACCGACCGACATGAACTTGAGGATGCTGTTCGCGGTGCTTCACTACGCCTTTCATCAGATCGAACAGATGCAGAAGATACTGGTGGATTAACATCATTTGATGCGGATGGGTTTACAGTTGACGGGCTTTACGGATCGTCTGGTGAAAGTGGTTTTACCTACGCAGCATGGCAATGGTTAGCCGCTAACGGCACAGCGTCGAACACCGATGGCAGCATCACGTCCACGGTGTCGGCCAATACGGCTGGGTTCAGTATCGTCAGTTATACAGGCAATGGGTCTTCTGGGGCAACTATTGGGCATGGTCTTTCTCAAGCACCTGAAGTCGTTATCACAAAAAGTCGAGACAACGGCACTGGTAGAAGCTGGGCAGTTTATCATGTTGTACCGGGTCCAACTAAATACGCCGAACTTAATAACACTGATCCATTCTACACAGGTTCTACCCGCTGGAACGACACTGCTCCATCTAGCACGGTCGTTACTCTCGGCAGTCTTTTCACTACGAATGACAGCGGAGCGGCAATGATTGCCTACTGTTGGCACTCCGTCGAGGGCTTTAGCAAGTTCGGAAGTTACACCGGAAACGGCTCGACAGATGGCCCGTTTGTCTGGTGCGGTTTCAGACCTGCTTACGTGTTGATTAAACGCACAGACAGTGGGGGAGAGGATTGGCAAGTTCAAGATAACGCTCGTAATCCCTACAATCTTATTGACGATGCTATCTATGCAAATTCAACTGCCGCTGAAGTACTCAACAATGCCGCGTTTTATACAGATTTTTTGTCGAACGGTTTCAAAATAAGGGCTAGTCACGCCGGTCGAAACGCATCTGGCGGCAATTACATCTTTATGGCATTTGCAGAACACCCCTTTGGCGGCGATGGTGTCGCCCCCGTCCCGGCTCGATAGGAGAAGAAAATGTGGACATATAACGGAAAACGTATTCGAGAGGGTCGGGCATGGACAGACGACAACGGTGTCCAACATCCGGCTAACTGGGCTATCTGGTCTGAGGACGAGAAGATTGCTCACGGTCTTGTCTGGGTCGCCCCTCAGACAAAACCAGATGAACGCTTCTACTGGTTCTCACAGAACGCTGACGGCACGTACACGACGACACCAAAGGCTCTGGAAGACATCCCAACTGTTGACGAAAACAACGTGCCGGTAATCGACCCGGACACGATGGTACAGCTATCAACACCGGGGCTGAAGTCCAACTGGATTTCCCAGACGAAGCAGACGCAGGGGTCGCTTTTGTCTCAGACTGACTGGGCGTATATTCGTAAGCAGGATACTGGCATCGACGTTCCAACGGACATTCAGCAGTACCGCAACGAAGTCCGTCTGGCGGCTGGGATTATCGAAGATCAGATCATTCAGTGTGTTGATCTCGACGCATTCAAGGCTCTGTTCGTTACCCCGACGGACGCTGATGGCAATCCGACCGGTAACGCGCCGATTTATAACTGGCCGGAGGCAATCTAATGGCATCTACGTTTACCACCCGAATCAGGCTGAATAAGCAGGGGACCGGTGACAACGACTCGACGTGGGGTACAGTTCTTAACGATGAGGTCATCGACCTTACCGACTTTGCCATTGCCGGTTACACGACGATCAGCCTTGCCGGTGGTGATGTCAGTCTGACAACCAATGACGGTACAGCTGACGAGGCCCGTTCGGCCATGCTTGAACTGACCGGAACTCTGACCGGAGACACCGGGGTCTATCTTCCGTCTGGAATTACCAAGAGCTACATCGTCAAGAACAACACATCCGGATCGTTTAATGCAACAATCCTGATCGACGGTGGTACCGGAACGGCAGTCCCGCAGGGCGGTTCTATTATTGTCATGACAGACGGAACCACAGTTACTGATGCTGTGGACACCACTGCGTTGGGTCTTGGAACTGCGTCTACGCTGAACTTTGGAACATCCGTCAACGAACTTATTCCGGTTTCGTCTGCTGACGTCCGCTATGTTGCCGTGTCCACGGACTCAACAATTCCCAGTGCAAAGACATTTACATCGGCTACTACCTTTACGGCAAAGGTTGTTGGTGCCGGATCACAGGCATACTCAAGCCCTGTTTCTGTGGCCGTGGCTACATCCTCGGTTGAGTACGACCTCGCCGCCGGAAACAACTTCACGACAGTCCTGAATGCCAACGTCACGTTCGACAATCCGACCAATCCGCAGCCCGGACAGTCCGGTATTATTTACATCCGGCAGGACGGAACTGGAAGCAGGACTGCATCATTCGCGGCAAACTGGGAATTTACAGGAGGTACCGCACCTACACTGTCTACTGCTGCATCCGCAGTTGATGCTCTGATCTACAATGTCCGTACATCAACAGCAGTCAGCGGGTTTGTCGTAAGTAATATGAGTTAAGCAGCATGGCTGGTGTTCTCTCCGAACTCAACTTTGCCCGACCCGGCTTCAATCGGGAGAACACCCGGTACGCCGAGAAGGGGCACTGGTACGACGGTGACCATGTCAGATTCCGGGACGGTACTCCGCAGAACATTCGCGGATACGAGAAGCGCGGCGGCGTCTTTGATGGCACACCCCGAGACACAGTAACGTGGGTAGACTTTGATTCATCCCGGCTGATCGGCTTCGGTACTGAGAAGAAACTGTATCTGTACGAGGGCGGTGAGAACTACGACATCACCCCGATTGTTTCTGTCGTTACCGCAACAAATGGCCTAAACACCACAGCAGGGTCTACCCGGATTGTCGTATCCGTGACCGGCATTGGGATTGAAGACGGCAACTACGTCGCCTTCACCTCGCAGACAACGACGGTTGGGGGCAATATCTTCCTGACGACAATCAGTGATTCGTACGAGGTATCAGTTATTGATGCCGCATCGTTTGCCGTTGATATTTCCGTAACCGCAGCAGCAACGTCTGCCTCTGCTGGTGGTGATGTCACGATCCATCGTCTTCTCCCAGCAGGTCCATCGGTGTCTCAGCCGGGGTACGGCTGGTCAGCGGGTACGTACGGACTGTTCACTTACGGCACACCGCGAACAACATCCAACATTACCGTGGAGATTCGTCAGTGGTCAATGACTAACTGGGGCGAAGACCTTCTGGCAAATCCTCGTGGTGGGCGTATCTACCAGTGGGACGCAACTGGTGGGGCGGAAACTAGGGCCACTCTGGTAACTGCCTCCCCGACGCAGAACAACCAGATTCTGGTAACGCCAGACAGTCAGTTCGCCATCAGTCTGGGCTGCACGAATGAGGCTGGTGACTACGATCCTCTGCTGGTCCGTTGGTCTAGTCAGGAAAACTACAACGACTGGACGGCTTCTGCGACCAACACCGCCGGGTCCAACCCAATCGGGACCGGGTCAAAGATTATCGGCGGGATGCACAGCCGTCAGGCCGTCATGATCTGGACCGACGTGGCTACGCATACAATGCAGTACGTCGGTGGTCCTTTTGTCTTCCGCTTCCGACATATCGGTGACAACACAGGACTCATTGCCCCCCACGCAGCAGCAGAGTTTAACGGTATCCCGTTCTGGATGAGCGACACAAACTTCTTTGTCTGGCAGGGTGGTGCCGTCCAGACACTGGACTGTACTGTTCGTCGTTATATTTTTGATGACCTCAACTGGGATCAGCGCGACAAAATCTTTGCCGGGGTAAACTCGGAGTTCAATGAGATTACATGGCTGTATCCGTCGGCTAATTCTTTGGAGTGTGACAGGTACGTCAGCTACAACCCGTTGGAAAACTACTGGGTCTACGGCACCGGCAAGTTTACCACATGGGCAGATACCGGCATCTTCGATAACGTCATCACAGGCGGATCGGACAGCTACCTGTACGACAACGAACCGGTTGGTGTTTACACAGCAGACGGTCAGCTGCTACCGTCGTTCATCGAATCAGCTTCTTTTGAAATTGATTCGGGTAATCAGATGATGATGATCCGCCGACTTATCCCTGATGTATCCATCTCTGATCCGGGACAGGTAAAGTTCACCATAAAGACAAAGCGGTACCCACAGGCCTCTGAAGAGACAGTCAAGGGTCCGTTCGTAATTCAGCCGGGTACTGAGAAGGTAGACTTCCGTGCCCGTGGTCGTCAGGCCAATATTAAGATTGATTGTTCAACTACCGGAGTGGCGTGGAAGTACGGGTCTATGCGGCTACAGATACAGCCTGATGGTGGTCGCTGATGGCTGCTGTATATCCGGAACTGTTCTCCCACTTCAATCAATTTACTGAGCCGCAGATCATTGAACTGCACCGGATACTTACCGACTATGTCAGCCAGTTGTCGCTCACCCTACAGCAGCGTGACGATGAAATCGACTCGACACCGTCAGACACAGTCCTGCCGGTAAACGACACAGCAGCCGTGCAGTCGCCTCCTGAAGGGGCAGTTCGGTACAACAGGGCCACATCCAAGTTTCAGGGATATATCTCTGGTACTGGTTGGGTAGACTTCCACTAGCGGATATAATCAGGTATGTCATATTATCAGGAAAACCGACCGGCCATGGGTGGCCTTGCAGATGCTCTTGCAATGCAGGGGCGTCGTGGTGACTCTACTCTGGTCCATATGAACCCGATGGAGGTTCGTATGCTGGAGACCATGTCCCCGGATGGTCGTCTGTCGATCAACCCTGAGACTGGTCTGCCTGAGGCTTTCAAGCTAAAAGACGTTGCAGCATTTGCACTGCCGATTGCTGCTAGTATTGCCGCGCCGTACTTGATACCGGCTGCTTGGGGTCTTGGTGCAGTAGGAGCCGGTGCCATTGGTGCAGGTGTGGGTGGTCTTGGTGCAGGACTTATACAAGGTAAAGGTCTTAAAGACTCACTTGTTCAGGGCGGTATTTCAGGTCTTCTGTCGTACGGGATGGGCAGCATGATGGCCCCCGGTACAATGACAGGTGGTGCGGAGGCAATTCAAGGTGGAGTGACTTCTACTCCCCCCCTTGGAGCAGACAGTATGGGCCTTGGTGGATATAGTGCTGCGCAAGAAGCTGCGGTAACACAAGGTTTAGGAGCGGCAGGGATTGGAGCACCGGATGGTAGTTCTTTAATTGCCGCTGGAACTCCAACTAGCAGCTTTGCTAATATTGGGTTGGCCCCTAAAGGCTCGGTTCCGTACACGGCAGCAACTGATGTATATCAACCGGGTACGTCTGAAACCGGTCTAGGTCAACTATTTGATAGAGCAAGTCGAACATCTCCGTTTGGACAGGCAAACATTTATGGGGATGCCCTTGGCGCTACTCAGGTTCCGACATATACCCAGATTGGCGGCTCTGTTCTGGGCAGTGCCGGACAGATGGCTCTGGATGGCATGTTGTCTCCAGAAGAAATGCCGTACGACATCGCCGGTATGGACGACATGGACGCCTACTATGCCAGTCGTATTCCTGATCTTGAAGCTGGTCGTCGTCGCGGCGAGGCTGCTGCACGGGGTCTTAATTATCCTCCGTCAGGCAGTACCGGTTCTCAGTACTACCGCATGGCAACATCTCCCGGCGGCTTTGGTACGTTCTATGCTGCTGATGGTGGACAGGTTCCCGGCGCATTAGGAGATTTACCGCCGCACGTTGCCGAAGGAATAATGCAAAATCCTGAAATTGGTACAGATGCGGCTGCGTTCAGCAACCTTGTTAATAGTCAACCATCACCTAAAAACTTGATGGGTCGTCTTCCCGGTGCATTAGGAAATTTACCGCCGCACGTTGCTAGAGGACTAATGCAAAATCCTGAAATTGGTAGAGATGCAGCTACATTCAGCAAACTTGTTAATACTCAACCATCACCTAAAGACTTGATGGGTTCCAGTTCATTCTTCAAAGGTTTACCGCCACACGTTGCCAGAGGAGTAATGCAAAATCCTGAAGTTCTTAACGATGCGGCTGCGTTCAGCAACCTTGTTACTGGTAAAGCATCAGGTATTCAAACTGATCAGATTTCTAATCTTGATGCGGGTCGCCTCCGTGGTCAGGCTGCTGCACGGAGTCTTAACTATCCTTCGTCAGGTGGTAGTGCTGCTGATTACTACCGCATGGCAACATCTCCCGGCGGCTTTGGTACGTTCTATGCTGCCGATGGCGGACAGGTTCCAAATCCATACGGCGATCCGTATGGTCCCGGCGATCCCTACGGCGGCATGTCAGACGAGTCAAATTCTGGACAATCGTTTAGTACCGGACAATCATCTGGCACACCCGGATCAGTAGATACATCCGGATTTATGTCTTCATTAGGAGACCCTATTGATATAGGTCTGGGAATAGGTAATCCTTCTCCAATAGGGATGGCGGCTAGTCTTGCAGGACTGGCACTAGGAATACCCGGTCTTGGCCCTGCTGTTGCGATAGGGCGTGGTATTGCGGGTCTTATGGGTCCGTCGGCTCCGGGTCAGGTGTCCGGCTTTGGGACGACAACTGGTGGTCCGACCGGTATCGGCATTGGGGTGACTGGTCAGGCTGTTGACCCAGACTTTGAGGCTGTGTCGGATGGATACGGCGGTACTGGCATGGGTGGAGAAGATTCAGGATCAGGTGATCAGGGCGATACCGGAGTAGGTCATGGGGCTGGTGAAGGCACGTCTGATGGTAATCCCGGTGGCTGGGCACAGGGCGGCGGTATCTCGTCACTGGCCTATGGCGGTGAGGCCGCACCGGTCGGCTTTGCCAACAAGGCATTTGAGGGCATGGTCCCCGGACAGGGTACAGGTATGTCGGACGATGTTCCGTTCTCCATCGAGGGTAACCAACCTGCACTCCTGTCGCGTGACGAGTACGTCCTACCTGCTGACGTTGTGTCGCAGCTTGGCGACGGATCGTCGGGTGCCGGGGCAGATATGCTCGACAATTTCATTTCACAAGTTCGTCAGACCAAGTATGGTAATACGCAGCAACCGGCACCAGTCGGTCCGCAGCTTATGACAGGTTTGATGAGGCAGGGTGGAGTTGTTTGATAGTAACTATTGTTGAGGAGAAGTACATTCCGGCGGTCTTCGAACAGGTCCGGGACCTTCTTCAAAAACCAATCGACCGTGGTCTGGGTGAGTACACCATAGACCAGATTCGAGACTTGGTCATCTCGGGACGACAACAGTTGTGGGTTGGGATTGATGAAGAGACAAATGATTTTCTTGTATCTGCTGTAACCCAAATAATTCCCCGTGTTTCAGGTCAGATACACATGGAAACTATTCTAACCGGAGCCGTTGAAAACACAATGGAAAAGTGGTTTGAAGAAAGTTCTAAGACGCTTGAAGAGTTTGGAAGACTTAATGGAGCAGACCACTTTATTTTTTATGGTCGCCCCGGATGGCGTAGAATGTTCAAGAAGCGCGGATATAAAGAATATTATGTCGCCATGTCAAAGGATTTGAAAAATGATTGATGTACAAATCTTATCAATCAAGGAAAAAGTTAGCCTTCTAAATAAACTTTATAAGGATATTTCCGGACTTGGTATCGGCGGCGACACCGAACTTGCCCATATCAATCCGTGGGAGGCAGACCTTCTTCGCTCTGTTGGCGGTGCCGGGACGGTCAATGAAGTAACCGGTCTTCGTCAGTATATGGGTGGTGGTGGTTCTTCCCCGCCGCCGCCGCCATCGACGACGACAACCCGTCAAGTTCCTGAGTACGCCCCGGAGCAGCGCGAATACATCGAAGACATCTTCGGAAAGTCACAGGAACTTTATGAACAGCGTACTGCCGAAGGTTTCCAGCCGTTCCCCGGCCAACAGTTGGCCCCTTTTGCCGCGCAGGAACAGGAAGCCTTCAGTGGTATCGAGTCTCTTGCCCGTGGCCCCGGCGCTGCCCCTGCATTTGAGATTGCCCGTACAGCCTCTCTCGGTGCAGCTGCCCCGATAACTGCCGCTGAAATTCAGCAGGGGATGAATCCGTACCAACAGGCCGTCACAGACATCGCCAAGCGTGAGGCCGTCCGTCAGTTCCAGCGTGGCCCACAGGCACAGCTTCGGAGCGGTGCCGTAGAGGCAGGTGGTCTTCGTGGTGCCCGTCGGTTCGTCGAGGAGGCCGAAGGTCAGCGCAACCTACAGCAGCAGCTGTCCGACATCCAGACGATGGGTGGACAACAGGCCTATCAACAGGCCATGGCCGAGGCAGCAGCGGCTCGTGGTCGTCTGGCAAACCTTGCCCAGCAGATGCCGTCCATCGGTACTGGTGCGTATCAGCAGCAGTTGGCTCAGTACGGTCAGCTGGGTGGTGTCGGTGAGGCGCAACGTGCCCGTGAACAGGCGGCGATTGATCTGGCCCAGACCCAGTTCCAGCGCGAACAGATGTTCCCCGAGGAGACACTGGCAACATATCTCCGGTTCATCACCAACGCACCGTCACCGTCCGGATTCCAAGAGACAATACAGCGACCGGGTGTTGCGGGTCCATCTGCCCTTACTCAGCTTACCAGTGGTCTGGCAGGTGGTGCGACTCTGGGCAAGGCGTTCGGCTTATTCAACCGGGGCGGTGCCGTGGGCCGTCAGGCCGGATTGTCGGGCATTGTCCGCAGGGCCGGTGGTGGGCAGATTGTCCGGATGCAGCAGGGTCGTACACCAGCAGACGCTTATACAAGTCAATTTGGAAAAGATTTAGCATCCGGAAAATTTACCCCCGAAGGTGTTCCTTATGATGGGTTTGGGGCAGGACAACGCAAAAAAGAACGAGTAGAAGAACTCGTGCCGCAGTTAATCGAAGCAGATATTCTTGGCCGTTCTCCCGGCTTGGAGTACTTGCTAGGCACTCCAGAGTCTTACGAAGAAGCAATAGCTGAACAAGAGGCTTACAAAAAATTTATTGATGAACGTCCAACTGAATTTCCGGAAGCGTTTGAAGATCAGTACGGCGAAAAAACATCGCCTGAAGATATGATGGCTGCTGCATCTTTCGAGAAACCATCTACCGAAGAAAAACCAGCGGCAGAAAAACCAGCTGAAAAAGCTGCATCGTTCCGTGTCCTTCCCCCGGCAGAACCGAAGCCGACAGAAACTAAGAGTGCTTTTCTGAGTGGTCTGGACAACCTGTCTACGGGCGATCTTCTGAAACTGTCCGGTGCATTTTTTCAGGCTGGAAGTCAGGGAACAACAGGGAGTGCATTGGGTGATCTGACTCAGTTCCTTGGCAGTTCCGGGGTAACTGCTGGAGATGTTATCAATGCAGCCGAAAAACGTAAACTTGCTGCGGAAGATAAGAAGTTCCTGCGAGGCCTGAAAGAACGTGAAGTTAAGGCTGTCGAAGACAAAGCCACCGCCGCACTCCGAGCAGCTAATCGAAAAAACTTGCCAGAATATAAGACGCCGACAGCACAAGATGTTTCGTATGCTAAGAAAACTCTTCAAGATCGTGGTCTCAACATCTCCGACGCGGCTGTCCGAGAAGTTGCCGGAATTCAAAAATCATTTCCTGAACTAACCCGAGATCAGGTTGTGTCGATGCTCATACAAAACGGTCGTCTCCGTGTAGATGAACCCGGATTTTTCCGCAGCATGTTTGGAGCAGACCCTGAAATTCAAATGCCGGGTGAGTAACAACAATGGCTGTCCTTGAGATTGAAGGACTGGGTCAGGTTGAAGTCGATGATACTTTCACCGACTTTTCTCCTGCTGAACAACAGGATTTTGTCGATCAGCTGACACAATCTGTTGAGGGCGGAGTTACATCTGGCTCAATAAGTCTTGGTCTTCCCGAACTTGAAACACCGCCGACAGCTGAAGAAGCTGGTACAGGGTTCTTTGAACGTGCCGAGCAGGTCATCGAAGCAGGTGGTCGTGAATTCGCAGGGTCAAGTGCTGAAGGTTTGTCAGCATTCCTGAACCGTTTCGGGGTTGCGCCTGAGACGAGCATGGACCTTCAGAAATATGCCGACCGGCAGGACGTCAAAGTTTCCGAGATACCGGGCATCAAAGCTATTCAGGATGCTGACGATGCCGGGGATGTCGTCTCATCCATCCTCGAATACACCGGCATGTCGCTACCAGCACTAGGTGCATCTGTTGCCACAGGTGCAGTAACCGGAGCAGCAGTCGGCTCTGTTGTCCCCGGTATTGGCAACCTGTTGGGTGCCATCGGTGGCGGTGCTGGTGCCCTGTATCTGTCGTTTGTCGGTAACAACGTCGAAGAGGTCAAGCGTAAGACAGGTCGTGACCAGCTGACAGATGCAGAATTTGAATCGGCTGCGACAACGGCTATCGGACAATCATTGGCTGACAGTTTGATCAACCGTCTGTTGCCACTTCGGTTCAATAAGGGTGCAATTACCAATGTCCTTGGCAAGACCGTAGCCGGTGCCGGTGTCGAAGGCTCGACAGAAATTGCACAGGAAGCACTGACGATCCTACAGGCCAACGAGTTTAATCTGGAATCGTTGCGGTCACCGGAGGCCCAACGTCGTCTGACTGAATCAGCACTTGCCGGTACAGGTGCCGGTGGTCTGGTTACCGGTGCGTCGGCACTGGTCACTCCGATGGATGTCACCACGAAGGAAGGCGAGGAAGCTGCCAAGGCTGCGGAACCTCTGGAACAGACCGCCGTTCTGTCGCAACAGCAGATACTTCAAGACGAGATTGCCAGATCAACTGATCCGGACTCCGAACTGTTTAAACAGCTTAGTGATTCTGTACAGGGACTTTCGGAGACGACTGAAGACCTAACCTATGACGATCTTGTGGCCGACATCGACACACGTCTTGCCGGTGTCGAAGAAGAAATCAAAAACACAGGACGTAAGGATCGGCAGACAGAACGGTATCAGGCACTCAAGGGTCAGAAGGATATTCTGAAATCTGCCCAGACAAAGTTAAAAGAAATCAAGGACACGGTGTCGTTTGTCGGTGCCAACACCGGCCTGAATCAAGGGCAGGTACGCGCAGCTACAGGTACTGCCCAGAAAGCAGCACGACAGACGCCGCTAGGTACGCTGGTACGTACAGGTACACAGGCTGTCACACCGATGCTGGCAGGTGCTCAGAAGAGTCCTATCGTCCGTGAGATGGTGGCACGGTTCAACAACTTTGACCCGCAGCTTAAAGTACTACAGGCTGAGATTATCAAACCTGTCTACGACACACAGCAGAAAGCTGCGAAGGTATTCAAGGTTCCGTTTACATCGCCAGTCAGTCGTCAACGTAAAGCAGCGTTATCGGAGATTCTCGACGCCAACCGAAGTGCTATTGACGAAAACATCATTGTCAACGAAGACGTGAAGAAAATTCTGAACCAGTTCAACAAGCCCGATCAGGATATGTTGCTGAACGTCGCCAACGACCTGAAGAGTAACAACGACGGCATATTTAAACGGCTACGTAACGCCGGTATCTTTACCGATGAGGATTATCTGTCCGGCTATATGTCGGCCAACCACAAGTGGATACGTCGTGGCGAGAAGGGAATTCGGCAGTTTGTCGATTCGGCTGTCAAGACCGGCATCAATCGGAAACAGGCCGAAGACATTGCCCGTAGCATTCAGCAGGATTTTGAATCGCAGTATAGCGGACCAGAATTCAGTGCCCGTGACATGGCACTGCGTGGCTCCGTAGCCAAGGCGGTACGTAAACAGGCAGGATTCGAAAAGGAACGACAACTGCCACGGAAAATTACGACACAGCTGCTGAAGGACGGGCTTATCGACAACGACGTATTCAACGTCAACACCCGGTACGCCCAACAGGCCGCGCATTCGCTGATGATGAAGCAGACGTTCGGTGATAACTTCGGCAACGTCATCGACCGTGAGAAGGCTATGAACACGGACCCGGAAGTGCAGACTGCTCTGACTCGTGCAGACGATGTCTACGCAGCTATGCAGGGTCGGTACAATCCGTTCAAGGTACAGCCCGGTTGGCGCGGTGCAATCAGTAAGCTGATCCAGTTCCAGTACATCCTGACGCTGTCCACTGCCGGTATCACCGCGTTGTCGGAACCGATTATCCTACTTAGTCGCGCCCGTCCCGGCGATGCGTTCTACGGTATCAAGCAGGCGTTGAAGATTGCGTACCGTAAATCTATTCGTGAAATATTCCCACGTCTGGAGAAGAGCGAAGTCGAGAACGAGTTTGAATCCATGTTGTACGGCATCGACTCGGTGCTTTCAGAACGTCTTATCTCATCGTCGGCGGTGGATGTCTCGAACATCGTCACCGAGAAGTACTTCAAGCTGAACCTACTGGCGCAGGTTACACAGTTCAGCCGTGGTGTCGCCTTCTTCGCAAGTAAACGGGCCATTGACCGTGACCTTGCCATCGCCAAGTCCATCCCGAATACAGCCCGTGGTCGTCGTGACAAGGCCAACGCCGAACGTCGTCTGTCGGAACTGGGCTTGAAGGACTTGGAGAACATCGACACCGAGGCTATGAAGATTGCCCAGATGCGTCTGGTGGACGACATCATCATGACACCGAACATTGTCAATCGTCCGTTGTGGATGGCAAACCCGGCACTGGCACCCGTGGCCCAGCTGAAGAGTTTCATGTTCGTCTTCGGCAACATCGTCGGTGCCCGTGCATTTAATGAGGCGGTGTTCGGTCGGACATTGGAAGGTGCACCGCTGGACGTGCAGGAACGAGCCAAGCGGACGTTCCAGTTTGCCGTCGCGTTTACACTGCTGACCGGTGCTGCCGGATTCCTCATGATGTTCAAGGATGCGCTGCGTAACTGGGACGAGGAAGACGAAGACTTCGATCCGTCGGGTGCGGAATTCTGGACTGAGGCGTTCATCGGGAGCAACTTGTTCGGGCCGTACACGCTTGCCTTCCAAGCTATACAGGCACCGAAGTACGGCATCAGTCCGTTGGTGTCGTTGCTGGGTCCGGCAGCTGGTCAGTCAGAACGTGTAACACGTGCCGCCAGTTCGTTCATACTCAATGGTGACGCCAAGCCGTTGGCACGTGAACTGGTCAGGATCATTCCATTCATCGGGGCGAACCCGTCAATGCGGCGCAGCATTACCGATGAGATCGAAGAGGGCATCCTCGATGGGACCATTGACGTTAGTAATTTTACGGATATCTAAGTTACTTGGCGTTCTTCACCATGGACGCGCCGAAGTAAAGCCCGACAATAGCTGAGACCAGATGAGTATCTAGCGGTGTCAGTACCAGACCCTTCATGTTCTTCCAGACTGTGTCTTCTGTACCTTCCGAAAAGAACAGGAATCCGGGATTCCATTCTGTCCATCCAACGATAACAGGCAGGTCAGGCCAGAATACGGGCACGACCTTCGGCCAGACGATGATTGCACCAATGGCCGACAGGGCGATGATGCGGCGGGTAACTTGGAATCCCTTGTTCTCGTACCGACGAGCCTCGTCCGTAGCCTTGGACTGCGCTGCAAGGCCGTCTATGGCCCTCTGGAAGGCCTCCTGTTTGGCCTTCATGTTCTGAGACCACATGGTCATAAAGCCACCCAACAGGCTGCTGCCGAGCATTGTAATCAGTTCTAAGGGGATTCCACCGAGCATAGTCTACTCCAAGTCTCGAAAGTCTATCTGCGTCATCAGAACATTGTTCACAAGTAAGCATTGAAGAACGTGAGTTACTTCAGCCATATTAAGTTGGCCTACGAGGTAGTCTTCTGACGTGCTGTCTTTGTTAAAGGTTATCACAATTATGCCGTCAACCTGTTCAGAGGCTACCTTGGCCGATACTATGCTAAGACACTCCGCCATGGTACGCAAAGCCTCGGCCTGATCCTCCTCCGGGCTGGGAACCTGCTGCTTCCCCTTCAGGTAGACTACCTTATCCTTGTCATCACTCATCGGTATTTGCTCTGCATGGGCCAGATAACGGGGCCGTTGACCTTTGTGGTCCGACGGAACGCCATGATGTTCGTCATCTCGACGGGCTGTTCGAACTGAAACCTGCCGTAGAGATGGTTCTTGTCGTAGGGTACGACCTGTCGTCCTGACACAGGGCCGGTTACTCCGCATCCGCCAAGCATCTCGAAGCCATTGTCCCGGTAGAAGTCAGCATAGGCTGTGGGACTGATGTTCCAGAAGCCATGGTTCATCATGTTCAGCGGATTTACATGGACGACCACGCCGCCATCAGGTCGAACAGCGGAAAGGATATTAGCAAATACCTGTCCGATGTTGAAGCAATGCTCGGCAGTACCGCCGTCAATAACGACATCATATTCTTCCTCCCAGTCAGCGGGATAGTTAAGGTCAACGATACGCTCCGGACCACGCGCCTGAACAATATCTACATAGTCTACTTTCTGAAATCCTAGTTCAGAGGTCAACACTTCTGTTGTGTCATACACTGGGTGCGGCCAGTTGTGCCACGACCGAATCTTGTCGGCGTCTTCCAGTTCGGTGTACTCACCTTCGATCAGTTCGGGATCAACCAGCAGGTCTGAGTAGCCCAAACACAGGCACGTCTTGTCCTTCGGTTCTATCTGCTGGAGCAGTCGGTATGTCGTTGTTTCAATACCCACGGGCAATATCCTTCAGGTTTTTCAGTTCGCGTATCTTGCGGTTCTTCCACGTCTCGGCACAGAGCGTGTCCTCCCCGATGAACGACAGTTCCATATCCATGTCGGTTCTGTCAAACAGGCGTTCGCAATCCTGTGCCATGGCAAGTAGTTCGCCGGTTGTCCAGAACGACTTGTCGTTGATCTTGACTGACAGATACTTCTCCCGCTCCTTCCCGTCGTGACTGGTAATCTTGTCGCCCTTCTCCTCATCGGGCGGCTCCGGGAATGAACCATCCAGACCGATCATGGTTGCATCACGGAACCCGAGGGTGTGGAGGAGACCTACAGCACGGGTTGCAGCACACGTACCGCCCGTGATGTAGACGGTATCCGGATCGAGGGGGAAGTCCTCCTCAGAAGCGACACGTTGAATGGCATTAGAGTAGGCGTGGAAGCCAACAATGGTGGCACCCTTCTCGATCAGGTGTCTGGTCACCGACGGGTCTGTCATGGACGCGACAAAGAAGATCGTCCGTTTGTCGATGTTCTCGAACAGGTCTTTGCGGAGTACGCCGTGCGTGGACTCGCCGTCGATGGGACGTGGGTCGAGTACAATACATCCCCACGGGACGATACCGGCCTCGTGCATCCGGGGCAGCGCATGTTTGACGCAGAGGATATGACTCTTGCTGACAAACTTCCCGTCGTAATATTCTTGACGGAGGGTGTCGTAATCTACCGACGGTCCTGCCGATACCACCACTCCTCGTCCGTTATGGACTCGGCACCTTTCCACCCACTTCCCGATAAGTCCAACGTTTTCCACGATGTTATTCTTGATATAATCATCCGGCATAGAGTCACGGGGCTGCACCATGATTGGAATTTCACGAGTGTCGGCAACGGGTCCATCTTTCTTTGCTCCCTTGAAATGCTCCATGCGTTCAGACAGCGGTGACGTATGGAATGCGTCAAGTGTTGTAGCATTAGGCGAAAGATTTTGCACCATCAATCCATGGTTCTGATGCAGGTTGATGAGACGCTGGAAGACAAAACCGTCGTGCCACTCACGATAGCCACGAACTTCTAGCTTGTCGTATGCCGAACGGACATCTTCCAGCACGTTGAAGGCTGCTTCACGATCCGGCCAGAGGGCGAACCGCATGAAGGATGTCTCGGCATAGTCAGCCACGGGACGCTCCAGCAGGGTGACGTCGGTGTCTGTGTCGATGAATGTGTCCAGCCAGTCAGCAGTGACAGGACCAGTCGTGACCGTGTCTCCGTCGAGCCAGACCAGACTGTAGGGTGTCTGATCTTCTGGGTCCGACACCAGCTGACGACACGTCTCGGTGATGGCGTAGACCTTGTGACAGAACTTGACCACGTCCATGCGCCAGTTCGGCGGCGCGTAGTCCTTCATCCTGTTGCGGAACAGGACCATCTCGGAGACATCATTCAGGTTGTGGTAGCTGATATGATCTGCCTCGGGCAGACCGTCCTGCTCCAGCAGATCGAAGTCGTGGTACCAGACACGGATGTCAATGTCTTCGGACCAGTACCGAGCAACAGACTCCAGCATCCGTCGCCCATACTTCTCGAACCCGTCCTCGTTGAACGATGTTACCAATACGTACTTGTTCATGGCTGAAGCCCTTCAAAATTTTGTGAGTCGCCAAGGTGGGTCAGCTGCCGGTGAAGGTACTCCCACCATTCTGTGGCGTACCGACAGTTGGCGTAACCGGGATGTGTCGGCAGTCCGTGACTGAAGTGGATTCCTGCCGGTACCATATTGGCATCGCTGACCCCCTCAATCCAATTCCATTGCGCGGGGAGACACCCGATCTCCGATTCATCTAGCCAGAAGAAATTGTGCAGACGTGTACCGGACGCACTGTTGACCACCTCAGTTGTCAGCTTGGAGTTGGACGGGTGGCTCATGTTGATCATCATCAGCGATGACCACAGCTTCCTGCTGTACTGACTCTGCTGTCGTCCGTCCATCTTGACTGCACCCTCCTCGGGTTGCCAGTCGAACTGGACAGTCATCAGGGCTTTGTCGGGGTAGCCTCGGCAGTAGTCGAACAGCTTGGAGAGGTCGTGCGGAAAGATAAAATCCGAGTCACAAAACATGACCCAATCCTTGATTCCCATGCGACGGGCCAGTGGGATGGTACAGAACCGGGTAAATGAAAACTCCGTCGAAAATGGACGACCGTCTTCCTGATCCCAGAACTGACCGACTTCATCGACCGACCATTGACGGTCAAACAGATTGTCGGCTCGTAGTTTGCGGTGATTAAGGCCATGAATCTCCGCAACTTCATCACGGGTGTTCTCTCGAATCGACCCGGTACATGCGACATAGGCCTCGACAGTGGAGGCGTCGTATCCAATGAATATATCCATGAGGACATAATCATCAGAGACGACAACCTTCACAAAGACTTTTTTTACTTACCTTCTGCTTTCTCAGCAGCCAGACGCTCACGATCCTCGGCGGTGTTGCCGAACTTGTCGATGGTCTGGTTACCCCAGCCGTAGATTTGTGGCTGACCGTATTCGTTCACGTCACCAGACGGCAGACCCAGAACGGTGCTGATGCCCAGCATGATGGCAAGAATTAATTCTAACATTTACTTCTCCTTGGTTGACTTCACGTAGTCTCTATATGCCTGTCGAATTTCCTCGACTGTACGACCGCATCCTATGCAGTATTCTTTCTCCTCGTCAAGCCGACACGCGGCCTGACATTTACGCTGCGCCGAGATCGACAACTTCACATACTCCACCAGTACAGGCCAGTGTCTGAGACCCTGCCGTGTTGTCTTCTGCCTCGTACTCGCCCAGACGATCCCAGTCAATCATCTTAGGCATCCTGTCGAGCAGTTCCTGATACGTCTCCTCGTCACAGTCCTGATACGGTGCCTGTTGGTAGGTGTGATCAGAATGAGGGAGGAAGCTGATGCCGCTGCATAGATCGAAGTTCTTGTAGACCCATGCACCAACCTCAAGCCATTCCTCATCACGGACGCTGATGGTTACCGAAGGCTTGTGTTCACACCAGCCGACAGCATACGCCTTCCAGAGTTCCAGCTGTTCGAGTGCGGTCATGTCGTTACGGGTAACCGCATACTCAGGCGACTTGACTGGGAACGAGAAGACCATGGTCGATTCAGGATGGAATACCTCCGGCTCTGACGGGACACCCTCGTCAATCATAAGCTGCGTCAAAGGGTCTTTGACATCACCACGAACAGTCCTTATGTAGTACGGGCTGTGTCGGGCATGGATACCAGACCCGGCATCGACAAGCTGCGAGACAGTACCCGACGGCTTGACGCAGGTAATTGCAGCAGACTGCGGAATGTTTAAACGCTCGGCCCATTCCTTGTTAGTATCCACGGCAACCTGTCGAAGTTCGGCAAGAACCTCCGGGTCGGGATGGCTGGTTACCACCGAGTCCATGATTCCTGTCAGGCTGACACCGAGGAGACGTTCCTCCTCCGTGTTCTTCGTCCAGACACGACGCAGGTACGGGAACTTGGTGTAGGTAGACTGGACAGTGCCGAGGATCGTGGCAAGACGTACCTTGTTCTTCAGCGACTCGACAGTGTCGGTGGACCGAACGACGCACTCTGTCAGGTTACAGAACTGGTTGTTGCGAAGGATGATCTCGGAGCATGGGTTCGTCCCCCACTCGTACCCTGCCTTGCGACGACCATGGTTCTCGACGTGCTTATCTGCTGCGTACCGGGCGAAGATGCCACGCTCACCAGACTTGGACTCGACCAGTGCTGTCCACTCACGTAGAAAGGACTCGACATCCGGCTTCTCGGTGTAGACAACGGAGTTGTTCGCCAAGGCACGTTGAGCATTCTGCTCCCACCACTGACCAGACTTGGCATGACGCATCCGATCATCGGACAGGTTCGACAGGCTGATCATGGCCGAACGGCGTACACCGCCGACGACAACAATGTCTCCGATCTTGCACATCACGTCGTGGCACTCGATGCTGTTCAGGCGACGACCCACGGCACCCCGGAAGACGTTGATGGTAAACCGGAAGAGATCAACCAGCGGCTCCGGACCCGAGGCACGGCCACCGAATGTCTTCAGCTTGGCACCGGACGGACGGACTTTCGACACATCCCACTTCGGAATCTCACCAGAGTAGAGCATGGCAATGACCTTGCGATACGCCTTGGCCCAGCCTTCCTTCGAGTCGTGAACGACGATGGTGTCCTCGGAGTCGAATAGCTGATCAGGAACCTCGGGCAGGTGGGCGATGTGCTGACGCTCGACAGAGAAGCCGACACCAGTCCCGCACAGCAGGATCATCATGGCCTCATCGAACGCCTTCATGTCGTCCACTGCAAGGTACGAGCAGTTGTATCCGGCAGTGTTGTCACGGTCGAGGGCAGGTCCGGCAGTCATCATCATACGCATGGACGGCATGATGGACAGTGACAGGATAGCCTCGCGCAGTTCCTCCACGACTGCCTCGTCGTCGATGCGCCGGGCAACGACGTTGTCCACGTAACGATCCACCGTCTCAGACCATGTCTCTCTACGGCCCTCATCGGGAAGCCATCGGGCATAGCGGGACAGTGCAATGAACTGCTGGTACTGGGTTGGTAGGT
>Ga0222715_10001158_pt1 | contig 25755 bp, 35 predicted proteins | sample C33_9DmetaG_FD_165056 | JGI IMG/M metagenome (GOLD analysis project Ga0222715, IMG submission 165056) | Estuarine water microbial communities from San Francisco Bay, California, United States - C33_9D | ecosystem: Environmental > Aquatic > Marine > Unclassified | place: USA: California...
AAGAAATCTTGCGGGATGCAGGGAACCTTTCCAGGAACGAAGCGAAGGTTGGAGCAGCGGCTTTGACCAAGGCACTGGAACAGCGGGATGCTGTGAAAGACGAAGCGCCTGAAGTTCTCGAAGCGTTGAAACGCTTCACAAACATCCTTAAACCCTAAATCTACGAGGTGAGAAATGACTGATGAAGTCAAGACCGCTGTAGACGCAATGGCTGGTGCCTTTGAGGAATTCAAAAAGGTCAATGACGAGCGTCTAAAGCAAATCGAAGAAAAAGGCAGCGTAGACCCAATCCTTGAGGGCAAACTTGCTGCTATTGAGAAAGACCTTGATAAATTCGAGGACTTCAACCAGAAGCTCGTCGCGCAGAGCAAATCTGCCGAGCAGCTTTCCGAGAAGCTCAACAGCATCGAAGCAATGATGAAGCGTCCAAATGCAGGCGTTGAATCAAAGCAAGTAGATGACAGCATCCGCATCTGGGAAACTTTCCTTCGCAAAGGCAAGGAAGGTCTTGATGAGGTAGAGCAAAAGGCGCTTGTGGTTGGCACCGCTGCCACCGCTGGTAACTTAGCCCCTGCCGAATATGTGGAAGAGCTTATCAAAGTCATCACTGAGATTAGCCCTGTTCGCTCGGTTGCGCGTGTACGCCAAACCAGCAACAAGGAAATCGAAGTACCAAGCAAAACCGCTTCCTTTGCGGCTGCTTGGACGGCTGAAGCTGGTACTCGCTCTGAGACGACTGGCTACACCACAAGCCTGAACACCATCCCAACTCATGAGCTTTACGCTCTGGTTGATATTTCATCTGCATTGCTTGAAGATTCCGTCTTCGACCTTGAAGCTGAAATGAACCTTGAGTTCGCGGAGCAGTTCGCCAAGGCTGAAGGCGCAGCTTTCATCTCTGGTAACGGCACCAACAAGCCAACTGGTATCACTGACTCGGCCTCTGCCGTTGCTTCTGGCGTGACCTGTGCTTCTGCTACAGCAATCACGGCTGACGAAATGGTTGAGTTCGTGCATAGCCTCAAAGCAGATTATGCTCGCAACGCATCTTTCATGATGAATCGCACCACCCTTGGCGCTATTCGTAAGCTGAAAGATACCGCTGGTCAGTACATCTTCCAGACAGGCTTCAGCGGCCAAGCTGGTTTGCCAAACACAATCTTGGGCCATCCTTATGTTGAGGCTCCAGATGTGGCTGACATTGCAACAGGCACAAAGCCAATCATCTTCGGCGACTTCCGCCGTGGCTACATGATTGTTGACCGCGTGTCCTTGTCAGTATTGCGTGACCCATACTCCCAAGCATCGACAGGCAATGTTCGTTACCTTGCTCGTCGTCGTGTAGGTGGTGAGGTCGTGCTAGCCGAGGCAATGAAGCTCTTGGAAATGGCATAACACCATAGGTGCGGGGGGCCTTCGGGCTCCCCAATCCGAAAGGAGTTATTATGAAGATAGTAATGTTAAAGAACGCCGTTGGGATGGCTAACGCTTCAGGCGGTGAAACTATGACTTACGTCATGGGTCAAGAGTATGAAGGCAAAGAAGGCTGGCAAGTTAAGACGCTTTCCTACTTCGTACAGGTTGGGGCCGCTAATGAAATAGGCGGCAATGCAGCACCAGAAGAGACCAAGACAGCCAGCAAGCCAAAACCAAAGGCGAAGCCAAAAGCAAAGAAGGCGGAGTAACGTAGAATGACGGCTGGCGTTTATCACTTTTCAATGGAGCAAGGTTCTACCTTTAGCAGAAGCATCACCTATAAAAATAGCTCTGGTGACGCCATTGATTTGAGTGGTTACACCGCTAGGATGCAGCTACGCAAAAACATTGAAGATGCCGCACCTTTGATAGAGTTGACTACTGAGAATGGCAGGATAGCTATTACGGGCTCAACTGGGACTATAGTCCTAACGATTTCTGCCGCTGACACGGCTTCTCTAAACCCTGTTGAGGGTGTTTATGATTTGGAGTTGGTTAGTGGATCAACCATTGAAAAACTAATTGCAGGCACGTTCACAATAAAACGGGAGGTCACTAGATGACTGGAAAAACCGTTACGATTGTTGAGACTACCAACGAAGCTATTATTGATGCTACAACTGTTGAAGTCGTGTCAGTCGGCACACAGGGGCCAGCGGGACCCAATACCATTGGCGGCAAAGGACTTCCAAATTCTGAAACTGCGCCGACAGATGGAGACCTTTTGAAATATAGCTCTAGCAGTGACAGATGGGAGTTCACGCAAGAGATTGATGCTGGCACCTATTAACGGAGACTGACATGGCTAACACCATAAAGATTAAAAGAAATATTACCGACTCTGCCGCACCTACTACGTCAGAGATTGCCAAAGGTGAAATAGGCTTTACTGAAGCCACCAAGAAACTCTTCTACCGCATGAATGACGACACCATCCTTGAGATTGGTGGTGAGGGTGCATTCCTGAAGAGCAATGAATCAGACACGATGAGCGGCAACCTTACCATCACTGGTAACTTGACCGTTCAAGGAACCACAACTCAAGTTGACTCAACAACTGTTACAGTTGCGGACCCGCTGGTTAAGTACGCCAAAGACAATAGCGGCGACACTGTAGATACTGGTTTTTATGCCCTCTACAATGACGGCTCTGACAAGTATGCGGGTTTCGTTCGTGACGCATCAGACAGCGGCAAGTTCATTCTGTTCGACGGCGTAGGCGCAGAGCCTACCACTACCGTTGACACTGGGGATGCAGGCTTCAACAAGGCAACCCTGAAAGCCAACATCGAAGGTAATATCTCAGGCAATCCAACGATTACCTCGGCAGTTATTGCCTCATCATTGGATATGAATGGCAACGAGCTAATCCTAGACGCTGATGGCGACACAAGCATCACCGCAGACACTGATGACCGAATCGACATTAAAATAGGCGCGGCGGATGAAATCTTCATCACAGGCTCTGAATTTAGCCCATCAACCAATGGCGGAAACAACCTTGGTAGCGCAAGCAACCAGTGGTCAAACCTTTACGCCAGCGGCACGGCCACACTTGCAACGGTTGACATCAACGCTGGTAATATTGATGGAACCGCGATTGGTGCAAGCAGTGCAAGCACAGGTGCTTTCACTAGCGTAAGCGCATCCAGCCAGATTACCTCTACGGTTACAACTGGGACCGCTCCTCTGGTTATTGCCTCAACAACGGCAGTCAGCAACTTGAACGCTGACTTGTTAGACGGGCAGCACGCGCCAAGCGGAACGATTGTTGGCACAAGCGACACGCAAACGCTTACCAACAAGACGCTGACCAGCCCAATTCTAACGACGCCACAAATAAACGACACCAGCGCAGACCATAAATACATCTTCGCGGTTTCAGAGTTGGCGGCTGATAGAACGGTCACAATGCCTCTTTTAACTGGCAATGACACCTTCGTCTTTGCTAGCCACACTCAGACACTTGATAACAAGACCATCGACTGCGGGACATATTAACCATGAGTGAGAATGCGGTTCAGCAGAACCCCTATCATGCGGCCTTAGTCGCAACCCAGGAAGCCTATCTAGGCGAAGTTCTCGGTAAGTTCTTGGATGCGGAAGCAAAGCTAAGATTAGCCAATCTCCGCATCAAAGAATTGAATGATAAATTGACGTTAGCGGATCAACAGGCGGAGCAGTTAAAGGAAGCGCAAAAAGCTCTGAATGCGATGACATCAAATAAGTCAGCGTTTGAGGACAAAAACACAACGCTGATGCAAGAGATAAGCGCAATACGAGTTGAGCTTCTACAGGTTAAAAAAGAACGCCAGGAGGCGATGGAACGTGAATTATATGCTAAAGAAGAGTTGTCAAAGCTAACGCAACGACGACGCAAGAAAGAGGCGGTAAATGGCAAACACGATACAGCACAAGCGATCTAGCACAGCCAGCGACGTTCCAACATCTTCAGACCTATTGGTTGGTGAAATCGCCGTTAATACCGCTGACGGCAAAATATACACAAAGCACACAAACGGCTCCATCGTAGAGCTAGGCGGCGCATCTGGCGCTTTATTGGCAGCAAACAATCTATCAGATTTGAATAACGCCGCGACTGCGCGGAGCAATCTTGACGTAGACCAAGCAGGCACCGCCGTGGCGCTTGCCATAGCTCTGGGGTAGATAAATGGCAAACACTTTCAAGCGCAAGCTATCTAGGTCAATTGGAACATCTCTGACAGCCGTTGGAAGCTATACCGTTGCATCGTCAACGCAAGTTACCGTGATTGGTCTGGTTCTTTCAAACACAAGCGCATCACAGATTTTAGTTGATGCAACCGTTAATGATGGAACGAATGACACCTATCTTATCAAAGAAGCGCCGCTACCAAGTGGCGGTGCAATCGTCATAATAGGTGGCGATCAAAAAGTGGTTTTGGAAACGAATGATAGTATAAAGGTTAAGTCGGATACCGCATCATCTGTTGATGCTGTCATGTCTATTCTGGAGATTACTTGATGCCTTATATTGGTAATACTCCCGCCGAATCTTATTCAAGTGTCGTAAAAGACACATTCAGTGGCAATAACTCTGCAACAGAGTTCACGCTATCACAAAGCGCAACCACGAACGGTCTGCGCGTAGTTGTTGATGATGCGCTACAGGAGCCAACTGTAGACTATACCGTATCAGGAACAACCTTAACATTTACATCAGCGCCTGCTACTGGAACGAATAACATTTATGTCATTCACCTGGGTGCGGCTGTTCAGACTGTTTCGCCGCCATCTACGATTGAGATTGACACCACATTCACTCAAGATGTTTCTGTCACTGGGAATATTACCGTAGGCGGAACTGTAGACGGTAGAGACCTGGCAACAGACGGCAGCAAGCTAGATAACATTGAAGCCAATGCCACCGCAGACCAGTCAGCTTCTGAAATCAAAACAGCGTATGAGTCAAACTCTGACACAAATGCGTTCACTGATGCAGAGAAGACAAAACTAAGCGGGATTGAGTCTGGGGCAACCGCAGACCAGTCAGCTTCAGAGATATTAACGGCAATCAAAACCGTAGACGGTTCTGGCTCTGGTTTAGACGCTGACACGCTTGATGGTATTGAGGCTGCTAGTTTCCTACAAGGCAACCAGACTATCACGCTCAGTGGCGACGTGAGCGGCTCTGGGACTACTTCTATTTCCGTTACAGTAGCCGATGACAGCCATAACCACGTTATCAGCAATGTTGATGGTCTACAGACAGCATTAGACGCCAAGGCACCCCTAGCAAGCCCTGCGCTAACTGGGACAGCAACGGCGGTTAATCTATCGATAAGCGGAGACCTGACGGTCAACGGCACAACGACAACGCTGAACACGACTAACACCGTAGTAAGTGACAACCTTATCGAGCTTAACAACGGCGCATCTTCCAACGCAAACGATAGCGGAATTGTTATTGAGCGCGGCACCACTGGCGACAATGCTTTTATGGGCTGGGATGAGTCGGCTGACAGCTTTGTTCTAGGAACTACAACCGCTACTGGCGCAAGCACTGGTGACCTAACAATTACCGCAGCGCCTTTGAGTGTAAGCACTCTCACGACTTCAGGAAATATCACGGTCGGCGGCACGGTTGATGGTCGTGATGTAGCAACAGATGGAACCAAGCTAGACGGCATTGAAGCGTCAGCGGATGTTACTGATGCCACAAATGTTGGCAATGCGCTAACGGGTTTCACCACCGACACGACATATGCCAGCACAGACCTTATTCCTGTTTACGATGTTTCAGAATCGCGCTGGGAAAAAGGTACTGTTGCTAACGTAGCTCTTGCTGGTCCCACTGGGCCAACTGGACCAGCGGGTCCCACGGGACCAACTGGACCAGCGGGTGTAGCTGGTTCTGACGGAGCGACAGGCCCTACTGGTCCGACTGGTTCAGCGGCGACTATAGCGGTTGGAACAACTACAACTGGTGCCGCTGGTAGCAATGCATCAGTAACAAATAGCGGTTCAAGTTCTGCCGCAACTTTCAATTTTACTATTCCACGGGGAAACACTGGCGCAACTGGTCCCACAGGACCAGTTGGACCAACGGGAAGCACTGGTCCAGCGGGAGCCGCTGGTCCCCCAGGACCAACTGGCGGCACTGGTCCATCAGGCCCGCCTGGTCCAACTGGACCATCTGGCGGCACTGGTCCCACTGGGCCAACTGGACCAACTGGACCAGCGGGTCCGTCTGGAACACCTTCAACAAATTTTGCTGCTATAGGTAGTTATGCGTTTTTTCTAACAAGATGGAACAGAAACTATACTCAGTATGTAAATGTTGGAAATACAAGAGCGGGTTCACAATTAATATATTTGGCAAACGGATCTAATGAGATGTGGCTGGTTGCCGATTTTGGAAATACTCGTAATGTCCGATTAGAAAACACAGGTATAAACGAAAATAATTTAAGTGGTAATCAGTCTTTGTCAACTGGTACATGGCGGAACATGGGTCCAGGCAGTTCTTTTCCGTATTACAGTAGTCCATACAATCAAAATTTTATGTCGTTTAATTTATGGTGTAGAACAGCTTAATAGGAATTATTAGAATGGCAGTGAGAACTATAAATAGTGTTCGTAATTTGCAATGGGCAAACAAAGAACACACGATGATTGATATGGAAGTTGATTTTGACGAACTAGACGAAGAGTATGTTCCTTTTACAGCCGTTGAAACAGGTGATCCAGAACCACATACAGCCGTTCTTTGGGCTAACGCTATTGCAGGGGTTTATGGTCCTATAGCGGAATGGATTCCGCCTGAAGACGTTACGGGTGTTCATGCTATGGAAAGAGTTCGTTCTATACGAGACAGTTTATTAGCAGAAACAGACTATATTGAAATGCCAACAAGATGGTCAAGATTAACTACAGAACAACAAGAAGAATGGTCAACATATCGTAACGCTTTGCGGGATTTGCCAGCCACTTATCCGAATGTAGAATTAAAATGGGATGCTGACTATACAGATACTGAATGGTTTAATATTGTATGGCCAACAAAGCCAGAAGAGTAAAAAATGACACCATACAATATCAGCAATTTTATTTACGTTAAACCTAACGCTCTGTCTAAAGAAAACTGTGAAAGCATAATTGAAGCTGGATTACCTTATATAAATTCAGAGACTGATTATGTTTTTCGCGGTAAAGATCAATTAAAAGAACGCGCTCTTGCAAGAGATGACATTAGAATTACTGTGCCGCGTGTTTTAGGAGAGTGGTACGACATCATTCAAGAATGTATATTCAAAGGGTATGATGAATACGCATCTGAGGTATCATCTCTTTCTTTGCTTACTGTGTCATCGCTTGCTTTTAATTGGCAAATGACCAAAATAGGCGGTGGGTTTTCCATATGGCACATTGAACAAGGTGCTGGTAATGCTTGTAACAGAGCCTTAGTCTGGTCAATATACTTAAACGACATACAAGAAGGCGGTGAAACGGAGTTTCTTTATCAGCAAAGAAAAATAAAGCCAGAAACAGGCACGCTGGTAATTTGGCCCGCTGGAATAACCCATCCACATAGGGGTAATCCGCCTTATTCTAATGATAAATTTATCTTAACAGGGTGGTTTGAGCTTCCACCAAATAACGGTTATTACGAAGCATTGCAGTATTATAATATGAGTAAAGTCAATGCACAGAGATAATTGGCAACTTTTTGTAGCTGCCGTAGGAAAAGATTTCTGTGAATCAATGATTGACACATTTTCAAAACTTGAACCTGTAGATGCTACAATATTCAATCAAGTGGATGAGCATAGAAAATCTAAAGTCCGATGGATAAATGAACCACATCTTGAAGGAATTTTTTTAAGATTAATTAATGAAGCAAACGCTGTAGCCTTTAATGTAGACATTCAACAAGAAATGCGTGAGATGCAATTCACTGAATATCACGCAGATTACAGTGGAAAGTATGACTGGCATCACGATATTGATTGGCAAAATAACAAAAACTACGATAGAAAATTATCTATGGTATTGCAGTTGTCAGACCCAGATACCTATGAAGGCGGCGGGTTTGAATTCCACGAAGTTCAAACACCAAATTTTGAAGACTTTAGGAAGCAAGGGTCAGTCCTTATTTTTCCGTCTTATTTACAGCACAGGGTGACTGAGGTCACAAAAGGGATTAGATATAGCCTAGTCTCGTGGGTCAGAGGCCCAAGATGGAGGTAGCAGGCAATGCCATATTTAGGTAGAACACCAAACACAGGCATCAGAAACAGGTTTATCTATACGGCTACAGCTAGCCAGACGACATTTAGTGGCGCTGATACAAACGGCGCGACTTTGAAATATCAAGATGCCGCCTATGTTGATGTATACCAAAACGGCGTTTTATTAGCTCCCGCAGACTATACCGCCACAAGCAAGACTTCAGTTGTTCTTGATACTGGTGCTACCGTTTCAGACACGATTGAAATTATTGTTTATGACATCGGTAGCGTTCAGGACACGGTTTCAAAAGCCAATGGCGGTACGTTTGAAAGCAATATAACAATCAACGGAAACCTATCAATTAGCGGAACTGTTGATGGAAGAGATGTTGCCACTGATGGAACAAAGCTGGATGGTATAGAGGCAAACGCAACAGCGGATCAAACCGCCTCTGAAATCTTAACAGCAATTAAGACGGTTGATGGAACAGGCTCTGGCTTAGATGCTGATACTGTTGACGGCATAGAGGCGTCCAGCTTCTTACAGGGTAATGAAACAATAACGCTGTCAGGAGACGTTAGCGGTTCAGGCACTACATCGATTGTGGTGACCGTTGCAGACGACAGTCATAACCATGTTATCAGTAACGTGGACGGGTTGCAGACTGCGTTGGACGCTAAAGCTCCTCTTGCATCCCCAACCTTTACTGGAACGCCTTTAGCACCTACAGCAACATCTGGAACCAATACGACCCAAATAGCCACAACGGCATTCGTTCAAACGGCTGTTTCTGGTTTGGTTGACAGCGCTCCAACTACACTTGACACGCTTAATGAATTAGCCGCTGCTCTGGGTGATGACGCAAACTTCAGCACAACCGTCACGAACAGCATAGCTACCAAGCTGCCTTTAGCTGGCGGTACGATGACTGGCAATATAGTCATGTCGGGCGCACAGACGGTAGATGGCAGAGATTTATCGGTTGATGGGGCAAAGCTGGATGGCATTGAGTCAGGCGCTACAGCCGATCAAACAGCCTCTGAAATATTGACCGCAATTAAGACAGTAGATGGCGCGGGTAGTGGTTTAGATGCAGATACGCTGGATGGTATACAGGCCGCTAGCTTCTTGCAGGCCAATCAAACTATCACGCTGTCTGGCGATGCTTCTGGAAGTGGAACGACAAGCATAGTAGTCACTGTTGCTGATGATAGCCACAATCATATCATAAGCAATGTTGATGGCCTACAGACAGCGTTAGATGCTAAACTTGCCTCGTCTAGTTATACCGCCGCTGATGTTTTAACTAAGATTAAAACTGTAGACGGTGCAGGGTCAGGTTTAGATGCTGACTTATTGGACGGGCAATCTGGTGCCTATTATCTTGATTATAATAATTTTACCAATACACCTTCTGTTTCTTCAGATGCCAATACTTTAGATGGGATTGATAGCACGCAGTTCCTTAGAAGCGATACGGCTGACACTAAGACGAGTGGTGACCTTTCATTTAGTGACAATGTGAAGGCTACTTTTGGAAATTCGGCAGATTTACAGATTTATCACGATGGGTCGAATAGTGTTATTAAAGATGCAGGAACAGGTAACCTAAACTTTTTATCTGACCAGTTTGCGTTTAAAAATGCGGCTGGAACGGAAAATCAATTTGTTGCAGGTCAAAATGGTGCAGTAACACTTTACTATGACAACGCAGCCAAAATGGCCACAGCTAGTTACGGCGTAGACCTATCGTCATCTACTGAAGCACTCTTGCTTGCAAAAGGGACGACTGCTCAAAGACCATCAACAGCCGTTGAAGGACAGTTGAGATTTAACACAACAGAAAACCAAGTTGAAGTTTATAATGGCTTTAACTGGAGCCTAATTGGTCCACCGCCACCAAGTCCAATTCAACGTGACAATAACACTTGGTTCTATATGGACATGAGTGACAGTTCATCAATATCAGGCAGCACCATAGTTAATAAGGCTATAGGAACATCAGCTATTTCTGATACACTACCATTGACATCATATGGTTCGTTTGGTTCTCTTGGCGGAAACAGTGTTCTGCAGTTTTCAGCAGATCGATCTGATATGACAACAAACTTCTCTGCGGCAGATCCATTTGCGCCAACTACGCACGGTATTTCTATTGGATGTCTCTTTTATCATAATCAAGGCACTACACAAAGTGGCTTAATCCACTATGGTGATACGGGAACTGATAATCATTTATTTGTTCGTATGAACTTTGAGAACGCTGGTGGTTATGTTTATGTTGGAGAAGATACAAACACTAGTGACGTTTGGACCCAAATAGGTACAGGCAAAACAGACGGAAACTGGTATTTTTTGGTTGTTACCGTTAGTAGTTCGGGAACGCTAAAGTCTAGCTGGAACGGCGCTACATTAACAACGCATCGCACAAATGGAACAGCACCAAGTCCAACAGACGCAAGATTTGGTTTGTGTGGAGACGCATATGGCGACAATGCATCGTCGTTTAGTTATGCAACGGCGTTTTGGTACAAGGGCGAACTAACCCAAACACAAATCACGAACGAATATAATTGGCTTAAAAAAGTCTGGACGGGCACGAACATTTAATGATTAAGGAAAATTACATATAGTCTCGTCTCGTGGGTAAGGGGTCCACGATGGCGATGATGTATAGGAGATAATCATGGCAACTACGTTCCAACATAGGCGCGGAACAACTTCTCAGCATAGCACGTTCACGGGCGCAGTTGGCGAGATAACAGTAAACACGACAAAAGACGTGGCGGTTGTTCATGATGGCTCTACCGCTGGTGGGTTTGAGATGCTTAGAAACAACCTCTCAAATCTCTCTATCGATGGATCAAGCTCATCTGGAAACGTAATTCAATCTGATGGTGATGGAACGTATAGCTACAAGTCAATTACAGAAGGAAAAGTTCTTCAAGTTAAAAGCTATACTATGACGGGACCAGAAACATTTACGAGCACCTCATACACGCAGTCAAGTCTTGCGGTATCAATAACTCCATCATCAACATCCAGTAAGATTTTTGTGTTTGGTTTTGCCAATATTGGTTCGATTGCAATAGACGGTTGGGAAGAATTTTCTATGCGACTGCGTAGAGGTACGACTGATTTATCTGTCGGAACGCACACTGGCAACCAGCACACAGCACAAGCTGGTGGTTTATATGCTTCTGGTCATCATTTACACGGTGTCCAGAGCCACTCTTTCGCAGAGTTAGACTCACCAAACACAACATCAGCAATTACTTATAATATTGCGATAAGAGTAAGCACCAGTGGATATGGAGACGTCGCTTACCTTAATAGACCAGGTAACCCGAATACGGTTTATTCTGGCAATGGTGTTTCAACGATAACTGCTATTGAATTGGCAAGTTAAGGGAATTGAAATGGCTACAATTTTTGATGCGCTTCAAGCACTGGAAGTAAAAGAGTACACCATGCTCGGTGAGCCTTCTACTGAAGCCGAATTTTTAGAAGCATTCAAAAAAGTTACAGGTGAAGACGCTGATGGCTACTCCATCTTGTCAAGCGACCCGAATGACTTTGGTGTTACTTGGGCTGAAATACAGGCAAAAATCACAGAACTTACACCTTATGATGCCGTTAGAGAGCTGCGGTTAAGAAGAAATATGTTATTGCAGTCAACAGATGTGTGGGCGCTATCAGACAGGACTATGACCGCAGAGCAGACCGCTTATCGCCAAGCGTTAAGGGATTTGCCTGCTAACAGCCCAGATGCAGCACTTGATGCAAACGGAATGCTTACAGGGGTCACTTGGCCCACAAAGCCACAATAAGGTAAACATGATAGGCGTTTGCATGGTATAAGGGGCCTAAATTTATATGAGGTAATGAGATGTCAGGAATTACAGTAGTCACCAAACCCGCAGATGAGCCATTGGGCCTGACTGAAGTAAAAGACTTCCTGCGTCTCGACGATCAAATAGATGATGGCTTCATTAGAGGTTTCATCATTGCTGCCAGAAACTTTGCAGAGAACTACACAGGCAAGGCGTTAATCACGCGCACGCTCAAGTTCTCTATCGATGGCATCTCAGAGGTTGATAGCGGCTTGTGGGAGGGAATGAAGACTGGTCCCTACATGACCTACTACCAAGACTACATTGAGCTGCCAGTGGCTCCCGCAATAGCCGTATCAAGCATCGTTTACTATGACGACGCTGACACGCAAAGCACCTGGTCATCTTCAGCTTACTACGTTGACACGGTTAGAGACCCAGCGCGTGTGGTTTTGAGGGACGGTCAATCGTTCCCAACAAACCTACGCAAAGCCAACGGCATGGAGATAACTTACACGGCTGGCTATGGCTCATATCCAACGGACATTCCAGAATCAATCCGCGTGGCGATGATGCAATATATTGTGCATCTATACGAACACAGGGGTGATGATGAAGGTAGGGTTATTGAATTCCCGCCGCTCATACGGTCCCTTTTGCAACCATATAAGTCCATGAGGTTTGGGACAACGCCTTACATGGCAACCTATAAATCAGGAATAGCGTGATGGCTGTTTCGATTGGAAAGATGCGCCATAAGCTAAAGCTGCAAACGCGCACAAGGACGGCAGATGGTGGCGGCGGTGCTGCATCAACCTGGTCTACCTCAACAAACATTTTCGGCAATATACAGCCAAGGACAGGTAGCGAACGGTTCTTTGGCGAGCAGCTAGAAGAGAGAATAAGCCACATAATCACCATAAGGCATAGGCGAGACGTTACCCACGCCAACCGCCTTGTCTATGAGTATTGGGTCCAGGGCAAGAAATACACCAGGACGTTTAATGTTCAACGCACTATCAACAGAGATAGCAGGGATAGGTTCCTTGATATTCTTTGTGAGGAAGGCGTTGCAACATGACAGCGATAAAGACAAAAATAATAAGGAAAGAAACATATAAGAGGGTAGAGGCAAATTATCGAAGAGCACTGCAAATGGCGGTATTTCAGTCAGCGGCAATGGTTAGAGAAACCGCTGTTCAGAGTGTCGCCTCTGGAGCAAAGTCTGGTATCACTTATGAGAAATACAACCCAAGGAGAACCCATATAGCATCAGCACCAGGTCAAGCGCCTGCTACTGATACTGGCTACCTTCTTTCAAATATTGTGCATCAGATTGATTCTGATGGTTTAGGTGCTTCAATAGAAAGCAGGGCTGATTATTCGGCTGCATTAGAGTTTGGAACAAGTAAAATGCAAGCGAGGCCATTCTTGCATCCAGCTATTGAGGAAAACAGGCCAAAGATAAAACGCCTTATAGCAAAACTTGCGAAGGGGGCTAACTGATGGGCTTCTATTCATGGCCTTTGCAACAGGCGATATATAGTGAATTAAGCGGCGCTGGAATTACTGGCGTGAGCGGTTCTGCCGTTAGCGTTTATGATGATGTGCCAGAGGGTTCATCGTATCCCTACATAGTCATAGGCGATGAAACGTCAAACAATATATCAACAAAAGGCAAGGATGCTCACGAACACACTCTGACCATTCACGTCTGGTCTCAGTACAGAGGGCGCAAAGAGATAAAGACTATCATGCAAGATATATATTCAAATCTGCATGATAATGATATAAGTGTTACTGGTGCTTCATTGGTAAATCTCAAACAGGAGTTTGAGACGACTTTGATTGAAACTGATGGAATTACACGGCACGGTGTCATCCGGTTTCGGGCCGTTGTGTTTGATAGCTAAGGAGAGAAGACATGGCGGCTCAAAAAGGCTCTGCCTTATTACTCAAAATCGGCGCTGATAATACAGCGGCGGCAAGTGCTGACACCTACACGACTGTCGGCGGTCTACGTTCAACCTCAATCACCCACAATGAGGAAGCGGTTGACGTAACAACCAAAGACTCAAGTGGTGTTCGTGAGTTGTTAGCAAACGGTGGCATTCAAACCGTTTCAATCTCTGGCTCTGGCGTCTTCACTGATGCAGCGTCAGAAACAACCCTAGAAGGTGCGTTTGCTGCTTCAGCGTTCAGCAACTACCAAGTCATCGTTCCTGACTTTGGAACGTATGAAGGCAAGTTCATGATTGCCTCGCTTGAATACGCTGGTGAGTATAATGGCGAAGTGACATATTCTGTTACGTTGGAATCAAGCGGTTCAGTAACATTCACCGCCGCATAGGCCGTGAACAATGGCTTGGTCTAAAGTAACGATCAAGACGGATAGCGGGGAGTGGGTAGCTCAACAGCAATCCACTTCCTCAAATCCTGTCTTTAGCGTGCCGTTTGTAGCGGCAATCCAAGTAGATGATGCCTTTACCGCTAATGGCAAGGGCTTCATTTGTGTCAACTCAGTGGACTTAGCCCAACGGGGCGAAACACTATTGGTAGAAGCCAAGGAGTCTAAAAATGGTAAACAAAAAAAGAGGGGAACTGGAGATAGTTCTGGGGACCCAGAAGTGGCAATCGAGGGTGACTCTTGATGCAATTATGCGAATTGAGTCATCACTAGGAAAAGGTGTCGTCAAAATAGCTAACAGTTTGCAGGAGGCAGACATTTCGATGACGGAGATTGTTGGCATTCTTACCCCAGTCATTCGCGGCGGCGGTAATAACGTCAACGAAAAAGACGTTGGTCTCGCTGTTTTCAATGCTGGTCTTGCAGAAGGCATGAGATGCGCGGCTGAGGTCTTAGCAACAGCGTTGTCGGCTGGCGATACGGAGGGAAACGAACAAGAGGCGGAGCAGTAAAGCTAGAGGAGCTACCGTGGAAGGATTTTATGGAACTAGCTCTGGGGAAAATGCGAATGGACCCCGACGTGTTTTGGGGCATGAGTTTCCAAGAATTCTACGCTGCTTGTGATGGCTTCATTGATTTCAACTCAGGAGGAAAACCGCCGCCTCTAGGTAAAGATGAGTTACAAGACTTGATGGAGAGGTATCCAGACTGATGGCGGTATCACCACCTGTAGACACACTGTTAGTCCGAATCCAAGCCGATATGTCGGACTTGCGGCGTGATTTAAAGCGTGTTGAGACCGAAACAAGAAAAGCAACAGACAAAGTAAATGAATCTCTGAAAAGAATGCAATCAGGCTTTAGCGGGGTTGGTAATGTACTGCGTCGCTTGGGTCCGTTAATTGCTACTGGTTTCGCTGGTGTAGCTGTCAGGTCGTTTGTTCGCACTGGTGCGGAAATAGAAGGTCTGAAAATAAGAATGAATTCCCTCTTTGGTTCTGTTGAAGAGGGCACAAAGGCATTCAATACGCTCACAAAATTCGCGGCGAAGGTTCCATTTTCACTTCAAGAAATTCAACAAGGCGCGGGCTCTCTATCAGCGGTCGCAAACAATGCATCACAACTTAATGAACTTTTGACAATTACTGGAAACATTGCTGCTAACTTTAAAATCCCATTTGCGGAAGCAGCTTCTAATGTTCAAAGAGCAATGTCTGCTGGTGCAGCTTCAGCAGACACTTTTAGAGACAGAGGCGTCTTAGCATTTTCTGGTTTTCAGGCTGGCGTTTCATATACAGCAGATGAAACAGCGAAGAAATTGCAAGCAACTTTTGGAACAGGTGGCACTGCCTCTGGTTCAATGGATCAATTAGCGACGACATTCGATGGCACAATGTCAATGCTTAATGATTCAATATTTAAATTTCAAAGTGCTGTTGCGGAAGCTGGATTGCTTGATGCATTCAAAGAGCTTGCTGATATGTTACGAAAAAACATGGATGGAGCGCAAAGGTTAGGGCAAATTGTTGGAAGTGTATTAGCTGCCGCAGTAAGGACGGTAAGTGCAGCAATAGAATTAGCTATAAAACATACTGACACGCTTCTAGTAGGAATTGCTGCACTCACGGCACTAGCAGCAATTAAAGGTGTTCTTGCTCTTGGGGCAGGTTTTGTCGCCTTGGCGACTAGCATAGCGTCAGCAAAGACAGCTTTGGCGCTTTTTAATGCGGTATCAAAAAAGGGGCTTCTTGGACCTTTAGCCATAGGTTTGGCTTTCTTGGCACATAAAAGCGGTGTGTTAGACCAAGCAATTAAAACAGTAGAAGAAGAGTTTAATAAATTATTTCCAACGATAAAAAGCGGAAATGAAGAAGTAGACCAATTGATTGGTCAATTTACAGAACTGGCTGGTAATCTAAAGGGTGGAAGTGCGAACGCGGCAGATTATAAAAAAGTACTTGATGCTCAAAATGAATCGTTGGCAGAATCAACCCTTTTACTGTCTGGTTATACCAAGGAACAGATTGCAGCACTAAAAGCCACTGGTAATCTAAAGAATGTAAAAATACGAGGAAAAATAGATTATGAAGCCAAAGGCGGTCCAAAAGGGCTAGCTAAAGTTCAAGTGGCTGATTTAAATATGAGTTCCGCTGAATATGCTGCGCTGCTTGATAAACTTGAAGCAGTAGCAAGGGCTGATAAAGCTGTAGAAGAGCACAATAGAAAAGTCCAAAATGCACAAGAAATAGTTAAAGGATTAGTGACTGAAGAACAAAACCTTAAACGAAGCATTGATGATGTCAGATACGCCATGGAAAATGGCAAAATTACAATGGAAGAAGGCAACGCCGCTATAGCTGACTTGCAGATGAAGCTGGCGGAAACAGATCCATTCTTTAAGTCATTCAAAGACCGCATGGAAGAACTTGGCTCATCTATATCAGAAACCCTTGCAGATGCGGTTATTAGTGGGAAATTAAGCCTGAAATCTCTGCTTAGTAGTTTCATGTCCTTTGTCAGAGACATGATAGCTGAAGCGATAAAAATGTTTCTTGTTAAAAAGCTGCTTGGCGGAATTTTTGGAGCATTCACTGGCGGCGGCGATGCTAATTTTATTGGCGGCACAGCGGGTGGCGGTGCCGCTAGGGGCTTCGCTGGTGGCGGTAGAGCTCCTATGCTGGTTGGTGAGCGTGGCCCAGAGCTATTTGTTCCACACTCTGCGGGCAGCATTAAGAATAACATGGATACCAAGAACATTCTGGGCGGCGCTGGAAATGGTGTAGTGGTCAATCAGACAATCAATGTAGAGACTGGCGTAGCGCAAACAGTGCGGGCTGAGATTATGTCTCTGATGCCGTCAATTAGACAAGACACGTTGCGGGCGGTTGTAGATGCTAGGCGCAGGGGTGGAACCTTCGCGCAGGCTTTCGGAGGTTAATAGATGGCGGCTCCTAGTTACCCACTAAGTCATCCGACAGACGTTGGCTTTACATCAACAAGGTTTGCAATGTCACGCGCTGTTGCTGTAGCACAATCGCCCTTCACGGGAACGACACAAGTTCATGAACACGATAAAGCGTTATGGATGGCAACCGTATCTCTGCCACCCATGAAGCGGGCAACGGCTGCAAAGTGGCTGGCGTTCTTCATGAAGCTACACGGCAGAAAAGGAACCTTTCTGTTAGGTGATGCCGACTGCAAAACTGCCCAGGGTGTTATCTCAGGAAGCGTTACGTTGAACGCCGCTATAGCCGTAGGCGATTATGATATAGAGCTTTCTACATCGCTTAACAGCACATCAAATGTTTTTAAGGCGGGCGATTACATCCAGATTGGGACTGGCGCTGCATCTAAGCTGCATATGATAGTTGAAGACGCCAGCACAAACGGAAGCGGAGTCGCGACTGTAACAGTCGAACCGCCAATAAAAACGGCAGCAAGCAGCGGAACAGACGTAACTTATAGCGATGCCAAAGGCTTATTTAGAATGGACGCTAATGAGCTAGGCTGGGATGCTGATTATCTTTCGAGGTTTGGTGTCACGTTTTCCTGCACGGAGGCTTTCTGATGGCTAGAAGCCTCACCGCAGGCATGGTCACTGAGATAACGGCGACCGTTCTAAAGCCATTTATAGCTGTTGAAATTGTATTTGAGACAGACACTACAAGAGTTTGGTCTGGTATTGGAACCGTAACTATCGGCGGCGAAATATATTATGGGGTCGGCACGTTTGGATCAATTAGCCCAATCAATGAGACGACAGAGAACAAAGCAACTGGAGTGGAACTGCAACTATCAGGAATACCACCAGAACAGATAGCGACGGCGCTTGGTGAAAACTATCAAGGCAATGCGTGTTCAATTTATCTTGGCGCTCTGGACGAAGACCACACGGTTATCGTTGACCCATATAAAATATTCAGCGGCAAGATTGACACAATGGCTATAGGTGAAGCGGAAGACAGCGCGACTATAAGGCTTACCGCTGAAAGCCGAATGATAGATATGGAACGCTCAAGGATTAGGCGATATACGCCGGAAGACCAGAAGGTTGATTATCCATCAGATAAGGGCCTCGATTACGTCGCATCATTACAAGAAACTCCTGTAAAGTGGGGAGCGTAGTCGATTGAGCAATGCGGTCATAGGAATGCGGCGAGTTGAGGATTGGCAGGCAAGGCTTCGCTCAACTATAACGCAATGGCAGAAGAAAGATTTTGTCTGGGGACAGACTGACTGCTTCTGTTTTGCCGCTGCTTGCGTTGAAGCCTTAGTTGGCAAGAATCCTATGCAACCTGTGCTTGGCAAATACAAAAGCCAAAGAGAAGCCTATAAGCACGTCCTCAAGGGCATTAAAGGAAAAGATGGTACGTTTTATAAGGCCGATGGCATCACGGGCTACATAGGGCTGGCTATGGGCCAGGAGAAGCCTGTTTCGATGGCGCAGAGAGGTGATGTGGTTCTCTGCAATGTTGAAGGCGCAAACGTAACGGGGATTATGTCTGAAGATGGAAAGCGCATCTGGGCGATGTGCGATGAGAAAGGCATGGTTTTGCTTCCGATAGAAATGGGAGTTAAAGCATGGGGCGTCTAATAACATTCTTCCTGGTTGCTTGCGCCGTTCTATTGCCATCATTAGCAATGGCTGATTCAGCTACTGTTAGTGCCGTGTCAACTTTTGCTGTCACGTTTGCGGTAACTTTCTTTCAAACTGGGGGAAATATATACGCCGCCGCAGCGATAGCTACAGTTGCTGCCGCCGCTACATATTATCAAGCTAGTGAAGCCCAAAAACAAATAAAAAGAGCAAGCGCGGCCTTGGCCTCTGAGGGTGCAAATAGGCTTGCAATGTTTAGACAACCCATTACCGCTAGGCGCATGGTTTATGGGCAAGTCAAGTTATCAGGTCCAATCCTGTTCATGCACACAACCAATAACGATGATATTCTTCACCTTATCATCGGCATAGCTGGTCATGAAATTTCAAGCTATGAATCTTTCTGGATAGAAGATGAAGAGATAGAACTGGATGGTGACCCAACCACAGGGCTTAGAACCGTCACAACTACAAAATATGCGAACGATGTAAAGATTCAGGCTTATCTTGGAACCGCTGGGCAATCAGCAAATGCTAATTTAATTTCAGAGGCATCAGATAAATGGACATCAGACCATAAGCTGTCTGAGATAGCCTACATTTATGTTCGTATGACTCACAATCGTGAAGACTTTCCAAATGGAATTCCTACTGTCAGAACGATTGTAAAAGGGAAAAAGGTATATGACCCAAGGACAGCAACAACTGGTTGGACAGACAACGCAGCTTTAATCCTCAGAGATTACCTAGCAGACACAAAGTATGGCATGGCTGCAAGTAATGATGAATTAAACGATACATCATTTACCGCTGCGGCAAATCTTTCTGATGAGATAGTCACCATAACCTCTAAGTCAGCGGAGGTGCAGTCTGTCTCAACAACGAATAACACTGTTTCAGTTCTTGCAACTGATATGGTTTTTAGGAGCGGTGAGCGCGTCACAATAACAGGCTCTGACGTTCCCGCAGGGCTTGTGTCTGGAACAACTTATTATGCGGTTGCCTATGGCACTAGCACACTTGGTTTCGCTACATCTTTAGCTAACGCAAGGGCTGGAACAAAAATATCTATCACTGACGAAGGTTCAGGAACCATAACGGTTGCTAGAGATGGTGAACCACGATTTGAAATAAATGGAACAGTAGATACTGAAAAAGACCCAAAGTCTGTAATTGGTGCAATGATTATTTGTCAGGCTGCCACCTTGTCATATGCTGGCGGAAAATTTCAACTAATCCCCGCTTCTTATTCAACCCCAACGCTTACCTTAGATGAAGATGACCTAGCAGGCGGTTTACAAGTAAGCCCTAAACTTAGCCGCAGAGAACGCTTTAACAGCGTCAAGGGTGTAATTATTGACCCAAACAATAATTGGCAACCAACTGACTATCCAACGGTTTCAAGCAATGCGTTTTCTGTCCAAGATGGTGAAGAAATTGTAAGCGACCTAGCATTTGACTTCATAATATCTCCATCAATGGCGCAGCGTGTAGCCAAGATATTCTTGCTAGACACAAGGCAAGAAATGGTTGTGAGCGCAATGTTCAAGCTGTCAGCTTTGCAGTGCCAAATAGGTGACGTGATTTATCTGAAAAACAAGCGGTTTGGTTTTACTGAAACCACAGAGACGATAAGCAGTGCGGCAGCTTCAACAGATTTAATCACACTGAGTGCAGCAACAGCGTTTAAGACAGGCGATAAAGTAACTGTTGATTCATCAACTGATGACCCGCCAGGTGGTCTGTCAGAAGGCACAGAGTATCGGGTGATTAAAGTTAGCAGCACTACAATCAGGCTGGCCACTACATTCCAAAACGCTATTGATGGAACTTACATTGACATCACTGATGCTGGCACTGGAACGATTACCCTAACCAGACCGACTAAGGCTTTCCGAGTCATAGACTTTGCGTTGTCTCCAGTCGCAAATGGCGATGCCATATATCTTGGCGTTAATATTACACTCAAGGAAACTGACGACAGCGTATATGACTATCTAACCAGCGAAGAGCAAACGGTTGACCCGTCACCTAACACCACGCTTCCAAGCCCATTCAATACGCTACAAGCGCCAACCAATTTGGTTCTTGCATCTGGTACTGCTCAGCTTGGTGTAGCGGGTGATGGGACAGTTGTTTCTAGGATTAAAGCCACTTGGACGGCTCCAGCGAATAGCTTCGTGGCGTTTTATGAAATAGGCTACAAGCGTTCATCAGATACCAACTACACAACTACAGTCGTATCAACTCAGATTGAAGAATACTTCATAGCCCCTGTTGAAGATGGCGTTGATTTTGATGTGCGTATTAGAGCCATCAACACTCTCGGCTTAAAAACAGCCTATGCAACAGTCACAAATCACACGGTAGTCGGTAAGACAGAACCGCCACCAGACATAGAGAGCTTCAGCGTTTCAAGGTTGCCTGATGGAACTAGGCGATTTGTTTTTGGTACGTCAAACTTCCCAGCGGATGTGAAAGCTGGCGGTGGTGTTCTTATCAAGTACAGCACAAACCTATCTGCGGCATGGGAAAGCATGACCCAAATTCGGGACATATTCCGCGCGTCACCATACGAGACAAACGAGCTTGCGGCTGGCACATACAAGTTCGCTATCAAGATGATTGATTCATCTGGTAATGAATCAGAGAACGCGCATAGCCTAACAATCACGCTAGGTGACCCACGCATTAGAGACGCGATAGCCTATCGAATCGAAGAAGATTACAGTTGGAACGGTACGCTCGGAACGTATGCGTGGATAACAAATGAAAACACGTTGTCTAGTACAGCATCGCAGACGTGGGCTGACTTGCCTGCAACATGGGCCTCATTACCTGACACATGGGCGGCAATAGTAGATTCAAACACACCACTTGAATATGAAACTCCAGTGATCGATTTAGGTGCTAATTATACATTCACGGCTTTGGTCAACGCTCAAGGACAAGGAACACCAACCTATTCAATGAAAACAGGGACAACCGCTGATGGCGGCGTGACAGGAAGCTATGGTTCGCTTGGTAATGTTGAGGGAAAAAGATATATACAGATTAAAGTCAGCATGGCTGGCACTGACCCGTTCATAACTGGCATGACAACCATTCTCGATGGCGAATACGTTAGCCAAGATAAAGAGGATATAAACCTTGCCACTTACAGTGATGCCAACTTCCAGAAAGTTGCCACGGGCCATTTCAAAATAGCTATCACAAATGGTGCAGCGAACATTTCAACAGCGTACATAACAGCTATTCAGGGTTCAGGAACCACCGCACTATTCAGTAACCTGGTTAGCAAATCAGAAACAGTAAACAGCAATCCAGCCGCAGAGTTTAAGGTTTTCAATTCTAGTGGCACTTTAACTGATGCGACCGTGAGTGTATTCCTCAAAGGTCCGAAAGGTGTATAGGAGTTAGATTATGGCGCTACCCGCTGATGCAACGAAGAACCATCTGGACTCATCAACAGATGACCCAAAACAAGCAAGGGGTGAACTTGCAGACTTAGTTGATAAGTTCAACGCTCTCAAAGCTGCATTGGGTGATATGGTGGAGCTAGACAGAGGTCAGGGCCTTACCACGTCCAGCGGCACGTTAAAGGTTCAAATCCAATCATCGGATAGCATCACAATAGACTGCGGGAGCATCTAACGGTGACCATTGAACCAGTCATTCTTTGGAATGTGATTATTACGCTCATCATCGTTCCAGCGGGCTGGTATATCGCCAACATGGCGAAAGAGGTTCAGCGCATTCAAATTCTTCTCAATATGACCCGTGAAGATTACATGAAGCGTGCTGAACACTCAGAAGAGACCGACCGAGTGTTAGACCATCTGCGGCGTCTGGAAGATAAGGTTGACCGCCTTATTGAAAAGAAATGACCTGGTTTGACCGCTTTATCATTGCGTTTGCAATTTTCGCGCTGATTGTAGTTGTTGCATCGTTCAGTGCGATGGGTCAGGACACCATCTACACAGACACCACTACACGAAGCACGGTTGAAACTACTGGGTCTATGAAGACCACAGTTAAGTCACCACCACCATCAGCTATAGCCCCACAGTTTAGTGGCGGCGCAAACTCCGACCTCTGCACCGTTGGTGTCAGCGGCGCAGTGCAGACTCAAATCCTTGGTATTAGCATGGGCCAGACGGTTCGTGATATGAACTGCGAAAAGCTGAAGAACGCTAAGACGCTTTATGATATGGGGATGAAAGTTGCGGCAGTGTCTGTCATGTGTCAGGACAAGCGTGTCTTCGATGCGATGATGGATGCTGGCACCCCATGTCCTTATGACGGGATGATTGGGGCAGAGGCAAAAGCTGCATGGGAGTCTGACCCTGGTAAGAAGCCAGGTCAGGAGAAGACGGAGGTGTTAGGTGAAGGCACAAAGACGCTCTTTGGCGCTGGCGGTGTGCTTGGCCTCTTGGCCCTGCTACTCCTTCTCTGAGCCATACGAGTACGGAATAACGTACAACGCCGCTGCTAATGGTATGTCTTGGAGCATGACGACCGAAACGCTTGGCGTGCCTGCGGCTCCTGGCATGGAGATAAATGGCGTTCTCTATCGGTATAGGACAGTCAAACAAACCAACGATGATTTTAAAGTCACCATAAGCAACAAAGACACCCAAGGCGGCTACATATTCAGGGAGACTGATGACTGGTCTGGTGTGCCTGGTAATCGCATTACCAAATTCATTCCAGTTGAGTTGTCACCTATAGCGCGCTGGGGTGAAGGGTCTATCACAACGGAAGGCGTTGGTCAGGTGCAAGACCAGTTCGTTGTCTACACGTTTCGGTTTGAGGAGTGTGTCAATCCTGAAACCACACCAGGTTGCCCAGGGTATGTAGACCCTCTGCTTTATCAAGCAAATACACCACAGATTGAAATCTATAACACACTGGAAGATGAGAGCGTAACTAACGCGCTGGACCCGACCAATCCTGACCTCTACGAGGAAGACAAAGAAGAGGCTGCTAAAGAAGACGACGAAAAAGAAAAAGATAAAGATGACATGGAAAAGGCTCTTGCTGCTTCTCAGAATGCCATCACTTTAGCTAGCACCATATCGCAGGAAGCGCTGGTAAATGCTATGAATGCGACAGTAAACATGACCACCTATTATGCCGTTCGCATTGATGGTGGCGCTTATAAAGAGACACAAAAACTTGTGGACAGTCAACTCCCAGAGAACCGCAAAGGACTGCGGAATGGATTGGCTCAACAACTGCTACATGACCAGATGGTTGATGCTCAATACAAATAGGAGATTTGTGATGAGGATAACAACGATTGCTGCGCTTGCCCTGATTATACCAGTGGCAGCAATGGCGGAAACAACCATTGAAGGTAACATAGCGTCCAAGTGCATAATTAACACTGATACCCAGGGCGTCTATGGAAACCCCACACCAGACAAGCTGAGTACAGCCACAACTGATGGCGGCGTGCTTCCTATTATTCGGTATGATGTGGCGATAGCTGACTACTACACCGCTAAGATAACGACGCCAACCAGCTTTTCTACCAGCCCAACGCTTTCAGATACCGTTGCTTGGTCTGGTTCCACGTCTGTTTCAAACACCTCAGACGCTTCTATGTCTGGTTATGAAACCAATAAGGTAACATATGAGGCCACGACAGAATTTGACCTGACTGTGGCTGGCACGGTTTGGTTTGAGGTGAGTAGCACTGCGGAATATGGTTACAGCAAAGCATTCCCAGGCGGCACCTATCGAGCCATTGTGCAGGCGGAGTGCATAGCGAATTGAGAACGCTGGCGCTTATGGTTGGATTGATTACAGCGGCTTCCTCGGTTGCCGCTCACGAACTCACGCCTACCTATCCAAAACTGATGCCATCGTATGTGGACGGGTTGGTAAGCGCCAAGATGCGTATGTTTAACGCCAGACAAGATATTGATTACTATGAGATTGGTGTGTTTACGAAAGACATGGTGGCCATTCCGTTTGCCACAACCAATCAAATTATCAAAGTTCCACATGGCACCAGCTATGAATTTGAAATCTTCATAAGAAACAGAGACAGGCCAGCCGCCGTTTACATTTGCACGATGTCAAAGTTGCGGTCAGACAAAGCACAGAATGCAATCATATCGTCAAAGGTTTGTTCCAAGTTTGATGGCGAGTTGCAATGAAACGATGGGGAGTGCTGTTGATGCTTGTTGCTTGTCCCGCATACGCTGACTCTTCATCTCTAGCGTTGCAGCTTCCAAGCTCGCAGGGAACCTATGCCCAGGATGCTTTCCGAGCTGGTGACAAAGATTGCAAGAACGCGATAGGCGGCAGCGTTAATTTTGAGTTCGGTGTCCTGGGTGCGCTCAACAATGTTGGCGGGTCTTACGATTATCAAAGTCAAGCCTTCAAGGACCAATCAAAAGACGTTGGTGTCTTTGCACGCATGGTCATACCGCTTAACGCACCGCGAGAACGCATCAACTGCAATACGCTTTATCAGCTAGAGTTGCAGCAACGACGCCTAGAAATTCAAAAGCTACAGACCGAGCTGCAACAGCTCAAAGCAATGACAAAAAACACGAAGTTTGAGAACTGACATGAGCGACCTTGGAGATGAGATTGAGAAGATCGAAGCCCTCTCTGACAAGAAAATGTCACTCGGCGGGTTTCGTTTTACTCCTGCTCAGTTGGGCGTCGCTTTTGCTGCCATTAGTTCTCTCGTTGGCGCTCTTTATGCGGGCTTTG
>Ga0222715_10001159_pt1 | contig 25743 bp, 30 predicted proteins | sample C33_9DmetaG_FD_165056 | JGI IMG/M metagenome (GOLD analysis project Ga0222715, IMG submission 165056) | Estuarine water microbial communities from San Francisco Bay, California, United States - C33_9D | ecosystem: Environmental > Aquatic > Marine > Unclassified | place: USA: California...
GACTTGATGTTTCTTACTCATTTGAACTCACACTCCACCATCACGACGACCTGTTTTTGGATTGATTGGGGGTTTTCCTTTGTTGATGCTCCAGTAAGGATCTGCCTTTGTATTTGCTTTCCTCAACCTAGCATTTGGACCCTTTGCTTTCCAGTTGTAACCATTCTCATACCTGTTCTCGGTAGGAAGTTTAGTTACCTTTTCCTCAATCTCAACTTCCTCTGAATGTGAAAAGATAAACCACGCACATTGATCACCAGCAAATTCCCAAGAGTAGAAGCAATCATCTTTCTTAGATGGATGGAGTTTTACACCACTCTCGGTAAAGAAAGATCCAACATCTCCAGCATGGAATTCATTAGGACCACCACCATAAATGGCGTGTTTGTAGATATACTTAGTTTTTTTCATTTGAACTCACACCTCATCATAATTTCAGTTAGGAAGGCAACGGTGTTGATCTCCAAGTCAGCAACGAATGCTGCTTTATACTGATACTCACCGATGATAAGCACTGCCTCAGGGATGGAAGCAGGTTTTAGATACTCATACAGTTTATCATACAACTGTCGGAAGACGACCTTATAGTCGTTGTCAAGGTTGGCAACAACCCACTTACGCATCTTAGTAAACTCACGGTCCTTTAGATAAGAGACCAGGGCGTCCATGCTTTGTGAGACCTCTTTACCGAGGATTCCCACATCAATTTGACCAGTAGAAGCATACGCTTGCAACTCATTCAGAGTGCGACGGAAGTCTGGAAAGTATTTACCAATGACTTCAGCGACGACAGGTTTGTCATACTCAACACTCTCTCCATCAAGAATGTTACAGACACGGTTGAGAAATTTAGTGGCAAGAAGTTGACGTTGTTTACCTTTGACGGACAGGTCAACCACAGAGCATCGAGACTTCAGAGGGTCGATGATCTTGTTGAGGTAGTTGCAGGTGAAGATGAAGCGACAATTGTTTTGAAACTCTTCGATGACAGCTCGGAGAATGAGTTGGACATCTGGAGTGGTGTTGTCTGCCTCATCGATGATGATAACTTTGTGGTTACCACCAACCAGAGATTGAGAAGAAGCAAACGACTTAATCTTGGTGCGGACAGTATCGAGATGACGACCCTCATCGGATCCATTCACCACGATGTAGTCCAAACCAATCTCTTCACATAATGCTTTGGCGACAGTAGTCTTGCCAATACCAGCAGACCCAGGGAGGAGGAGATTGGGAATCTCACCCTGCTCCACATATCCTTGGAATACTGCTTTAGTCACGTCTGAGAGGATGCAATCATCAACTGTTTTTGGACGAAACTTTTCAACCCAGAGAAACAGTTTTTTAGGCATCAGTCGTTATTAGGTTCGAGGGCAATGAAGTAGTTAAGGGAAGACTCTACCAGGGAGACAAAGTTGATGACTCCACTGTCAGAGATGCAGACATGGTATGTCCCATCAAGAATCTTGAGGTTTTCCATCTTCAGACAGTAACAGAAGTTACGCTCATGCAGAGGGACATCATTCCAGTATTCTTTCTCCCACATCACCTTATCGATGGGGACAGCGAAGACGTGACTGCTCTCGGTCTTCTTATCACGGACACAGACACTCACGTTACCTTCGTAAGAGTAAACACAGAAATCAGTGACACTGAAGTTTTGTGCTGCATCACGAAGTTGCTTGAGGTGCTGACCCTTCAACTCAAAGTTGATAACCTTCTCAGGCAGATTGGGGTCATACTGAGAGGGAGGGCGACCACTGATGATCTCAGGATCACTCAGGACATAGGTTGCCTTGCCACGGGTAGTCTGATCAATGATCATGACCTTGTTACTACCAGTGAAGAGAATCTCAGGTTGATCAAACATCATACAGGTCTTAACAAAGAGACCTAGGTCATAGATCGGGAGGTCCTGAGGAAACTCTTCAGCACAAGCAGAGAATGCAAGGATATTCTTGTTGAGAGACATCGTTGCCAGAGTCTTCTGCTCCTTCTCAATGAAGATCGAGCGGTTGATCTCAGAGAAACTCTTGAGCACACTAATCGTCTTTTTGGAAAGTCGGATTGGTTGGGACATAATTACTGATTGTAGGTTTCTCGTTGGGCGTTTTGGTCGTTGAAATACATCAACAGCACTGCATAGTGTAGCACCTTCATGATGTCACGTCTAGCGGTGCCTTTCTTATCGTATCGAGAAGCATACTTAAGGATGTTACTCCTACAGAATGCTTCGCCGTCACCGACAGCAGCGATGAGATCTAGGGTCTGAATACCTTCGTCACCAGAAGAGTAGTGTTGACGATAGGTATCCAGAATGTATTGGCGCAACTCATCAAGAATTGCAGTTTCATTGTACTTATTTGCCATAATGTTAGGAAGCAAGGAGGTTGTCAACATCCGTCATAGAAACTTCACCATCAATCTTATCATACAATTCGGAAAAAGATTGCTTGGTTTCGTCATCGAAACGATTCAGGCAGACACTGATTGCCTTGGCACGGTCACCAAAGATTGCATATGCCTGAATGATGTGGACAAGACGACGGGTTGAAATGATCTCATCAACACCACCCTCATTGAAGGTCTTGCGGATCATATCTGCCCACATAACAAGGTTAGCAATAAACTTGTCATCACAAGCATTAAGACCCTTGCAGTAGTTGTTGAGCATCTTAGTCTCAATAGAGGGGGTAGGATACTCTTGCTCGAAGGTCAGAGGGAAACGCTCAAGGAATGCCTCATTGAGCACGTTGGTGCCAATGAAACGACCATCGTCACTACCCTTACCCTTGGTGTTTGCAGTGGCAACTACAGTAAAACCAGGAGCAGGTTTGACATAGCGTCCGACCTTCTTAAGAAAGACACCCTTACCCTCAAGGACAGACTGCAGACAAAGGATTTTGTTAGATGCCAGGTCGATCTCATCTAGAAGCAGCACAGCTCCCCTTTCCAGAGCATCGACGACTGGTCCGTTGTGCCAAACAGTGTTGCCATCAACAAGACGGAAACCACCAATAAGATCATCCTCGTCAGTTTCAATGGTGATATTGACGCGAATCAACTCCCTATTTAGTTGGGCACATGCTTGCTCAACACCAAAGGTCTTACCGTTACCAGACAGACCAGTGATGAAGATGGGGTAGTAGATTTTGCTACCGATGATCTTCTTCAGGTCACGGAAATTCCCGAACGGGACGAAATTGTTATCTTTGGATGGAATCAAGTTGGTATATTCCTGATCGGTAACGTTAGCAGGTGCAGCAGAAGGTGCTTTGAAGGACTGCTCAAGGGACTCTTGGACAGTCAGACACCACTTACCACGACCAGACTTGAAGGGGTCTAGACGCTTGCTGATAGTGGGGTAGGAAACATCGAAGTGATCTGCAGCACGAAGGAGGTGGGCAGTCTTCACATCTTCACCGAAGTTGCGAGTCAGAAAATCAACAACTTGATTGGTGGTCAGGTCGGACTTGGCAGGCATTGGTGTGTCTCTCGATTACCTTGTAATCATACTAGGATATCGACGAGAAGAGGAGAGGCAGTGGACACTACCCAATCTGGTCGGCGCTCTGGTCGCCTGAGATAATTGTCATAAACCCAAGGTTTGCTGGCAACATAACGCTGATATGCCGTGATAGTGTCAATAAACTTATCTTCTTTCAATTCTTCAGGCATTGCCCTAGCAAATGGGGTGTGATCCTCTGGACATCCGTTAGGTGCAATGATTGCTGCCACGCGAATAGAGTCCTCACAGGCATGTTTTTTACCATATCTGTATGTATATTCTTCACACAAACCAATCCCATGTTGAAGCAACCAGTGAATATTATGGCGCGATTCTGCTACCCATTTGGTGCATGGATGATTCCTGAATGCACCCTTCTCTGTTGCGTATGGAGTGCCGTCTGCCTTGTAAACATTGCCTATGTTGTGATACCACTTGGAGTAGACGATGCTTAGCATCTGACAGCACTCCAGTGGCATCTTAACTATATGCTTGTCTGGCAGCATGGTCGCTGCCAGGTAGGCGTCGTCGTCAACAGCGAAGATATTCATGCGATATGGGAGATAAAGGATGAGAGAATTTTCTTGTTGGTTGCCTTGCCCTTCAGGGACTTCTTAAAGGCAGCACGAATCTGTGCTTTGGTAGCATCTTCTGTCACCTCAAACTCTGTGTCAGCACTCAGACTATCAGATTGAATCAGATAAAAACTGGTATAACCCATTGCCTTAACATTAAGTGACTTAGTTTTACGAAACTCCGTGATCAGACGATCCGTAGATTGGCGATGACCGTCGCCAAGACGATAACGAATGGTATTCATAGCGTCACGATTGGAAGCAATACGAATGCCAATGATATTTACACTGGGCATAGCATGGTCAAGATACTCAAGAAGTTTAGGAGTCAAATCGTATGCAGTATTGGCTACAGGAGTGCCAACGTATCCAATAGATTTATCGCGGATCGTGGCACCATGGGCACAAGCAGTGCGATACAGATTGGGATCCATAACACCATCCTTAGAATACTTAGAGCGACGCAGGGCACCGATACCAGCAGACTCACCATCAGTCAGGATAACAGAGTGGACCTTCTGCAGACCATACTTTTCCTGAAACTCAGGGATGATAGTGCGAAGACAAATCAAACCTTCATTCAGAGGAGTGCCACCCAGGGAGAAGTCGGGGGGGATAGGTGGGACATAGTGATAGTAACGATTATCAAGGCGGGAGTAGTGATAAGCAATCCTGAAAAGACGCAGGCACTGATACTCAAACATGGACTTGTTGCAGTCACTGCTGAGGAATTCTGCCAGTTTGAAGTTTTCAGGGATGCTGAATTGATTGGGTCCTGGGTTGGCATGATGAGGGTGCTCGGAAGTATCTTGATTCTTATCCCAGAAGAAGTTACCAAAAGCATAAACACTGAAGGGAATACCAACTTTCTTACAGAAGAAGCACAGGGTCAACAGTTGCTTGACAGTATCATGAATAACATTACTCATAGATCCAGACCAGTCAAGTAGGAAGATCAGACCGTGATTCTTACCATCGGGGGTAATGGTAATGCGACGGAAGATGTCATCACTAAACTTGTAGTTGTGTAGTTTCTGGGTATCGAGCACACCAGTCTTGGAAGTTGATGCACGAGCATATGCAGCAGCAGACTTCTTACACTCAAACTCCTTGACAAGATAGTTTACTTCTTGTTGGCAAGACTTCTTGAATTGGCGATATGTGGAATCACACTCATCAAAAGAGATACCGACGTAAACTTCATGCCCAGGATCAGTATATTGGGGCAGACTCCAGAAAGTATCAGCAGTTTCCCAGACCTGACGCCAGGGCACGATCACACTATTGGTATTGATCTTGGGAATATCGTAGTAGGAGGGGGAATTCCAACCGTTTTGATCCTGATTGTGCTTCAGAGACTCCTCAAAACTCTTATCAGTGTGACCTTCTTCGATCTCATCGTGACCACCTAGGTTATCTTCTTTAATGGGACCGCTGGTTGCACCACCAGGGGTGGATTGTTGACGATCTTCCTGGGTCTCAGTTGCCTCTTCAGACCACTCAGACTGAGGAGACTCGGAGTCTGCCTGCTGAGAGTCTACACCAGTGCCTTTGTTGGTGTTGTCCTCGGTTTCAGGGGGAGTCTGGGCATCTTGATCACGTTGCCATTCAAAGACATCACGAGCGAGCTCAAGTGCCTCATTGAAGGTCTCAGCAGCACCTGCACGATCGACAAACACCTGCTCTTCGGGGGTGAAGGGAATGGGATTGGTTGCATCAACGATGCCAATCTTGTAGTGGAGGTTAATGCGATCGATCAGTTTGAGTTTATCGACATTCACATCGGAGATACCGAAGAAGTCATCATCATTCAACTCACGGTAACCATTGTAGAAGTCTTTGCGAAGACCAGGAAACTTACGCTTCATGAGTTTCTCAACACGCACGTCTTCAGTGATGTTGATGTAGGACTTGGGGATAGTGCCAGCAGTCTCTCCCCAGGCATCACATGGAGTAAATAGCGCGTGACCGACCTCATGACCCAGAAGGAGGTCGTAAACGGTGTTAGAGACGAGCCAGAGGGGCAATGAGAGCACTCTGGTATCGACATCGAAGGAAGCAGTCTCACACTTCTTGTGCTCAACCGTCAGATTCTCGGTAGCAAGAAGGCGAGCAAGTTGACCTTTGATGGTGTGGAGTGTCATTCGTCTCTGTCGGTTACCCACATACTATAAGACCCCCCACCAGGAGGAGGGAGGTCACGAGTGCCAGCTTGGTAACTGGCGAGCAGTGAGAAACTGTGCTGAAGGCATCGATGCTTCAAACAATTTCTTTGCTTCTAGTTGATGGACCGCAGTGACTGTGGTCTTGTGACGCTTTGCCCCCGTAGTGGGAAGATGGTATGTCACTTCGTATTTATTCGTCATTCTAGTGGTCGCTTAAATGTCTTGTGAGTAATACTATCAGCATCAAACATCATCTTCATATACTCAACACCCTTCTTGGGGTGTGTATGATCACCACAGGTAAAGATATCGCAGACTGCCATGCCTTTCTCTGGCCAAGTATGAATGCTGATATGTGACTCAGCAAGCATGGCAATACAAGTTACTCCCTGTGGATCAAACTTATGGGAATTTAACGCTAACAGGGTAGAATTACACTTAACAGATGCCTGATATACAGTATCCCTCACAAAATTCTCATCATCTAGTAAACTCTTTGTGCAACCCCGAAGGGTAAACAAAATGTGTTTCATAGTCAGGCATCCATACGCAAAGAGGAAAAGTCGTTTTCTTTAACGAATTCGATTGTAGTCTCAAACTTATCTAAAAGCAACTCCCCTTTGTGAGAGATGATAAACAAGTTAGTATTTGTGCCTAAACCCTTCAGGATCTTAAGCAATTCTTCTGTGGCAGTGCTATCGAGACTAGAATCAAACACTTCATCCAGAATCAGAAGGTTGGTAGAGGTAGAATTTTTAAGTCTGGCGACATCCCTCCATGTAAAGAGTAGAGCAAGGTCGATCTTCTGTTTCTCTCCCTCAGAGAAGGACGCATAAGAAAAGTCATCGCGGTAGCGTGACATAATTTTCTCGTCGAAATTCTCGTCTAAGGTGAAGTTGACATAGAAATCCATGCTTTGAAGATACTTATTGATCCTCTGGTTAATCACTGGGACAAACTTCTGAATGATCTTGGTCTTGATGCCACCATCCTTCAGGAGTTTTGACACAATGGAATAATCTTGGTGATTCGAGTTTACTTTAGCACACTCTTCGAGTTTTGCGTCAAGATCTTCCTTGTATTTCTCTAGGGATTCTTGCTCACACTTAAGTGCTTGAGTGTCTTCCTTGATAGTAGTTTCATTCAAGCGAGTTTCTGCTGCTCTCTTATTGTTTCTAAGGTTTTTCAACTCATTCTTGAGAGACTCATAGAGTTTTGCATTCTCAATATCAGCATTTACCTTATTCTCGATAGATTCGAGAGCAGGTTGCATCAATTCCAACTTAGAATAGTAAGTTTCATCCTTACTTTTTAGATCAGAGACGTGAGAATCCTTCCACTCTGCGTTAATTTGCTGTGTGCAAGTTGGACAGGTGTCATTCTGAGTGAAAAATTCTATCGTAGAGAGGTTAGATTGAATCTTCTGCTTCACCTGAGAGATTAGATCCCTCATTTTGTGGTATTGATCCTTGTTTATAGCAGATTTTGCTAGTAGATCACCCACATTTTCTAGTTGGATCTGCGTTTTCTCGATGTCCTTCTCACAATTTCGGATATCAGTCTTCCATGAAGACTGCATTGCAGCAATTTCGTCCTTATTTTGCTGATACACACTACTCAAACGATGCACATTCTTGCTTTGTAGGTCGTATCTATTCTGTGCGAGAGCGACAGAGTGCTCACACTCATTAATTTCTGTCTTGATCTCCTTAATCCTATCTTTAAGGAGCATATTCATCCGCGAGAAGACTTGGATATCCAGGAGATCTTCGATAACTTCTCTTCTATAAGCAGCAGGAAGCTGCATGAAAGGCACAAAAGTGCTACTACCAAGAATAACAACCTGAGTAAAAGACTTGAAGTTAAATTTAAGTATGCTTTGCTCAAGGTATTTTTGATAGTCTCGATTCGCTGCATCTTGATCGATGAGTGATCCGTTTCTGTGGATCTCGAAGACATTTGGTTTAATACCCCTTACTACTTTGTATACAGTAGACCCAATACTAAACTCAACTTCAACTACACATTCCCTTTCGTTAATACTGTTAACAAGTTGTGGTTTGTTAATCTTACGAAAAGGTTTGTTAAACAGAGCAAAACACAAGGCGTCCATCATGGTGGACTTACCTGCACCGTTTGATCCAATAACAAGAGTGGATCTATGTGTGTTTAGATTAACCTCAGTGAATCCATTACCAGTGGAAAGAAAATTCTTCCATCTCACTTTATCAAATACAATCATTCTGTTAAGGTTGCGGGTGGTATAACAATGTCATTTTCGGAAATCAAGGTGTATCGATACCCGTGTGCTTTGCAGTTTTCGATGACATCATGCCTGTCCACTTCGGAGATCTCAAGTTGTCTTGGGAAGTCCAGCGCTTCGAGTAAACCATGATACCTCACTGCGTCGTCATTGGCAACAAAGAGTTGGACGATTCTTTCTTGGCAAGATTCATCCCAGACAGCATATACGCCACCGCTCTCTTCGTCCACGAGGACATACATTTTATCTGGGTCATTCTTCGACATTACACTTCAAGCGATTCTACATAGAGAGACTTGAGAATTCCAAAGATAGAATCTTTGTTTGGCATGTCAGAGACGCACCTCTCAAGAATTGTCAGAGTATCTTCCACTTCAACATCGTCAACATCTTCACCCAATTCATAGGTGGTATCTTCGATGATTTTAAGATCTGCTGCTTCACAGTGCTGAAGGTAGCGAATGGTCTGATCAAATTTAAGTTGATCATCCTTATTCTCAACAACAAGTTTCACATAAGATCCTTTCAAGTCCATTTCTTTGACACGCTCTAGGCAGTCATCAGTATAATAGATCTTCTGGAAGATATCGTATGGGTTGCGATGGAAGGTTAACTTCTTTGTATCAGTATTTAGGATATGGAATCCACGTTTCTGACCATAGTCATTCCAGTATAACTGATACGGATTACCAAGATAGTTGATATGTCCCTTTCGGGACTTCATGTGAAAATGTCCTGAGCAGACCAAATCAAACTTTGAGTATATGGATGGGTCGTCACCATGCTCCATACGGTGACCAGGAAGAGCTTCAAAACCGTTAAGCTCAAGATGGCCCATGCAGATAGATGCATCACTATTCTCGATTTCTGCCATGGTGGAAGATCTATTGTCATCACAAATCCAAGGCAGAAGAAGTATATCAGTGTCACCAACTCTACGTTGACAAGGCACATCGATGACATCAATGTTGCTGTACTCTCCGAGAAGGAGATCTGGGGCATTGATGCGAAGAGTATTCTTGTAGTAGATATCATGATTACCTACCAGCATCGTGAGATGCACACCACGCTCGGCAAGAGCGTCAAACCACATCTCCTTTGCTGCTTCGAGTGAATTGAAGTTGATACTCTTGCGTCTATCAAAGGTATCTCCGAGAGCAATGACTTCGGTGATCCCCAACTTATCAATAGTTGGGATTACTACATTGGAATAAAACTGCCTATACTTGTCAATGAAGACAAGGTTGTCATTCCTTACTCCAAAATGCTGATCCGTAATGAGCAGTATATTCATAACCAATACCAGTGGACTTCAATTGTATCACAGTTTTCCTCCGACAACACTGTCGTAGGTCTTGACATCCTCCATGCCCACAGGTGGCTCGTAACCATCACGCTTCCATTTCAAATGCCAATAGGTTGCAGTCAAGCAGTGATCGTATTCAATGGCAAGAATCAACTCCCTACCATCCTCGTGATAACTCTTGTGCATACCGAAACGAGTCTTGACAAGTCTGACCTTACCAAGATCTTCGTCACCGACAAAGACTGACCAGTCAGTAACCCACTTGTCATACTCGTGTATCTTCACATCTGGCATCTATTAACCCCTCATAGTGGTCTCGATCCGAGACTTGATCGAATTCATTGTAGCGTAGTCGTCACTACCGTCAATCGAAAACACCTCGTCGTAACCATTCTTCTCAATCAGTTTATCTTTGATGTCCATCTGACGCTTCTCCTTAGCAATGCGTCTCAGGAATGCATAGTAAACGATCTGGGTAAAGTATGCAAATGGGTTGGTTGACTTAGCAGGATCGAAGTTGTGGATGTATTGGACACAGTTTTCGATACCATCGCAAATCATGTCCTCTTTATACATGTAGTTGATAAAGTTAGGACGATAAGAAAGATGTGTGGCAATCTTAAGGAAGCATTCACCGATGTAATTGTTAATCCTGGGCTTAGGTTTGCCTTCGGACGCAGCAATCTTGACGGCTTGTCTATAGACAACGAGCTCGTCGAGAAACCTTTTATTATCTACATAGTGCTGCTTCCTTTTTTGTGGCATGTAAAAAGTCTGCATGTATTGACGTAACAATTCATGTGACTAATATAACTTATATTTAAGTATTAGTCAACACTATTACTATTCTTCCACTGCTTCTCCAGTTGCTTTCTCAATTCATCAACCTTGCCAACTAAACCCATGTTTTCGTTGATCGAAGCGTGGAAGTAATCATCATCAGCGTCTTTACCATACTCTCGCAGTAACCACATCTTATACATCTGAATCGCATCATCACTCATAGGAGCAATGCAAACAACATCAGACTCATTCACGATGTAAAAATCTTCTTCAGCGAACATCATCCACTTGGTAAACCCGATGGCAATCCCCTGTTGGGTCTCGCTCTTATTAACAAATGTGCTATGGGGTTTTGCGGGGTGGGAGACATAGATCACAGTCTGATCTTCCTCCTCTGTCGCCAGCATGGGTCCCAAGACTTCCTCACCAGAGATAAGTTTGATGACCCCGTAAAACTCTTGTTCGTGTTGAATGTAGTTAATCATCTGTGGTTAAATTTTATCTTGGTTAATTCATAATCGAATTCTTCAGAATCGTAAATCGCCATGCGGTGAAGAAGATGTCTGAAAGTGTGGTTATGCTGGGATCCTTTAGAACAATCATCGGCAATATCATACAATACTGCCTGTGCTTTATTCTCACCCTTTCTCAATACTCTACCAATAGATTGTAAATTTCTCACTCTAGACTTGGATGGAGAAGCAAAAATTACATTATGCAGGTTGCGAATGTTGATACCAGTGGAGAAAGTGCCATAACTTGCTACGATTATAGCATTAGTTTCTCTTTCAGTAATCTGTCTCGCTTCTTCTCTGTCCTCAATATCGATGCCACCGTGGATGAAAAACACCTTACGGTCGCCTCTCCTACTATTTATCATTTCGTATAGTGGCTCACCATGCTTCTCGATGTAGTTAAAGAGAATCAAAGTATTACCTTCAAGATCCAGAGATAGTCTGGTGATAAATTTGTTTCGCCTCTCGTGTGAAACGATGTAATCCATCTCCTGTTGATAACTATCAAACGGGACCCATCCATGCTTCAGTAGAAGGATCTTAACCTTTAGTTGTGTGAGGTGACCTTTGTCTTGCAATTCCTTTGTCTTGGTGACCTGATCACATGCACCAAACAATCCCTCCAGGACCAACTGATGTGTCTGCAATCCATCTAGGGTGCCAGTAAGACCAACGCGATATTTTGTATCAGTCATCTTAGTGAGAATACCCACAAGAGACTTTGCCTTATAGAGGTGTGCCTCATCACCGATGACAGCATCAAACCTCTCAAAGAAATTGCGTGGCTCTTTATAGATCGATTGCCAGGTGGAGATCACTACAGGGTGCTTCACATACTTCTCTCGCCCACCCATGATCTTGTGGACATACGCATCTGCCTTCCAACCATAATCTTCAAAGTCCTTATACAACTGCTCAACCAGGGAGGTTGTGGGGACAATGATGAGGGTATCTAGACCCTTCTCCATATACCATCGGATCAGACAATAGATAATCAGGGACTTTCCCGATCCTGTGGGGGATAGTAGTAACTTCCTGCGATGCTTAAGTGCTTGGAAAATTGCTCTGAGTTGGTAATCTCGGACCTTGAAAGGCAGACCCAAAGATCCAACAAAGCTCGTAACACTCTCAGGGCTGACATACTCTTCTTCTCCCTCAGGAAGACCGTAAAACTTATTGTCTTTGATGGTGTATTCATATCCTTTCTTGGACATGAATTCTCTAAGGTAATTATAGAGACCTACATAGATCTCTCCTGTGCCAGGTGAATAGAGACGAATCTTCCCGTCCCAATGCCTCTTCTTATAGTGAGGCATAAACTTTGCATTTGGGACATCGAAACAAAAGTATTCCGATAACTCTTTATGAATGTGTTGCTCGGCGTCAATCTTGAGGAAGACTTCGTTTTTCTTTTCAACTGTTGTCATCTGATTGCATAATACTTGATGATGTCGAAAGCATTCTTGATTGAAAATCCACGGTTGTCGATTTGTTTGAGAATCCTTTCAATAGAATTTATGCAAGTATCAAGGTAGTCAATTTTTGCCTTGGCTCTGCACATCTCTTCATCACCATCAATGTATAGATCAAGGTCACCCTTCAGCACTTTGGTGGGGAATGCCTTGCCATCGATCGTCTTCTTGCCAGAATAATACTCAAACTTATCGAGTCTGAGTTTCCTATACTTTACCTCTGCTTCGGACAACATCAACCTAAATTCATTCCAATAGGTCAGATACTTAGAGTGTAACCGAGCAGTGTCGAGACTGTCATTGGCGAGGAGCTCAGGCAAGTCTCTATGGAGCTCAGAGTCCTTCTGCCACATCTCTTGAATTTTATCTAGATTCATTATTCAAGGTTAGTTATTCTACGGGAATCAGCAGCGTCTTGGATTTCATACAACAGATATCTAAAGTTAACTGTTGCTGTTGCAGCGTCGCTACCGTCTAGTGTAGCATTAAACTGAATTCCAGACAAACTCGTAGGAAACAGACCTTGGAATGTGACAAAAAAGTTTGACCTAAAGTTACTGTTGAGCACAGCAAGTGTGGCATCAGCAGAGATCAGATCAAACTCTTTAAGATTCGGTTGATTGTATTTGTTTTTAATAAACTCGATGTAAAAACGACGGTCCTTGGTGCTCTCAGGTGTGCCAAGTGCTCTCAACCAGTTGTGGACCAGCGTGTAGTTTTCCAGATCTTCATCAACCAAGAAGGTCATCTGGAAGTCTTCATACTGTGTGAAACCATCCATCGGAAGACCTCTACCATAGAAGGTAGATTGCTCTGGTGTGGTGTTGTTGATGCCAGGAAGGTTTGCAGATTGAGAGAAATATGCAACCTTAGGAAACTTTGCCAGACCGAGTTTGAATCCAATCGGTGACAGGAAGTTTCTATTTTCAATCTGCTTATTCCAGGTAGTCATCTTTTATAAGTCTCTACCTGAGTATTTAGGGCAATTACCCCCACCCACTCTACAATGTGATGTTGAGCCATGGGAATACTGGCGGGATTACACCTATGAGTCGGAGGAGACCTTCAGCAAAAAGAGCAAGAACGATCCAACCAACACACATAGAAATAATCGAAGCATTGCGGTTGTGTCTACGAATTGCATCGGTAATACTAACATCAATCATTTTTTGAATTTCTTCTTTATCCATAGTGGACATCCTCGGAAGCATAATCGTCTTCCCCGTCATATAGGGGACATGGTTCTTCCATTAGGATATCCACCTTAGCTTTGATGACACGCTCCTGTAATACTTTGTAGTCATCTTCAGTAGGTAAACTCATTGAGATAGTCTAACAGAGTGTTCAGTACTTGGTGTGCTGCCTCTTTCTTCTCATCCGTATCAAACCGACTATCGGAATCCTCAAATAAAGCCGTTTTCATTCCTAGCAGTTTGTGGACCATATCATGACGGTCCAAGCGAGATCTGGGCATAATAATAAAACACCTTCCACTATGATAGTAACTATTTATTTTTATGGGTATATCTACTGACTTATGTCAGCGTATGAGGATCAATCACGCTGTCTCCAGTCATCTGGTTTGTCTTGATTAAACCAATCCACAATCTCATCAGCACTACCAAAACCAGTGCGATGATTGGATGGATCGGGGTCACCTAATCCCATCTTATTCATGAAGTCGTCCATGCTACCCTCTTGCATATCAGGGTTAGCAGCACGTCCTCTTGCTCTTTTAAGCATCTCTCTGGCAGAAGTATTTGCTTTACACAACTTCTCTGCCCAGATCATGTCTTCTAGTTTAACTTCTTCTCCATTAGCAATGCATTTACAGATAAACTCAAGGCGCAGTCTATACTGAGTTGAAAGCATGTTACTCGTCCGAAAGATAGTGCTCTAATTGATTGATTCTAGAAAATTCTTCGTATGCCATCTCCGATCTCATATGGAGAATATCACGAAGATCATCCATAATAAAAGTCGGATCCACCCCATCTTCAATATACTTGTAAATGGCTTCCTTCAGGTATCGATACCTGTGCCATTCCTGAGAATATGGTTTGTGCATGACAATGACCTAATCTTATCTATGTATAAAAAAAGGGGACCCGAAGGTCCCCTGTGTGAGTATCCAAAGATGGATCACATAAGGTTGTCAACAAGCACGCGACGATAGTAGCGGTTTGCATTGGCGTTAAGAGCGCCACTGCCTTGAGAGGTGCCTTCAGCGAAGGGGTTGGCGACCATGCCGTAGCGGGTCTTGAAGCCAATTTTCGGCTGGAAGGTGTCCTGACCCACGGCACGCACCATTTGCAGGGGCACATAGGGGCAGTAGAAGAGACCAGCGTCATAGGCAGAAGAGCCCTTATAACCAGCCACATAGAAGTGACGGTCAGAGACGTTGGCAGAATAGGGGTCAACATAGACCTTGATGCGACCGTTGAGGGTACCAGCAAGGGTGCTGGAGTTGTCATCGGGCAGCAGGTTGCTGTTACCAGACAGAGCGGGGGTGTAGTCAAGCACACCAGCCATGGACAGAGCAGATGCCACATCAGCAGAGCAGATGAGGATGTTGCCCTTGCCACGACGAGTCTCGTGACCGATTGCATTCATGTCACGCTCGATTTGGAAGAGCAGACCCTTGAACTTCTCAACCGACCAACGACCGTTGGAGTCAACGTCCAGGTCGAAGATACCTTGAGTTGCAGTGTTGTTTTGAGCGCCAGGACGAGCGATGCGATAAACGGTTCTCACCACTTCGCGGTTGATCTCAGCAAGCACCTCAGTGGAGAGGATGTTGGCGAGCTCGGACTCAGCGTCCAGACCATGCACTGCCTTCAGGTCTTGAGCAAGCTCAAGGCTGTATTCGGCTTTCAGAGCACGGGACTTAGCAGTCACGGTGACCTTCTCGATGGAGAAGTTCATCTCAGCGAAAGCGTTACCAGAAGCGTCACCCAGAGCTTCAGACTGAGCGGTGCTCATGCCAGAAGCGTTGGTGTAGGCGCCACCGTCATTCAGCAGACCAGGGTTGCTACCAGACTGAGCAGTAGCGCCCAGGTTAGAAGCAGCGTTCTCAGCAGAGAACTCGGAATCGGATTCGTTGAAGAATGCTTCGGTGCCAGCGGTGCGGTCGGTGCCATAGCGGGAGCGCATTGCGAAGATCAGTCCAGTAGGACCAGTCATCGGTTGGACGCCAGCGATATCATAGGCGATCAGTTTAGGCATCGAGCGGCGGATCAGAGAGATCAGCACGGGGTCGAAACCAGCAACAGGACCTGTAGCTGTGGCAGAACCACTGAAACCAGCGGGGCTAGAACCAGCACTCATGGTAGGAGCGGCTTCGGTCAGGATGCCACGCTCTTCACGGATGAATTTTTCTTGGTTCTCAAGCAGGACGGCGGTCACTGCCTTCTTGTAGGTATCACCAATCGGGTTAAGATCGGAATGCTCAAGAATGGGGGACCACTTTTCCTGCAGATGCTCGGAATTGAACATTTGCTTTTACTCCTTAGGGAAAAATGTTAGTTTACTGTTGAATCACTTAGTCCAACGGGACAGAGCCTTAACGTAGGCATCCATCGATTCCGTCACTACTTGACTTTGCTCCACCACCATGTCTTCGGAAATTTCCTTAGACTCAATTTTTGTGGAGAAGTAGGAATCACGGAGAGTAGACACCTTCTCACGGAAGGTCTCTTCATTATCAAACTCAACTGCTTCAGCAAGGGAGTGGAATTTCTCACGCTGGGTGAGAGTCAGACCCTCAGAAAGCTCGCTCACAATCCCATTCTTAATATAACCGCCAATCGATTGGTAGAGACCAATGTTCTCTTCGATCGACTCGTTGAGTTTATCTTCCATACGATCCAGTTGTTGAGCCATCTCGTCAACCAGATCGAGTTTTTCTTCGGGGAGATCAATATGATTCTCCACGAAAACTTGCTTGATTCCGTCAAGAATGTTTTCAGCCATCTCGGTCTTAATGCCAGATTCGATAGCAAGATTGTTATCTTGCATCCACTTAGTTACAGCATAAGAGAGATACTCATCGACTTGCTCAGCGAGCTCAGTCTTGACAGTTTCAATTTCTTCTGCGAGGACTTTAGCATAGTCCTCATGCATACGCTCCAGCTCTTCATTGAGTCTAGAGACAACCGCCGCTTCAAAGATGGTCGCTGCCTTTTCTTTGAATTCTTCGGAGAGGTCTTCGCCTTCGGTCAGAGCAGCGACATCGGCGCTCAGATCGACTTCGATGATGTTGGAGACTTCCTCTTCCTCTTCAGCAATCGTTTCGCCTTCAGCTTCGACATGATCAAATGTCGGTTTCTTGGACAGTGTATCTTGCTTACTAGCAGAAGCATCGGAAGGCTTCGTAGTAGGTGCTGAGGCGGACTTGCTCACGACGCGATACTTGTTGGAGTCGTCATCGGGCTTGCTGTTTTGTGGTGTTGGACCACCAAGATCTTGGATGCCGCCGAGAGCAGAACCTTCATTCTCCAGTTTTTTCTGGGGATCTGCGGGTTTGGCATTCGCCGTCACTTGGTTTTCTTCCAGATTCTCAATCTCTTTGGACATCGTAGTCTCCTGCGGTACAAAAGGCGGTTTTGCTATAGTTATTTATATATTAGAAACTTTGAAGAAATTGTGCAAACGCGGAAAGCTTTCTCTCTTCGAGTTGCATTCTGCTTGCATTATCAATTCGTTTCTTGATTTGCTCAATCGTTTGCTCGTGGACAGCACCATTGGCATAGACCCACTCTTTTCCTTCCATGATCCCGTTAACGAAAGCATCGGGAGCAGAAGGATCAGCAACGATATCTGCGGCGGTGGCAAGCATAAAGTCATCACAGACAATCTTGCAACCTTGCTCTTCTCTAATAGATCCCAAACCACGGGAGGAAACTCCGAGTTTGACACCTTCGTCAAGAAGCGACTTAGCGATATTGCCCATAGGGGTATCGAGAAGTCTTGCTTTACCTACATAATTGTTACCCTCTTTTCTGAGGGATGTAATAAGGTGAGACACGCGGTCAAGGTTAATGGTAGGACCATCAGGATGACCCAATTCACCCAACGCACGTCCTTTAGTTATATAGCTCTCGTTGTATTTTGCGACTTCCCTATCCAGAGTTTCGATAGGATACATACGACCGTTGCGATTCTTGATCGCACCCTGCAGGAAGACACCCTCGATAAAATGGACCTTCTTGCCATTCTTACCTTCGGTGATTACAACTTTCGCTGTTTCGATTTCTTCTCTAATCAGTTTCATCGTCTGTTTCCTCTTCGGATTCTGGTTGCTCTGTTTCGACTTCTGGAGTTTCTTCTTCTTCCTCGTCATCCTCCTCTTCGGATGCCATGAAAGATTTTCCAACCTCCACTTTTTTGGCGTCAATTGCAGCCATTGCTGCATCCGACATACCTTGTGCCACATAATCGCTAAGGTCTTTTTGACCAGCGAAAAGTGCATTCACAATATCAAGAGCTGCTTGGGTAGGCATAACAATAAGATACTAATACTACTATTTAGATGTTTCCTTTTTTGTAATCCGCATCACTGATGCCTTGCTCCGCAGGATCGGGCTCAGGGGGTTGCAATGACATAGCCATTTGCTCCTGCTCCATCTGCTGCATCACCATAGGATCTAGAAGTTTACCCTCGGCAATTTCACTTTGCATCTGCTTATCGATCTCGTTAAACTCATTGTCAGTCTGACGTAGAATTTGACGACGCAGATACTCCAGTGAAAAGTATTTACCAGCGTAAGGATCCATCTGTGCGAGAAGTGCCATACGCTCATTGAGCAGCTCCTTCTCTTTTAATTCGCTGAAGTAGTTATCCGCAACGAAATCGTATTGGATATGCTCCTTCATCTCATCCCAATCCTCAAGGGTGATGACACCCCTAAGGACAAGTTGAGTCTTCAGAAGATCGTTGAAGAGATCACTAAAACGCTTTCTCAGTCTGACGATAAACTTCTGAAATTTAACTTCGTCTCTAGTGATTTCTGCACTACGACCAACGTTAAATGTGTTATCAGATTCCAATCGTGACTCAGGGACATTCAGAGCACGATAGAGTTTCTTTTGGAAGTATTTAACATCTTCCAACTCTCCAAGGTTTTGCCCGCCAGGTAGGGTAGAAATTTCAGTGCCGCGCCCTCCCTCGCGTCTCGGAAGCCAAAAGTCTTCCAACATTGACATGAATTTCTTATCGTCACGAATCTCTCCCGTATCAGCGTTGTAAACAAGTTTGTTACGGTAGCGACTCATCACCTCTCTAAGGTATTGCTCTGCCTTTTGTTTAGGCAAATTACCCACGTCGATGTAGAAAATACGACGCTCAGGTGCTCTGGACAGACGATAAATGACCAGAGAGTCTTCGATCATGCGAAGTTGGTTAAGTGCCTTAATCGCTTTGTGCATGTGCGACAAAACGATATTGCGATTCATATCCAACTTACCCGAGTGGACAAAGGTGATTGCATCAGATGCAACCCTAATACCTTTACCATCGTTTGATCTCAGTCCCTGGGGAGCATAGATGTAATATTCAATGCTCTTGGGGACGAGAGTTGCTGTATTCGGATCACCAGGATTGATAAGTCTATCCTTGTTAGGTTTATCGTATTCGACAACCTTCTTGATCTTCCTAGGATCTATATAGCGAATTTCTGTGATGCCCTCAGACGGATCATCTGGGTTAATCATCTTATGATAGAAGAGACGACCGTCGATATACCAACGACGGAAGATGTCATAGCATCTTCTATCAAAATCGAGAAGAGAAAGCACATTCTCAAACTCTTCTCTAATTCTTTTCTTTACAGACTCAGGGACTTTCAAGTTAGACAACTCAATGTCTACAGGATGATCGTCCAACTCACCAGCAATAGCTTCGTTAACAATGTCGTTAATGGCAGAATCGCATTCTGGGTGCAGAGACATCTCTCGGTATCTACCGATCAGATCTTGCTCTGTGCCTTTTGCTGCTTCCTTATCCCCAAAGTCAACGTATTGACCAAAATACCCACCAGCAACTATAGGTTCTGCTGCGTCTTCCGAGTCTTTACGCACAAAAGAAGGACCCTTTTGTGAAGAGCCCTTCTTTCTGTCAAGGGAATAACCAAATAATTGTGACATTTAACTGTCTATCGCTGTTTTTATTATTTATTATATCAGATCATTCCCCTTTGATCAAGCGCCGCCTTGGTGGTTAGCAGCGTTCACATCATCAGTATACGTCCAGTACTGGACCTGGAATTCAACAGTATATTCCTCGGCAGTATCGTTGCTGTCCCAGGCGAGGTCAATCGCACTGATGTTGCTTGGCCAAATACCTTGGAATTGATAAGCACGGGTCTGGGATCCCTGACGATCATACTGACGCACGATAGCGTTGGTTTGATACTCAGAGGGAGATCCATACTCTTGCTTGTTTTGTTGCAGAGCTTGGATTCTAGTAGACCATGCCTCAAGTCTTGCACGGACTGCAAAGTTGGCATCATTGAGGACGGTAACAGTCCAAGGCTCGAATGTGCGGTCACCAGCGATCTTAAGGGTGCGACCACGGTAGGGCACTTCAACAACACCCACTGTCGAAGCAGGGATGTTTGCTGCTTTGACGAGAAGAGTGGCGAGGGACTCACTACCACCAGAGTTGCGAGAAGCTTCTTCTTCTCTATTGTTTTGCTGACCTGTGGCACCACCAACAGAGGCAGTGTCAAGTCCTTGAGGGAAAACCAACTCAACTTGGAATTGGTTAGGGCGAGCGAGGTCTCCAATTCTATTTCTAAAATCGAAAATAGGAGTATAGATACTCCCCCCTTCAACGTTGTTAGGCATTTTTAGTAACTCCTATTTGGATAATTGACTACGAAGTCGTAGCACGAGTGGGCAAGGGGAGGTTTCCCTCCCCTAAAGAATTACAAATTAGTTGACAACCTCATTGAAGCTGGCACCAGTTCTGGTAGCAGTGAAGGTGAGGGTGATGAAGTTGATGGATCTTGTGGGCTTCACAAAGATCTCAGCATAGAATTCACCACGGTCAATAGACTCGGAGGTGTTGTTGGTGCCATCACACACGACCAGGAAGTCAGTCACACCACGGCGGGACTGGACAGAGCGCATGTAAGGATCAACAATATTCTTGAATGCCTGACGAGTAAACTCATCATTCAATTCAAACAACTGGCTCTTAGCAGCTTGAGCGATAGCAGCCTCGATCACGAGGAAGAGGCGACGCACGTTAATTCTGTCAAAAGCAGAAGAGTGTGCAAGAGCAGTCTTGTCACCGAAGAGGACGATACCTTCGCCAGGGAATGCCACGATGGGGTTAACACGGGCAGAATAGAGGCGATCTCTATGGTCCTTCAGGGGGGAGTAGGCAAGCTTCACAGCGTTGCGAAGTTGACCTCTGGTGAAACCAGCAGGGGAATACCAGGGCTCTTGGTTGATAGAAGTGCTCAGGACAAGACCAGCAACGTCAGCGTTGCAGGGGATGTAACGATACTTGTCGTTATACTTGTCGTAGATGTACTTGTAGTTGTTGTCGAAGACAGCATAGGAAGAGCTGCTCAGTTGATCGAAGAAGGAGATCGTGCGATCAACAATTGTGGTTGTGTTTGCCTGACCAATGATGTCAGCACGGAAAGGAGAAACGAATGCCATGCAGTCCTTACGGGTTGCGGCAATATCGATAACCTTTTGTGCCTTAGCAACAGTGTCGCCAATGTTGCTCATGCCAGGACCCATCAGCACATAATCGATCTCTTCGGTCTCAGGATCGCTAAAGAGGTCATAACCTGCAAGCAGGGAAGGACGGTCCACAGTGTAACCATCAACACCACCTCTAAGGTGATACTTCACGGTTGCATTGTTCTTGGTGCCAACCATCTTGGAGGACTTGGGATCCAGACCAGAAGTGTCGTCTGCACTATAGAGAGACTCAGTATTCTTGATCAGGTCAAAGTCACGGTTGGTGACGGTCAGACCCCAAGCACCGTTAGCGGTCTGGGAGCGATCGAAGATGGAAGCAGTCTCATGCTCACCCCAGTAGATATACTGGGACTGATTCATCAGCACATCCACATAGTAGAGTGTGTCGCCTTGGGGAGACTTAGCGTCAACACCCTTGGACAGGTTGGTGAATTTCTCAAGCAGAGCACCAGGGACGCCAGTCAAAGCGCCGTCACCATCAATCACGAGGACGTGAAGGAGGTCGCGGGTGCCACCACGATCTTCTGCCCAAGCAGAGGTGCCAGGACGAGGAGCGATGTTGATCCACTTCTCACCATCACCATATTGGCGAGACTCATAATCATCAGCAACGGCAACCAGGGAAACGGTAGAAACGTTGTCATCGCTAACAGTCTGGTTTGCTTGGAATTTGGGAGACAGAGGATTCAGAGAAACTCTCAGCTCACGAGAGATGTGGGAAATCTCAGCAGAGGTGCCAGTGGCGCTACCAGGAGCACCGTTGGTGTTAGCAAGCTCACTCACAGAATCACCCACTTCAAACACATCAGAAGAAGATGCGTCAATGGTGATTTCCACTTTGCGATTCTTGCTATCATAAGCAACAACGCGACCTGTCACGTTACCTGCATTGGCAGTGAAGAAGTTATCAGCGGACCAGGATCCCAGCAGAGTGGAGTCATCCTTAAGGGTCAGGATAACAGTGTAAGAATAGGTCTTAGCGTAGATGTTAGCAGCAGAGTAAGCAACCTCACCGCCAGTGGAGAATTCCCACTCAGCAGATGTAGGTTGAGACAGATGCAGCACCTGATCGGCACCTGCGTCGGTCATAACCACACGCAGAGAGTTGCCATACTTACCAGGAGTCTTAGCGGCAAACTTCCAGTTGTTAGCAGCGTCCTTAACGTTATTCTCATACTCATCCAGATTCTTGATCAGGGGAGGAGTAATACCAGTAGCGGTTTGCTCGTTAAGAGTTGTCTTGGCGCTACTAACAGTCAGAAGATCGACAGCAGATCCATCGGTGTGTGCAGACTTGGTAGTGCCCAGGACACCGCGAGTCACGGTCAGGTCATTACCAGCAACAGCGGTAACCTGAAGGATCTCGTTATCAATTCTGATGTAGCTGTTGGTGCCAGCATTAAGAGTAGCAGCAGAAGCAACAGTCAGCGTCAGATCGGCGTCGGTGAAGGTTTGACCCTCATTCACTGTAGAAGCAGATCCAGCAGCTTCGATCAGGGTAACCGAAGATCCAGGAGAGTGAGACACTGCAGCGGTTTGAAGTTGACCACGAGAAACCACCACGTCGTTACCACTAACAGAGGCAACGGTCATCAATTCAGAGTCAACCAAAAGCAGATCCAGCACGTCAAAGTCAGTCGAAGAAACAACTGTGACGGTGGTATCAGTGGCGCTCAGAGTAGCATCGACAAACTGTGCAGTGTCGATAGCGTTCTTGAGGGAGTTGCTCAAGGCACGGACGACCCTAAGGGTGCCGCCATAGAGCAGATACTGGGCGGCGCAGAACCAGTATTCGTAGTTAGAATCGTTAGGACGACCGAAAATAGCAAGAAGCTCTTTCTCGGAAGTAATGGTTGTCAGTTGCTCGACAGGACCTTTTTCAAAGGAACCAACGATAGCGGCAACATTATCAATTGTTGCATTAACTACGTTAGTTAGGTCTCTCTCTAGAACGACAACGCCTGGGGATTGTTGCGTTGATGCCATCTGTAAGTCTCCTGAGTGGTCAATTTCGGATGCTACAAATATTTAGCAAAAAGACTTTTTTCAGTGGGGAAACCATGCATGAACATTACCAGTCGGGGTAGGTCCATCCAGTCGTATCCTGCTTTCTGCCCTTTACTATCCGTTTGATCGTGCAGACTTTACATTCGTATGAATATGATGACAAAGCACTTCTATTCTTTCGAGTCAAATAAAACTCATCCATTAAATCTTTGACCTTGCCACAGGACCGACATCTCCTCTGTGTGAGGAGTAAATGCTCAAGTCCAAATTGGTCTTCTAGGTCCACTATCTATAGTCCCACATGTATGACATATCACCATATTCATCTGTGCGCCAGACATCACCATCTTTATCGACAAACGTCTCTGTAGCGACAAGTCCATCATCAACAAATCCAAAGGGTGCCATATCGGCTTCGATTTGCTCCTTCTGGTCAAGGTATAAACGCTGCCTCACATCAGCATCGTGCAGCTCCTTAAAATAATCAGTTAGTGCAACCCAAGAAAAGATAACCAGGCACATTGCAAGGTCATCATTACATCCCTCTTCTGCTTCCCACGCTGGACCCCTTTGGATAAAGGTGGTCAACTCAGCAATAATGTCGTAGTCATTGAATAAAAGTTTATCCCCCTCAATCAACTGTTTGAGGTTTGAGCAACCAGACTTCTTAACGGTAACACTCATCTTGACTCCAAGTTGAGTCTTAGTGCCCGAGAATCCTTGCCCAACAACTTGTCCTGCCCTTCCCCTCATGGCGCACATGAGGAGATTATCATACTCTAAGTCAAATTGAAGGATGTCTGCCACCTGTCCACCGATGTCATTCACCTCAACCATTATATAAGCATGGTTGTAATTGCAAGCGACCTGATGGATTACGTTTGGAAATAGAAGTGGTTTGATTGAGTTGTTTCGGTATTTAGCAACGATCTCATATGGAATGGTTGTCGTATCAACAACGACAAACGCTGAATAGTCCTTAGTCAGACCCCGTGCAACGTCAACTGTCATCACATATTGATGCTCTGGCACAGGGTCTTTCCAAATATCAAGTCCAGCATTAGACTCCTTTGGCTCCTCATACACAAGTGTCTTGAGTTTGCTTGGTGCAATCAGAGTGTTTGCAGATCCAAGAAACTCACACTCAAACTCTTGGTTAAACTGCTCAGGAGACGTGTTTCGTATCGTCTGCTCCTTCCAGTCGTCATCTCTACCAGGCACCTCAGACCAGTGAACATCTGTGGTGACATATTCATTACGACCCAACTCTGCATCATGCCAAAGTTTGTAAAACATATTCATCCCCTTGGGCGTGGAGATGATAATCACCTTGGTTGATTTACCAGAAGAGATAGTAGGATACACAGAGCTAAAGAACTCGTCAGCAATGTGAGTCGGAATGAACGCGAATTCGTCCAGAAAAATGATATTAAAAGACATGCCCCTGACAGCAGAAGCGGAAGTAGATGCAGCCATGATCTTACTTCCATTCTCCAATTCCAAACTACCTCGGTTCCAGTTGACGACTCCTTGCTGCATCCACTTGGGGAGGTTTTCATAGGATAATTGCAAACGTTGAAGCATTTCCCTTGCCGTCGCTGCCTTGTTAGCAAGGATGGCAATATTTACGTTATCGTTGAACAGCGAATACCACAACAGGTAGGCAGTAACCACAGTGGACTTACCTGACTGTCGTGGTAGTTTGGCAATGTTGAATCGATTCTCATGAAACTTGGTAACCATATCCGCTTGGAATGGATACAATTCAAAAGGAATGAGACCTTTGTCAAGAGAGATGATCTGAATGTAGTTTTTAATAAAATACACTGGATCCTGACTACACTTGACAAACTCTTCAACTTGCTCAGGTGTAAAATTCTGAGCAATATTTGCCTTCTTTAGATTAGGATTACCAAGATAAATGTCAGTTGGTTGCATTATTCAATCAATGTGCCGTGTGCTCTACGAATCTCTCTCAACTCTTCAAAGTCTTTCTGTTTGGTGCCGCCGTCATATGCCCAGGCATACCCCTCTTTGATCATCTGCTCATTAAGAGAATCTTCAGCATCTCCAATGTATAACCATCCGAGAAGTCTACCGTATTTACCAACACCACCAACAAGCTCAGTCCTAATAACAAGGTCATCATCGCCAGCGATAGCACCTTCAAGCTTCTCCTTAAGCCAGTTTGTGGCATCGTAACCCAGAGCCTTCTCTTCATCATCCTTAGTTCGCTTTTCGGGGGTATCAACTCCTGCAACTCGGACTCTTTCTTTCTTGTAAAGATCGAAACCCAAGTCGATCGTGACATCAATGGTATCGCCATCTAATACTCTATCAATAGTGGTCACACGAAAATTGTAGCAGGACTTCCTGCTAGGTGGTGTCATAGATCCCATTACTTTTTCTTGCCTCCGTTCTTAGCTTTCTT
>Ga0222715_10001160_pt1 | contig 25742 bp, 25 predicted proteins | sample C33_9DmetaG_FD_165056 | JGI IMG/M metagenome (GOLD analysis project Ga0222715, IMG submission 165056) | Estuarine water microbial communities from San Francisco Bay, California, United States - C33_9D | ecosystem: Environmental > Aquatic > Marine > Unclassified | place: USA: California...
AGGTATTTCTAATCGTATCACCCTCAAGAGCATCTGCATAGATGGTTCTTAAAGCGTCTTTTGCACGTCTTGCTTCACCAATATTAGTGAAGAAAGCATCGTGAATTGTAGCAGTTTCAACGTTGTTTTTCCGGCCCCAAAGGTGGAACCTTCTTACAATAACAGCGTCATTGCTATGGTTTCCGTTAACACCTAGACCAATTCTTGCATCATTCAAAGAGCCTTTACCTAAAAGCTTTCCATCTTCTGCACTTGATTCATAGATATTAGCGATCCGCCTGTTAGTAACAGGATCACGAAATTCAATTCGTTCCTGTATTTTAGGGCGGTATCTTTGAGTCATAATTTTACCATCAAATGTTACCCAAGGTATGTCTACCTTTTTAGTTTCATTGACGTAAACCCTTGCAACGTCTTTCCAGTAATTAATAAAATTATCGGTTACTGGCGCTCGTTCTGCAAGGTTCTTAGACATAATTCTAGAGACTTCTGAAAACTCCTTGGGACCAATAATCCCTCGTCTTGCATTAGTCAATTTTTCTACAAATACACCAACATCAGGGTGTATGTCTTGAGCCTGTTTAAGTAGTGTTCTACCAACAGGTTCGTTATTATTTATAAGTTCTACAAGCTCTCGTCTAAAAGAAGATAACTCATCTACAGTGGTTGTAGCACCTAATCTCTCAGCAACTTTAATCTTACCATCAACAATTCTGAGATTTTCACCTAAATTGTTTTTAGTAACGGTAATAAATCCTTTGTCATCTAACACCTTAGATAACTTACTAGCAACATTAGCTGTTTTAGTAGCATCACCAGCACCATAAAATGATACCATGTTTTGAGACTTAGCTGCCTTGGCAAGATCTTCCCAAGTGAGACCAGCATCTCTTAATGCAGGGATTTTGATAAATTCGGGATCATTTACTGTATCCATTGCAACAAGGTCATAAAGCCTGTTTTTCTGAGTTGTAGCAAGAACATTAGACGCTTGTGATACGGCTCTGTCTCCAGTAGAAAGCCCAATGATCTGCGCACCACTGGATGATGCATCGTTTTCAATCATTAACTTTGTTTTAAAACTTGTTAATGGTTTTCCACTATTAAGATGCCTTTCTATTCTAGTGTATTCTAGAGCCATCCGAGCAAGTTTTGGAACTTCTGGACCTTCTAAGCCCCTGATTAAAGGATGTTCAAGGAACTCTCGCATACGTCTATCACGCTGTGTGCTAGACATCATAATATCACCCAGCTCTACAAGCTTTTCTCTATTACGATTAAAAATAGCCCTTCGACCGTTTTGTGTAAGCGCCTCTGTGCCGGGACCAATCATCGAACCTATTTGGATTTTTAACTCATCCAAAGCACCGTCAGACATATTAATTGCTTTTCCTGAATTAAGAAAAGGTCTAACCAGCTCACCACCTGTAGGTGTTAAGTAACCTCTATGATAAACACGACCACGAGAGTCTATAAATGCCTGTGTTTTGAAGTTCTTACCACGTTGTGCATGGTATTTAGCCGTAGCCATTAGACCGTAGCCTTGCTCTCCACGGTTCAAAATTTCATGACGAAACTCATTAATACTGTCATAGTACTTAGAGTTTCCCCTTGGATCTCTAAATCTAACAATATCATCCATGAACCCAAAGAACTCGTTATCAACTCCATACTCAACATCCATAACATGATTTAACATTTGGGCCATTTCTCTGTCAATCTGTTTTGCGTCATAATCAGCAAATTTGTCACGAGAAATTAAAGGTATTCCAGTTTCATTACCTCTTGCATCTACAAAAGTTTTCTTACCAGCTTTTACATAAAGGCGGTCTCTAGCAGAGGTGGTACCTAGTCTACGAGCAATTGTTACTCTTCGTTCTGCTTCTTGTAGTCTAAGCAATCCCTTGTCTATAACAGAAACTTCTCTAGAAATGGTATCACCCCACCCCCCGGAAGATCTGCCTGTATCAAGATCAAGTATACCTCTGCGGGTTTTACCTCTAAACTGAACTTTAATTAAGTTTTGTTTAACAAGCAAATCTAGTATTTTTGAACCCTCTGTGTGGTATTCTTTTAAAGTATGCTTAGTAAAAGGTATGATATTTTCAAAATCTTTAGATAACATTTTTCCGATATTAATCGCTAAGCTATCATAGTCAGTAGACTGACCAGAGGCTACTAGCTTAACTGCCTTTGTTAAGACATTAAGTGCAGTATCATCCATTATTTTAGATGTAGGCTTTTGTTTAAGATTTAAAAATTCTAAATCAAGAATACGCCTAATGTCTTCACGACCCTTGGAAACAATATTAGTAATCCAATTATCAGAAGGCTCTCTGTCAAATTTATTTTTAAAGTTATCATAAGCCTTTTTGAATGTGATTTGTTCTTTAAAATTATTTATTAATTTTTCTCTATTAGGGTATTTCTTAAAGTAATTTCTGAAGTAAACCCTTGATGGCGCTCTCCCAGAAAAATATATTTTCTTCGCAAGAGCCTTGCCTTCTTTACTTCGCCAATTATCAATATACCTCTGATCCTTGAGTTGATTATCAATTAGATTATCTAACTGGTAATACTTTCCCATTATTTGAACTTGAGGAATATCTTTTGAAAGATAACTAACAAACATTTTAGATTTTTCACGAGATCTTGTATCTAATAAACGAGAGACGTTTTGAACGGCAAACCTGTTTTCTGCCCTTAAGACAGCAGCAAGATCATTCCAAGGTTCTTTGTTTTTAGCGTATCGCTCTAATACTACTCTTAGGTTTTCTATAACTACTGTTTGTTGATTTACAGAAATTTTATCATCTAGGCCAGCAGCTATAGACTCAATAAAGTCTTTTTCATCGTTTGAAAGTAATTTTGATCCTCTCATGAAATCTATACGTTCTTGATATAGATTAAAGTCTGGATCATAAATATTATTATTTTTTATTTCTCCGGTTAGAGGATCAGCACTAAAATTTCTTTCATCAAATTCGTTACCGACTCTGCGCCTAGAAGCAGTTTTCCCAACTAAGGTTGTACCTTTATAATCCGTTAAAGACATTGTTTTAGAAAAATCATCTGAGTCAAGAATAAACATTTGACGAACAGAATTCTTATTATCAACACTTTTTATTAAAGAGCTAGGACGAGACGAAGATATGTTAACATCAATTTCTCTAATCTTTTGCTTAGGGGCAAAAACAGATGTAGCATTTGCAGCCCTGTTTCTTAAAGCTTGTATAGAAAGCGCTTTACCTATTGGGGTTATAAACTGTTCATATTTCAGCTTACCCTCTCTAAATAAATTTGCCTTCTCCATAGTACCAAGTAATTTAGTCTGGATATCAAAAGGTTGTCTTTTTAACCATGCACCAAAGCTTTCTGTCTTAGGTATAACTCCTGTTAAAGACTCTGGATTCTTCTTTTTTAAATTTGTTTTATTAAGGCGACTAGTGCTTTGCTCTATTAGTTCATCTTTTGATCTAATTATAGGCACTAGACTACTACGACAATTCCAATGCAATGGTGGTTTAAAACGACTATCGTTAACATCATAAATCTTACCATTATGATAGGAGCAAATAGGACTAGTACGACTATCCAAGATAGCAGTAAAAACAAAACCTTTTATTACATGTGAGTTAGAATCTGCCACCCTATTTAGCGCAGCAGTTTGAGTACTTGTAATAGAGGTTCTGGTTAAAGACCTAGCCTGAGCTTCTGTTAACTTTGTTGTCTTCATAACATCTCTAATAATGTCATTTTGACTAGCTCCTGAAGCCAATCCGGATTTAACTTTTGTTTGTATACGAACTAATTCACCTGCAGATATATTCTTAATATTACCAACTATATCTTTTTTCCCTTTAATATTAGGTCCAGTAATTTCAGCTAATAACTCTTTAGTTTTTGGCCTACTTACCTTGTAAAAGGATTTTAGTTCTTTATTAAGATTATCTGAATGAAAGTCAAGCTGGGAAGTAGAAAATTCTAACATGCTTGTTTTCTGGTGACTTAAGAGTTCTTTCCCAAAGCGCTTTACTTCTGGGGTGACATCACCTTTTATATTATCTTTTAAAACACCCATTAAACGTTTTCTATGCCTTTGCATAATCCGCTTATTTTGTAATTGGACGCCTTCTTCATAAAGACGAACATCAGTTAAATGGTCTATGATCCTATCATATATTTTAGTATTGATATCCATTTAGTACCCCTTTGAGTAGTAAAATGTTATTCTTCTATATCCATTTCAGTGTTAGTATTTGCTTGTGCTGCCAATGGATCTGTTTGTATTTCTTCAATTGCCGCCTCATCATCATAATTTGCTGGAAGAAAATCATTATACTTTGCAATATTAAGAAAAGTAGAGCGTCCAATAATGCCCAGCTGATACCATTCGGAAACTAAACGCATAGCACCTTCACCACCAACCATAGGTGAGAAATCGCTTGACATTTCAAATTCGACATCGTTAGCATTGTAGTCTGTGTTGTACTTCCAATTTAGCATAAAGGAGATCACCTCCCGCATAGTACCGGATACTTTAGCGTTAAGTGTTCCTAGTTGTGCTGTTTGAGAGGCGTTGCGGATTTCTAAAGCTACACCAGAAGCAGCTTGCTCTGGAGAGAGCATACGAATACCCATTTTAGCCATTTCTTCGACTGTTGAGGCAATTGCTCTATCCATGTCTCCTAGCGCACTAGTAGGTGTTTCAAGAACAGAAATAGACTCGTCCTTGCGTACCCGTAACCAAGAACCTAAACCTGCATTAACAATATCTTCAAACTCTTCATCTGTCATATCAGACTGGACAACAGGGGTATAAGTTGCAGCACCATAAAGCAAGTGATTGCGGCGAGATACTTTGTTATACAAAGAAACCTCACGGTCAATCAAAGGCATAAGAACAGGTTCTACTGGATCAATTTGTCCATTTAGAGGCCAAGCAGGAATACGAGATATGCGCTCACCAAACATTGTTGGATAAACAGTATTAACCTTATTAAACTTAGATCCTGTTTGATAGTCCTCATACTCTTGACGAACATCACCATTAAGAACTTTAAGCTCATTATTATTATCGGCATGTTCATAGTAATCGAGTACTAGTTTACCTGACTCATCTAAGTAATGATCACAAACAGTATCAACATAATCTGCATGCCAAGGGTTTTCTGGTGTGTATCGCTTGCTAAGATAACGAGTAACCATGCGGCTAAGTATCTTTTGACGAGTTATTGGATGAGTATTTGTCTGAACATTAATGACATTCTCTGCTTCAATGATAACAGGATAAGGTTTCACCATATCTCTTTCTTCAGGGGTCATCATATCATAGTCAAGTTCACTTACGTTAGGGTAGTCAACATAAACCCAAGCACGAGAAGTTTGTAGTTCTTCCCAAAGGGCATTATCTAGGAAGTTAAAAAGAGAAGAACCATCTAGCGTAAAATTATTCTTTAACCAGTTATAAGCATCATCTGGAAGCTCTTCGGGTATTTTTAAATGAGAATCTTTTCTCAATAAAGCACTAATAAGAACTTTACAGTATTGTGAGGTAAGACCTGGAAGCTCTGCCTCTGATTTATAAAAGTCATATTGGGCTTGATTCATGCTAGGCGAAAAAGGAATAAGTAAATTAGTATAGTCTTTCTCAAGATACTCATCGTGAGCCTTAACATTTTCTTCACCTTGTAAAACTGCTCTAGATTTTTTCCAAAGAGGTTTAAGTGAGTGATAACTATCACTAGGATCAGCTACTGATTTTTTAATTGCCTTAGTTGGCTTGGTTAGTAGTGCCATTTAGAATTCCTTTACCATTTGACTTTATTTGCCCAATAAGCAGCGCTCATTTTGCCTTTGTCAATATTTTTTTGATGGCGAGCTTTCCAAGCCAATCTACGGGCTTTGTAAGACTCGGATTCATTAGGCTTTTTAGGAGAACCTTTAGCGCCTTGAGAACCAAACCTAATTGTTTTAATTGTATCACCGGACTTAGCTACAACAATGTGAGACTTAGTAGGATGACCTGGAGTACGCTTAGGCTTATTATAACCAGATACACCAGCACGAGTTAATCGTGAATCTTTACCTTTAGCCATTACGACTCCTTTAATAGTATATTTGAGGTATATATCTAAGTATATACTTTAAGTATATTATTAACCCTGGGGGTTATTCTTAAACGTCAGGTATTAATTTGGGAGGGAATCTCCACCCCCTCCCGTAAGAGACTGTCAGAAAACTTGAGAGTTTGTCTGTCTCTTATTCTTAAACGTCAGGTATTTATTCTATGCTACTTTCTACCAAAGAACTTGGTTGCAGAACGAACACCAAAGCTAGCACTAACAATTACACCAAGAGTGTATTGATACCACGTTGGCATTACTTCAAGAGCTGCAAAGCCTTGTTCTACAATAATTCTACCCCAATCACCAAAGAAGGCTAGGATAAGCGGGACAGAGAAAAGTATTGTCAACCATTCGTCTTTCCAGCTTTCCTTAGAGCCTTCCGCCATAATTCTTTCCCAGTCAGCTTCAGATGTAGCTGCTGACTTCATTATGGTGGCTTTAGCTTCGGCCTCAACTAGCTTAAGGTTTACAGCTGCGGCTTGTGCGCTTGCCTTACCTTTAAGCCAGCCTCCTGCTAGTTCGGCAATTGGACCAATTAATGCTTGTATCATTTACCTACCTCATACTCTACTTTAGATGTTGAACTGGTATTAGTTACACTGGTTTTAGATTCTTTACCCATCCAGATACCAAAGCAACCTGTAAGAGCGCCCATACAGACGCTAACAAGCCCACTCTGAGCTACACTAGGATCAGGTAAAGACATAAACCAATGGACTGCCTGATATGTTAAAACTGTTACTGCCAGCATCATTAGTCTGGGGATAACTTTCCAATCATCAACTATAGTTTGTGCCATTTTGTTTACCTTAGATAAGCTCAAAATGAGGTCCATCTATAAATGGTCTACGCCCTTGTGAGCGTCTGAGGTCAACATAGGCCATCATAGCATCTTCTGCTGTTCCTGGATAGCTTCTGATATCACCCTCTGACCAAGCAGCACCCCACTTGATTGCTACCCCTAGTTCCTTGGCGGCTTCCTTCATGGCATCACAAAGATCGTCATAGACGTTGAGTTCCCAACATCCTTTACCATCTACATAGGCCATAAGATCTACTGCACGACCTTCTAGGTGTTTTGATTTCATTGTTTGAGACTTCCCTGCCGCAACAAGTTTTTCTTGTTCTTCTACGGTACGCATACCATAGACTACACCAAAGTCTACTTTAGTTAGTTCAATAGCACGTTTTACAACGGCTACAAGATTAGCGTCAACGCCCTCTAGTTTACCTAGAGAGCGCTGGCTTAGTTTATAACTCATAATATTCTCCTTACTGTGGTGGCTCGGGCCACACTGGGTTTCTTGGATCTGTTGTATTTTGAGGCAAATCCAATAATGCTTGTCTGTAATTAGTATATTCTGTTTGCTTTTCTGAAGTTAAAGAATTCCACCGTAAAGGATTACTTACAACAGGATCTAATTCTAATATTAATTTTTGATCTCTGTTATACCTTAGATCATCCCAAGAGGCTTGCTCATTCCAATCCCACTCTTCGGTTTCTAGATTAAATATATGAGGATAATTGGGTTTTTCTGGGTAAGGGTGAAATTCATTATTTTTTATGTAGTAAACTTCATCACTATAATAACCTTCAATATATTGATCGCCTTCTTCAAGATTTAACTCTAAAGTATCAAAATCAGGTACAGAAATAACACTCTTAAATTTATTATTTTTAAATATTGTATAATCTGGCATTATCGCTTTAACTCCAAATAAGTTATTACAGGGGTAAAGTATCGAATACGGTTTGCACCAAGTGATGTAGTAGGCTCCATACGAAGAGTTATTGACTGAAAGCCAACTAAATAACTAGGTATATATGGTAATTGATAATAGACTAAGTTTATATCCCCTACAACAGCACCAGTTACACCTCTGACTAAGCTACCGTTTACGTATAATCCTAGATTATATTTAGCCCAATCACCGCTAGAAGTTGTAGTACCATTCCTGTTGTGAGTTACACCAACCCCGCCTATTATTTGTGCAGGTGCGCCAGAAGCATTAACGTTTAGAGTTGCTAGTGTAGTTTGACTACTGGGTATTGTAAGATCAACTGCTGAACTACCAACTGCTGAACTTGGAAAGGTCACCATGTTGTTACCTATTTTGGCGGTACTAATAGCTGCGTTACCAATTTGTGCGTTAGCAACTACCCCGTTGTTGATCTGTGCCGAGTTAGTAATAATTCCGGAGGTACTTAATAAACCACCTGTAATAGTGTTGGCCTGTATTTTATTACCTGTAATTGTATTACCAACAATATTAGTTGCACTGACAGAGTTTGCTGCAAGTTCGTTTGCACCAACAGCGTTGGCTGAAATCTTACCTGCAGTTACTGAGTTAGATCCAAGTTTGGCCTCAGTAATTGCCCCTGTAGGAATTTGAGACCCTGCAATAGTTCCTGTAAGGTCTGCAAAATCTTCCGCACCACCTACTATTTGTTCCCAAGCAGAACCTGTCCATTGGTACAGCTTACCATCGTTTCTATTAAATACTTTTTCGCCTGTAAAAGTTCCAGATGCAGGTAGCCCTGTTACATCTTCAATTGCATAAAGCCCTTGAGAAGTGAATAGGCTGTAAATGCCATTAGCAAAGTCAGGATCGTCAAGAAAGGTAGTTACAGCACTTACTACAGAGCTAAACCCAGAAACGTTTCCTGTATTATCTACAGCTTGTACGTAATAGTATCTTAGCTGGTTAAGCCCTAGATTAGACCTATTAAAGGTGTTACCTCTGGTAGTTCCTACAAGTGTACCTCCTGAAGTACTATTAGAAATATTCTCGTATACTTCAATAAAGGCTAAGTCAGCATCTGCAGGGTTAGTCCACTCTAAAGCAATATACTTAAAGTGGCCTGAAGCAGAAAGACCTGAAGGAATTCCGGGATTTGTAGTGTCACCACCAACCGTATGAGTAACAGTAGCAAATTCACTAAAGCGGCCTGTATTGCTTATTGCACGAACTCTAAAGGTATATTGAGTACCTGTTCGTAGACCATTTACAACATGACTTAGTTGGCTTGTACGGTAAGAGCTATAGGTTGTATCAGTAGAAACCTTATATTGTAACTCATAATTTCTTACAGAAGCATCATTAGAAGCAGTCCAGTTAAGTTCAACCGCTGAAACAAATATACCATCATCATTTACAAATCCAGTATCGGTAGCTGTAATTTGCGCTGGGCCGGGGATTTTAGTGTCAATTCCGGGACGGGTTGAGTATGCCTCATTATCGTCAACATTCCAAGCCAAAAATTCAGAACTAAATTTGTAACCAGTAACACTAACAGTTAAATCTTCATTTACTTCTATAGATTCAACTCTAAAGATTTCATTTGATAAACCTTGATCTGTGAGTGTAACACTAAAGAAGTCTCCCGGCTCTAAGGTTAGACCTTGTTTATTTACCTTTAGAGAAATAGTGTACATTTCTCTCGATTGCCTTACCATTTGCTCTGCTTTTGCAAGGGCATGATAAGGGTCACTACAACCATCAAAATTAATTTCAGTACTTAGTTGTTGGCTATTGTCTTCGTTAAAATAAGTTGAATAAACTGAACTTGTTTTAGGGGGCCATGATCTAGAGTCATCTTTAAAGTCTTCATGCTCATTTAAGAATCTGACTGTTACATGATTAAAGCGGTCACTTAAAGAAGTCCAATTAAGCTCAATAGAGTCCCGCATAATGCTATTATCATCAAACTCATGTGTAGGATCTATGAGCGCTTCTAATTCGGTTTCATTCGTAGGGTATTCTAAAAGAAGTTTGTATTTACCCTCAGATGTCCAAGTAAGCTCTGCAAGACCCATTGTGCTAAGGATAGCTTCAATGTTGTCTCTAATTTTAGCACTAGTATCGATAGTGATATTACACTCATATAGCGGTACGTTTCTTACGTTTGCTGAAGTAGAATATGAGGAATAGTTTCCAGTTGAATTACTCCAACTATAAAGATCACCATTGTCTGTTGACTGGTAAAGATATGCTTCTTCGCCTAGTTCAGGGAAATCAGAAAAGGTGTCAAAATCTAATACAGGTTTAAACCCGTTAATATGACCAAAGGCTGACACTCCTGTTAGTACTGTAGTATCACAAACATTAGCTGCATTATAGAAAGATTCTAAGTCCAAATCGGATATGCTAAGACCCTTACCAAAGTCTGTATTAAGCATGTAATCTAGAAGACATAGCGCAGGGTTATTGGAATAGGTATAGGTTCCACTCAGTGAATAGGTTCCTGCGTTATTTAGTATTGTTCTTAGCTTACGGCCTTTAACAAAGAATTCTGTAACGGGGATGCCGTTATACTGAGGTTCTTCTCTATTAAGCCGATAAATAGCTGTAGAGAAGGAACAACCTGTAAAAGTATTAGTAGCGGGTATTCCGTTAGCGGTTGCAAGATTTTCTGCAACGCCACCAGAGTTATTTATAACAATACGATGTTTAAACTTCTCATCTTTAAGATTGTAAGGTTTTCCATCAATATTTACAAACTGAACACCTTCAATGCCATCCTGGCAAATTGCTGTTTGAACAAACAAAAATTCATGTTTAGTTCCGGTTACATTTGTAGTACCCAGATCTTCATCAAAAACAACAGCCCCTAGATTTTCTGAAACATAAGTGTAATCAGGAGACACTTTGTGTTTTACTTCGATACCACCAACCATCTGTTTTCCGTAGACAACAGGGATAGACTCAGCCTCACCTCTAACAGTGACTCGCTGCCCTCTGCGTTTATCTTGCTCTCTCTGCATCTTTCGCATTTGAGACTGCTGGTAGGCAACAGAGGCTACTGTTAGAATAAGTTGTAAAATAATTTTGTTCATTAATTTTCCACCCTATTTGATTGATCTATCTTACCCCATTTGACTTCAATAGCACTATTCTCATAAATTTGATCAAATGAAGTATCTGTTAAGGACTTTTGATCCATACCATCTCGGGAGGTTATATAACTATTTATCATATCCAGGTCTGCAAGCGCAGAAGTCCCCTCAAAGGTAATTACCTTCTGTTCCCAGTCATTTGAAATAACAGGATTGTCTACGTAACCTTTGTAGATAGAGAGTACATCAGAGGGAGTAGTGATTGGGTTTCCATTGGAATCCACAAAGCCAAGTTTAACTTCTATAGGTTTGCCAACTACGTTCGCTTCTATCTCTGTTTTCATTGCATTGAGGTTGTCTAATACAAGTACCTTATAGGCTTCTCTATCTATCACCGAGGAAAACTTAGGAGAATCCACTTCAAAGAGACCTCCGTTTGCGCTATAAGTGTCTCCATTATAGACAATATCATTGCTGTAACTTGTAATATAATAATTAGAGTTAAAGCTTAGCTTAATTAAAAAGAAAAAGTCAATATTTCCTGATAGTAGAATGTTCTCAACTGTGCTACTAAATGTTCTCATCACAAAGCCTCAATAATATCAATAGTACCAGGACTAGCCAAAATACCATCATTAAAAGTAATGCCTCTTAAGTTAGTAACTTCTCTATAATAACGTATTGTTGCGTTAGATACTGTTGAGTATGTCAAACCGCTAGGGGGTGTTGGATAAAGATTAGAATCTACCACAGAGGCGGCATCAGCTTTTATCATATAGACTTTATTATTGCTACCTGTAACAAAGGCACCTTTTGGGTAGTTAACTGAACCAAGGCGGCTACCCACATCAGTTAACTGAGGCATGGTCATAGTTTTGACAGTATCAAATCCGGTTATGCTTATTAAGGCGTCTGCAGGAGACGTTGTTAGAATATCAAAAGATAACTCCCAACGCTGAGCGTTTTGAGAAGATCTTTGTTTTCTGAGAGAGACTGTATCAGAGTCAAACATAGGTTCGTTTGAAGAGATAGTTAGTGGGGCAAGAATTTCATAGCCCTCGTAGTAATATTTCATGATTCTTTCCTCAATGGTCTTGCGATAAGGTGCATTCGATTTTCTTTAAACTGTAATCGAGCGCCCTGTTTTACGCCTGAATTGTTTTCATCAGTTGTGACCCAGTGACCATTTCCTGCTATTACCGCAGAACCATCTGTATAAGCGATATCACCATATCTAGGTCTTAAGTTGTTTCTGATCTCATAACCAGAGTATCTTGCAAAAGTTTTTAAATCTAGTCTATTCTTTCTTAGCTGTATTAAAAACTCTCTTGCATTATTATATTTTAATTTTTTAAAAATTTCATCCGCTTTTGATTTGTTATTTCTTAATGCCTTGTCATATTCAATAAGAAAACAAAAACAGTCGCTATAGCCTCTTATAAAACCTTTTTCAACTGTTCTCTGATTAATAATTTCTGTAGCCTTAAGTAAGGCTAGTTTCATTTCTTCTACTTCATAATACATAACTATACCCTCAATAATACTAGGGGGTGGCCCTTCTTTAACGTCAGGTATCCACCCCCTAGAAAATATTATAACTTTTCTTTTATAAACATTCGAACTAGGTCCGCAACGATATCGCTTCTTACAATATCATCTACTGAAAACTCAACTACAGGAAGCTGAATTCCACATTTCTTAATTAAACTGCAAAACTTTAACAAGTCTCTGCCATCTTTAACGTCTGATTGTGCAGGATCTCCCATTAAGACTAACTTAGAATTTTCACCTAGCCGTGTGCTAATTGCTTTTAATTCATCTAGTGAAAGGTTTTGAGACTCGTCAACTAAGACGAGAGCGTCCTTGTAAGAACGCCCTCTAATAGTTTCAATAGGTTGAATCTCAATCTCGCCCTTGTTTATCATATACTTGTACTTTTCTTTGCCAAAGGCCTGTTCAAAGACTTCCAACATAGGTAGTAACCAAGGGGTCATCTTCTCTTGAATAGTCCCCGGGAAGTGGCCTAGGCTCTTGCCTGTGGGTACATTTGCCCTAGTCAAGACAATCTTCTTGTATTTGCCCTGCATAAACAAAGAAGCGGCTGTTCCAGCACTACAATAAGTTTTACCCGTCCCTGCACAACCAATTGTAACAGTAATAGGGTAAACTTTAATAGATCGGATTAGCTTATCTTGCTTATCGTTTTTAGGTATTACATGAAAGCCTATACGGTGTATATTGCTTTTACTTGCATAACGAGATTTTCTTTTTGACATAAAGGCCCTTTATGTAGTTTATAGTTAAAATTTTAGTTTGATTAAACAACCCTTACCTTCAAGTTCTGTGCTGCATTAGATGTAACCCGAACCGTAGTGCTATCAGGGAAGTCATAGTCGTAGTCCGTTCCTAGTACAGCACCTTGGTTGAGTGCAGCCGCATCATAGTTAATGCTTACACCGTCTGACTTAGGCGTTGAGGCTGACGCAGTGTCCTGTCTCAGAGCTATAGCCAAGTCCAACGTATCGCCTAACGTGAAGTGTGAGCCATCTGCTACTGCGTCTAGCTGCGTCTTGTCCATGCGGTTCACAGATGTAGCACCTAGTGCTTCCTGTAGTGCGTAGAACTCATCGTTAGTTGTGGCGTTAGTCCATGTGGTTGAGCCGTATGTGGCGTCTGAATTATACTGCCATGTACCACTGTTATCCCGCACAATAGGACGTACCCCATCGCTTGCCTTTGCGACTGACCATGTAGTGCGGTCATCTGTAGAGACTGCATAGTGTACTGTGCCATCACCCGCAGCTTGATCTGCTGTCATACTGTTGATGTCAGTCCAGAATTGACTGTCAATCTGACCGTTTGAGTTGGTGACACCTATGTGGTATTGGGATGTAGGAGCTACAACAGAGCCTTGTGAATACTCGTTTATAATACCCGCAGTAGTAGTGCCGTATAAAAAATCATCATTTACATCTAAGTAAATTTCGCTACCCATATCTCTATTTGTTGCACCATCAAAGGTAGCAGATGTTAAATCCCATGCTGTCGATAGGTTAAACAAAGACACAACACCATCTGCGTGTAGTACCCATAATTTTGTTCCTGTAGAGTTAAAGCTAAAGTCTTTTGGCCCTTGAGTAGACCCAAGAGAAAAGCTAGCAAGACTTAAATCATTACCCCCTAAATAATTAGCTGTGGACATACTAAATGCAGTTCCCATAACAAAACCATATATAGCCCTATTGCCAGTGCTACCTATAAACCATTTGGTGCCATCAGAACTAACGTGCATACCTCCTGGTTGAGTAACTCCATGTTGATAGGTATTACCTTGATAATTAGCAGTACCTAAATTGTAAGGTGTGCTAAGTGTCCAATGATACATACGATAGGTAAAATTTCCCCCATGTAAAATACCAATTACATAAAGATTAGTGCCGTCATCTGATATATGTATTCCTCTAGGTGCTTGCTCTGGAGAAGTGCTGAGTGACGTAACATAAGATAGAGTGCTTAGATCGTATGCAGTAGAAAGGTTCCAAGTAAAAATTTCATCATCATTATCTACAGCAAACAACTTTGTTCCATCTGAACTAAACTCAAAACCCTGTACCCCACCATCAGCATTTGCGCTTATATCGCCTGTGTTGGAAGTGGACGATGTGACCGTACTTGCATAACCAGTAAGTCCAATCCCATCAGCATCACCCGCAGACTTCAGCCCACGCATAGTCCAAGAGCCTGACGCAATAGTGCTGCTATCAGTAAAGGCTGAACCACCTGTAGTGTCATACGCACCCGCAGTGCTTGTTAGGGTTACGTCACCGCCGTTGCCTTGGATGCGCTTACCTACGTCTGTGGAAGCAAAGGAGCCTGTGCCTAGGGTTAGGGCGTTAACCGAACCAAGAGTGTATCTATAAAAGGTTTGATTAGAACCACCCAACATAAAAAATTTAGAGTTATCGGGTTTTAGATGTACACCTGACACGTTGGCGTCTTCAGCGGGGTCATAAGTACCAATGCGAGAAGCAGTACTAATATCCCAAGCTGTTCCTAGCGTGTAGTGCATAACAATATCGTCTGCACCATTAGCTACTAAAAGTTGTTTGCCATCTGATGAAAGTGAGGAGTTACCAAGATAACCACCTGATCCGTAATCAGCGTAAATATCAAAAGATTTATTTGCATAAGTAGCAGAACTAATATCGTAGGCAGTGCTTAAAGTGTATTGTCTTATTAAAGCAGAAGAACCTGACCCACTAAAAATATACATTTTAGTGCCACTATCTTCTACTAAAACAGAACTTATTTGTCTTGTAGCAGGAGCAGCTTCACCCAAACTTGTCATGTTTGCCGTTCTTGTAAAACTACCATAGCCAACCAAATCATAAGGATAGCCGCTTGTTATGCTATACTGATGCAAGGTATTACTGCCTGATCCGTTTTGGTCACAAAGATAAAAATGCAAACCATTGTCCGAAAAACAAAACCCACTTTCATCATTTACTTGTGAGGCAGTGCTAAACGTAGTGTGTGTTGCTGATGATGGTAAAAGCCAAGCAGTGCTTAAATTGTACTGCCTTATATTGTTTGCGCCTTGGTCATTAACAAATAGCTTCAAGCCATCGGAAGAAAATCTAGGGCCATAGGAACCGCCAGTGCTTCTTGAGTTATTATCATATGTTGCACTTGTAAGGTCTAGTACCGTACTAGGCGTTAACGTAGTGTCATACGCAGTGTTATGCAGTTCATAGTTAGACGCTGTAGCATTTACATCCCAAGCACCCTTAGAAGAAACACCTGCCTGTGCTACTTCCTTAGTGACAGACACTACAGGCGCTGGGCTGATAGCTTGAGCAAGGGTAATGCTGGCAGTCTCACCAGATGTGAAAGACTTTGTGAGTGTGCCAAGGGTAGGGTCGGTTTGAACCGTCTGGAATGCAAGGTTACCTGAGCCATCGGTCTTTAAGAACTGACCAGCTGTGCCATCGGCGCTAGGGTAAGTAAGCCCTTTTAAAGTGCCAATGTTATCTATATTACGATTGTTATCGATAACCGTAGTGCCGTTTACTTTAATAGCCATCATCGTGTCCTTCCACTATTAGCTAGAGTATAGTTAAGTAATAGTAGCTGTGGCATCAAGTGTGCCAGTAACTTCTAGATTACCGTTAGTATCGAGTTTTAGTTTGTTAGAGCCATTACCAAAATATAAATGACCATTAGACTCTGTTATAGACCAAGTACTAAGGGCTACATCGGAAGTATTAACCTTAGAGTCTACTTGAGTTTGTACATTAGAAGTAACACCGCTAAGACGATTAATCTCAGCAGCAGTTACTGTTACCCCTGTAATTTCATCAGGGTCTACTGCTCCATCTGAAAGAATACTTCCAGTAGAGATCAGGCTAGCAAAGTTTCTTGCGTTAGACGCCATAGTGGTTTCTCCTTTCGTCTCTGTTTTCTTTAGAGAGCTTTAAAACATATTTCATTAAAGCCCTCTATTGTTTTTTTTTTTTTAAGGCTTAGTAGGCCAATCGGCGTCTTCTAAGTTAGGCCAGTTATCATGTGCCGTAAGGTCACGAAGCGCAGTCCTGTATGTAACCCACAAAGCCCTTGCTTCGTCAGTCAATGCACTGTCTGGTATCTGCGTCCAATCGCTGTCACTGAGTAGTTGATTGCGTGTCTCACGGTTAGCAGATGCTACTTCATTAAGGGCTTCTTGCGCACGATCCTCCGCCGAAACAAAAGGCAGCCAAGCATTAGGGTGTGAACGTGCAAAGGTATGAGCAAACTCTTCTACCTGTGCTTGAGTAGCAAAAGGCACTAACGTAATTGGATTGTATGTAGGTAAGAAAAACTCTTTAGTGCCATCTTCCGATACAACATGAGAAGACAAGTCTTCATTTACTGTAACACTATGCATCGGATTCTACTCCGAATACACCTGTTGCGTAAGTAGCACTGCCGCAAGTAACTACCGCACCTGCTACTAGATCAAGATAAAGTGGCCCAGACTTAGGCATATACTGGACGTGCTTGCCGTTTATATAGGCAATAAGAGTACCGGATGTATCGACCTCGCGAGCAGTGGTTAGCATACCCTTAAACTTACGGCCTGTTGGTACAGTATAGAGTACCGTTGTTGCAGAACCTGTACCTCTCTCTGCTATTTGTTTATCTGGTGTCGCTGTACCAGCAACCGTTGTTTGTAAAGTAAGCGCCATTATTTTTCTCCTATGTAGATGTCACGCCAGTAATGCGTAATTTAAGTGAAGGATCAGGGTAACCATTGCGCCCATTAACTGTTGAGGTGCTAGGAGTGCGTTCAACAAAAGTTAAATCCATTCCATAAGCCTCTGATAGTGTATTTGTACCAATATTTGTAACCGTTGGAGAGTCTGTTTCAAAGTCAATGTAAGACAGTTTTTCACTATCGTTATTTACATAGTACAAGCGACTACCTTTTGTTGCTTGTTGCGCAGGGTAGTCTCTAAAGTGCTCTTTGTTTCCGCTTAAAGTTAAAGTGTTTGCGGTTTGCGAATTGGTAAAAATAGTTCCGGGAGTCCAAGGCCACCATTTAATAGTATCCTGCGCATCAATAACCATAATAATTACAGTGCCATCACTGCGTATTACTGCATTATAAGGTTTATCTGTGTGAGCCAATGTTGTATTTGGAGGAGTCGACATCCAAGTGGCTATACTGTCGTTTTCAATATCATATACATAGCTAGTGCCAATAGTATATTCAGCCCATAAAAATATATACTTCCCCGGAACGCCAAATAATTTTGGGTAAGTGCCTCTGCTTCCAAAGTCTTGAGAAACAACGAGAGTTTCAGTATTGGTGAAGCAATCAAGACGATGCAAACCTGCCCCTAAAGTACTAGCATAATAGTAAACATATTGCTTCCCATCAAACCACTTTGGTGAATAACTTGTACCTTCATTTTTTAAAAGATTACCATCACTTTCACGATATAACCGCAGTTCTGTGGTACTATTAAGATCATTCCAGCAAAGCAAAGTGTAATCGTTAGGCCCAAGGTGTGGCGCAAAAATACGTTGAGTATCATTTTGCGATATTGGGCTTACAGAATTTGTTGCATCATAAATAGGACTAAGATTAGTGACCTCAATATCACCGATAAACGGAAGAGTATTAGTGCTATAGTTACCAGCACTTGTTTGTAATGGTAATTCAAAGTCAGTATACGTTAATGGAAATACGCTTGATTTAACTTTTACCGTAGAGCTTGGAGCAATAATTTCATTACCGCTAGAGTTTGCTGTTAGATCAATAATATCAAATCCATTAATTTCCATTTTTCCTTTTACTTTTAGATCTGGATCTAGATCAATTGTTTGAATGTCTTTAATTACATGACTTGTACTTGAGTTAGTGGTAACAATTGTAGCCTCACCGCTACTGTTGAAGTCACTCCCAGTTAGAGTGTCACGATAGATTTCTGCTAATGTATCAGCCATTATAAAGCTCCATATTTAAGTAAGGCTGCGGCTGAAACACCGTCAATGCCAGTTAGGTTAGATGCGTTTAGTGCTGGTAGCTGTCCTGACCCATCGAGTTGAACGACTTGGTTAGCCCCTGTGCCAACATCGAGTGCTGACGCTGTGCCTAAACCAGCGATTGCTGTGCTTAGATCAGTAGCTGAAGCCTTTGCATCAAGCTGTGTTTGTACAGATGAGTTAACCCCTGCTACATTGTTTAACTCTCCTGTTGTAGCGGTAATGCCAAGATCACTTAAAGTAGAGACTGTGCCTTTAACATCTAGCTGGCCTTGGACATTAGAAGTAACGCCGCTGAGACGATTAATCTCAGCAGAACTTACTGTTACGCCTGTAATTTCATTAGGCTCTATTGCCCCATCCGAAAGAATACTATCTGCTGATATTAAGTCAGCAAGATCTCTTGCTTTAGTCATAGTAATCTCCTTAAGGTTTTACAGGCCAGTCTTCTTCAGACAAGTTAGGGAAGTTCTCATGTGATGTAATATCTCTAAGTGCCTGTCTATAGGCTTCCATTTCAGTCGTCATAGTTACATCTGAAAGAGCCATCCAGTCAGTCTCTGAGAGAAGTTTGTCACGTTGTGTTCTTACAGTGCTAGCCGCCCTCTCATCAAGTTCAGCTTGATAAGCAGCTTCATGTTCTGACTTTGTAGTGGTAACACCTTCCTCATCGGTAGTGTCTGAGAACATGGGAACTACTTCATAGTTCTCCACCCAGTTACCGTTGGCATCCTGTACTACACCACTACGGCGAACACTTTCAAAAGTTCCTGCAGTGGGTTTTGGTGATAGGAGTACAGCGTCTAGGTTTAGAGACTCTAGTGTGGCTGCTTTCCAAGTCTTTGGTAGGGAAGTGTTGGGGAAGGCTTTACGCCATTCCCCCTGTGTTTTAACTTCGCCTGTTGTTCTGTTTCTGTATTCCGACATGATTGATGTTCTCCTGTGTCAGTTGATTGTTATCTTGATTACTCTATGCGATTGCGTAGAAGATGTAGTTGGCACCAGAGTTGTTAAAGTCTCCGTTTGTAGTGTCTACTGTAAATCCAGAACTATTAGGATCAATAACGTCAACACTTGTTACCTCTGCGCTAGTTGTGTTGAGATTTAGAAGTGCATCGTTACCCGCCACAATTCCCCTTGCAGTGTCTAACACCCACCAATCCCCTAAGTAATCAGTTCTCTTGATAAGAATAAACCTAGCCCCTGCGCTGAAGCCACAGTCAATAGTCTGGCTCCCGCCGTTGCCCGTATAGCTCCCCACCTTCGATATACCATCAAGGCTTGCGAAAAGGTAGGCTATGTAGGTCTCAGAGGCAGAATTAGTCCACCCAACCCCCTGCGAAAGATTGCCTAAATCAAACTGGCTCTCAGGGATGTTTCCCGTAAGGGTAGAATAACTTGGGTAGTAGGCATCATTAGCATAATTAAGGACTGCATCTGTCCTCTCTAAGTAAAGGATATTGGCATCTCCTAAATCTTTATGCCAAACAGCCCAACCTTGTGCATCTCCATCGCCAGAGCCATTATTTGTCCTCCGCTTCACCCACATCATTTCAGGTGCAACACCAAGGTTATGGCTTACAGTACGTCCTGCAACTCCGTCCCCGCTGTATGCCACAACATCGCAGAAGCCGGGGGCTCTCTTCCACATAAAATCAACTGTATTTAGGGCAGCCCCATAGTTTGTATAGCCTGTATTATTATCAAACTCAGCAGTCCCACCATTTGCTTCAGCAGTACTATCAGAGGTTTCAAGATAAAACCCGCCACCCCTCAACCTGTCATAAGGGCGATGGATTATCGTACTTGCTCTAGATGCTTGTATTGCTAAATCCACAGGAAAACCCGTAGTATGTGTGTACGTTCCCGTTCCCAACGCTACATCAAACACCTCAGTCGCACTCTCAGGCACTTTAGTACCACGGCGAATTGCCATGTAGATGTAGGTGTAACCGCTAGCATTATAATTACTACCTGTGGCAGTTACTTTAAAGCCCGTGGGTGTAACATTCATTTGCGATGCTGTAACGTTACTCTCAGCATTACTAAGGTTAGGGTATAGTTGTTTTATAGATGGGGAATTATCAAAGCCTCTCGTTGTGTCTTGAATAATCCAATCATTGCCCGATGCGCTTGACATTTTTACCAACATCCACTGAGGCTCAAACCCCAAGTCAATCTCAGGGCCATCACTAGAACCATTACCAGTATAACTCCCGCACTTGATAATATCTAAATCACTATCAGCACCGAACCCACCGTCACCATCGTTGTGGGCGAATAAGTATGCTACATATGTGTTGTTAGTGGCGTTTGTTGAAGCATTAGTACCTACTGTAAAAACTGAATCAGTGGGGGCAGTATCATTCCAAAAATTACTTTGATCAACCTGTGCACCTGTGCTGTTAAATTTTATTCTCCAGTGGCCTCTATCTGTACCGTTATTAAGCTGCCTGTGATATACACCCCAATCGGCGTCACTACCTGTGTTACATGTTAAAATCATACCGGGAACGCTGCCTAAGCTATGGCTAATGTTCTGAGCAGAACCCGTCCCAGTATAAGTCACCACATCGAAGAACTTAGGGGCTTTGCGGAATGTCCAAGAGGCGTAGTCTTGACCAGACTCATTAAACTGTTTGTCGGTTCCGTTTTGCAGTGTGAAGCCATTGCTATTAAAACTACTAACACTTCTACTGGCAAAGTCTGATTCAGCATTGGTTAAGTTGGACATTAAGTATTTATAATTGTTGTTTGATCCAGTGCCCCTTTCGCTATCGACTAGCCAATGCTGGTCAAGAGAAGATCGTATCTTTCCCCAGATCATTCCACCTTCGCCAGCAAGGTCAATACCATTAGTTATCGTTTGTTCAGCACTCGTACCATCATACAAATAAGTGCTGAACACATCTTCTACGTTCAGTACACCACTACCACCAGCATTACCAGCCGCAGCCTGTAGCATTTTCTTTTTAGTAGCCATTATAATTGCTCCTTATGCTAATGCTTGACCAGCTGTGAATCCATACCAGTTAGTTCCACCGTCACGGGTAGTGAATACGAAGATGTCCTTGGCACTAGAAGTAGCTGTAAGCGTAGGAGCAGTTGCGGCTGGCCAGTCTACTGAGGTAGGCCATGTGACTGTGAAACCACTAGCTGATGCGTCTTGGATGATCTCAATGCTGAACGAGTAAGATGTACCACTTGCAGGTGGGTTGCTGAACGTGAACGTAGTGTTCTCTGTCAGTGTGTGACTAAATGAGTTAGCAGCCTCGCAGTCTACAGTGGTAGCGTTGGAGCTTGATGTGACCGCTGCGTAGGTCTCATTGTAGCTGTCGGCTATTAGTTCGCCTGTTACGTCTGCGCCTAGGGCTGTAGTGGTTATTTTTTCGCTATTGTTGTGATAAAGACCTACTGCCCCGTTTTTTAAAAAATAGGCCATAGTTTCATTGTCATTATACGACATTATTTGAACTAATCCATCGCCTCTTAACCGCAGATTACCTGTAGCAGCATCATCAATGTAGCTATGAGACCCATCATGGTAAATCTGTAGGTCAGACCCAGCGCCGAAGATGGCCTTGTCGTTGTCGCCAAAGGACACATCGCCAGTGAATGTACCGCCAGCTAAAGGCATTTTAGTTGCAATGCTGTTGGTTACTGTTGAAGCAAAGTTAGCATCGTCACCCAAAGCTGCTGCTAGTTCATTCAATGTATCTAGTGCTGCAGGAGCACCATCAATAATTGCTTGAGGGTCAAGGCTAGACCAAGTTGTTCCATTAGACACATAAAGCCCTGATTCGGCAGTAACCCAAAGGGTGCGCCCTGTGTTATCTGCGGCTGTTGGAAGGTTTCCAATAGTAGCTACTTCAGAGACTGCACCAGAGTTAAGAGACTCAAGTGCTTTAGTTAGTAGTAAAAATTCTTTTGATTCTGTAGAACCTGTGGCTGCATTTAATTTGCTCTGCAGCGCCGATTCAATACTTGTAATATTAATTGACATTTTGTTTTCCTTATAAACCTGCTAGAGCAAGAACTTCAGCATCTTCTATTGCTGCAGATAGCTCTGAAATTTTATTTGTATTTTCCCACTTGCTACTTGTGGAGTTGTACTGTAGGATATCCCCATTAGATTCACTACTAATCGTTACACCAATTAGATCGGGGAGATCAAAGATAGAAACCCCGCTAGCATTCCAAGCAATAGTCTCTACAACGTCATTTAGAGCGAGAGAACTAGTAAAAGTAATTGTAGTGCCATTTGTAGCAGTATAGTCAGAACCACCGAGAAGCTTAACGCCGTTAAGCCAAACATCAATAGCTCCTGCCGTATAGTTAGCGGCAAAGGAGGTCTGACCTGCTGTAGCTGTAAAGTTACTTTTTACATAAGTAGAGGTAATATCACTAAGCACAACTCCTGAAAAATCAAATACTTCTATCTCATCATTAAGTTGAGCCCCAGTAACAAGCGTTAGATCAGAACCACTGAAAGTATAGTCTTCTGTTGGGTTTAGTAATAAGCCATTAAGAAAAACATGTATTTCGGTAAGAGCAAGAGGGCAAACAAAAACAGTTTGAGAAGCAGTAGCTGAGAAAGAGTGCCTTGTGAAGACACTGCCTGAGCTTCCTCCGCTACCAATTTCAATAACAGTTTCTGTTCCACTTACGCTCTTTTTAGTATAAAGTTTACCATCATATGTGTTAAGAGCTAGTTCGCCTAACTCTAGTTGGATGTTATTAGGAACATTTCCCGGAACAGCCGACCTTTTTAATTTCATTAAAGATGCCATTAGTATTTACTCCTGTCTTGCCTATATAGGCTAGGTTGGCATTTATAGTTTAGTAGGCACCGCCATCAATAGTAACGTTGGCTAGCTCCTCACCCCCAAGTGACCAGTAGTCGTTGGTTTCATCCCAAACGAAAGACACGTTTGAGGAAGTACCACGTTCAATCTCAATACCACCATCTTGGGAGGGAGCTGCTGTTTCATCAGCATTAAGAACAATAACTGAGTCACCAATATTAACTTCATTTGAGTTAACTGTAGTAGTTGTGCCGTTAACAGTCAAGTTACCCGCAATAACAACAGTACCAGTATTAGCGCCATCATCTGTAGGATCAATAGTAATTGTTCCACCAGTATGGGTTAATACAGAAGACTGTACTTCTGCAAACGTTACTGTATCTGTAGTTGCTACTGGTTGTCCAATTGAGACCACGCCAGAAGTAATATCTACCCCTGTACCACCGGAGAAGTGCGCACGTACTTCAGTAGCACTTGGTCCTGTGTAGGTAAAGACACCAGTGTTAGAGTCATAGCTGAAAGAACCATCACCGCCAGCGTCTACAGCAGAAACTTCTGAACGAATATCAGCAGCCGTTACACGGTCAAAGGTATAGACCCCACCTGTGTAAGACAAATCTCCGTAGCCAGTACCTGTATTAGCAGCGGAAAGGAGTCCCTCAACGTCTGATTCAAAGTTACTGTTTACAAAGGCACTACCGTTCCAGGTGAGATGATCACCAGAAGTAATAGTTGTTAAGGTTACATCTTCAAGCTCTGATAAGTTCTGATAACCAGCAGACTGCCATGCAGTACCATCAAAGGCCATAAGGGCGTCATTAGCAGTGTCATACCAAAGATCACCCTCAGCAGGGCTGGTAGGGGCAACAGTGCCAACATAGGGATGCCCTACTTGGATGACATTATTAGAGTTGTCTTTTGTGTATAGCTTGCGGTCAGCAAGATTCAGTGCTACTTCACCAATTTCAAGGTCTGCACTGAGGGGGATTGCGCCGATAGTACTCGACTTTTTAAGAATAATTTTAGTTGCCATTAGAAGGATCCTCCGATAATAGACGTATTAGCATTAGCTATTTCTGTTGTAGCGGTGTACTTATTGGTTGTTCCATTGTAAATAAGCAAAGCACCGTCTGTTTTATTAGTATTGTCAATATCACTGATAGAGGTAGTGGTAAAGGTATGAGTAGTGAATTTTTGAGTAGCGGCTTCATAGATAATAAAGTCACCGTCATTAATTGATGAGTAGTCTACATCAAGGAGATCAATCAGATCAATGCGCTCTTTTATAGAACCTGCATTAATTGTTTCGACTAGAACCCCTGCTGCATTTACAATATCAACTAAAAGATTTTTATCACTATCAAAATAAATCCGATCTACGGAATCACCCTTAGTACCTTGTCCACCAGTTCTAGATAATGAAATACTATGATCTGTTGTTGCAACAGCGATAGTAATGTTATTATTAGAAACGGTAGTAGTATAAGACATTAGACTGCCTCCGATGGGCTATACAGAACTTCTACGAGTCCCCGCATAGGCTTCCATACTTGGGCATACTTTCCAACACCTGCGTCTCTTACCTCAAGACCAATCCAACCATAAGCAGGTTTTTCAGGAGAGGGTTGTGTAGTCCACGCATCTACTAAGTTTTCTGGGATAACAATTTGAAAGTTATTATCAGTAGGATCACTATCAATAAGTTCTAATGTAGTAATCTCTCCGCCTGTTTGTTCTTGAGTAGGCAACTCATTTTTTGTGTAATCAAGGGTGGAGCTATCAGCTTCGACAACCTTGGCTACTATAGTGTAGTCGCTCAAGTTAGTTAGCCAGTTAAGAGTGATGTTCATATGAATTTGTTCACCCTCAATAACAGAAACCAACACAGAGCCGTTATCGTCTATCAAGTCTTTTGATTTAGAATTAATTCTGGTTCGTGCCATTTTGTTTCCTTCCTGCCGATCCTCAGATGGGCAATAAGTGTTGTTATTATCAGCACTATTCTTAATACTATTAATTTTACAATTTTTTAATTTTTATTATTTTTTTCTTCGCCTATTAGCAGCAATCTTTTGGGCTTTTCTAAGAGCTGATCTTTGGGCCGCACTTCTCTTAGAAACTTTACTGTAATTAAGTTTACGTGGCTTTCCAATTTTGTATTTCATTATCTTGTTCTTCCTCTACGAGCATTAGCAGAGGCGGCAGTGGCTTTCTTTAAAGCGGCTCTTTGCGCAGGGGTCATAGATTTAGTTGCTTTTGCAAAAGACTTAGGGTTAGCTTTTAAACCCTTACGTGCCAAGGCCTGACCTTGTTTCTTTGACATTTTTTTAACAGTAGCTTTTCCAGCTACTTTAAAAAGAACTGTACTAATCATTATTTTTCCTTTATCTTTAGAAGCCAAAGCCTCTTGTTGTTACTTTTGATCCAGAGCGGATAGGGTACAG
>Ga0222715_10001162_pt1 | contig 25738 bp, 24 predicted proteins | sample C33_9DmetaG_FD_165056 | JGI IMG/M metagenome (GOLD analysis project Ga0222715, IMG submission 165056) | Estuarine water microbial communities from San Francisco Bay, California, United States - C33_9D | ecosystem: Environmental > Aquatic > Marine > Unclassified | place: USA: California...
GATAAAGATGATTTTAAAGAAGGTTTAGAGGGTTTAAAAAATTTATTTTCTTGTCCAATTCATTGCACATACCAAAATTCAAACTTCGATACAAATATTGATGGAATTAATTACTGCCAAGTGTCAGGACCACATCCAGCTGGTTTATCCAGTACCCATATAAGCTATATATATCCAGTTAATTTAAATAGAGTTGTATGGACTATTGGTTATCAAGACATTATTTCCTTCGGTTATTTGTTAAAAAATAAAACTCTAAGAACTCATAAATTGATTGCACTAGGAGGACCATCTGTCTTTAACCCCTCTATGATTAATGCAAGAATTTCAGGAAATATTGATCAATTAACTGCAGGTAAAATTGATGATAATTCTAGAGTAGTATCTGGATCATTAATATATGGTCATGCATCTGAGGGAGTGATGAATTATCTTGGTTTTTATGATTCTATTTTATCTGTAATACCAGATGCAACTAATGATATATTTTTAAATTGGCTTATGCCTGGCTCAAAAATGCATTCAAAATTAAATGTATTCTCTTCTTCGTTCTTAAAACCTAAGAAGTTCATATTTAACACATCTGTTAATGGTGGTAATAGAGCTATAGTACCAGTAGGATCTTTTGATGAGATAATGCCTATGGACATATTAGTCCCTCAATTACTTAAATCTCTAGTTGTGGGAGATACAGAACAAGCTGTTGATCTTGGAATGCTTGAATTAGCTCCAGAAGATTTAGCGCTATGCTCTTATATTTGTCCAAGCAAGTATGATTATTGTTCAATACTTGCAAACAACCTTAATAAGTTATATCTAGAGCAATGAACAGTCTAAGAAACTACATAAATTCAGTAAAACCAAATTTTATTGGTGAGGGTAAATACGCTAAATGGTTCCCTTTGTTTGATGCTGTTGAAAACTTTATTTTCTCAACACAAACAAAAACGGCTAATCCTGTTCATATAAGAGATGCTGTAGATATTCAAAAAATAATGGTAATTGTTTGGTTGGCAACATTTCCAGCAATGTTTTTTGGTATGTACAATCTTGGTTCTCACTCATTAGAATATTTAGAATCTATTAATCAGTTAAATACCGGAGACTGGCATCATTATTTAGTCAATCTTGTTGGGTATGACTCATCGAGCTTCGTTGCTAAATTGTGGTTTGGTGCTTGTTACTTTATGCCAATTTATATAACTGTTTTTGTAGTAGGAATCGGTTGGGAAACTATTTTTGCTGTCGTAAGAAAACATGAAATAAATGAAGGTGCTTTTGTTTCAACAGTTTTGTTTTCACTTAGTTGTCCTCCTGATCTACCTCTTTGGCAGGCTGCACTGGGTATAACTTTTGGTTTGGTTATTGGTAAAGAGATATTTGGTGGTACAGGTAAAAATTTCTTAAATCCTGCTTTGACTGGAAGAGCATTTTTGTATTTTGCATATCCGTCACAAATTTCAGGAGATAAAGTTTGGATTGCAGGTTTGGCTGATAATAATATAGTTCCAGAAGGCTATAGTGGAGCAACTGCGCTTGGTGTGGCTGCTGAAAGTGGCATGGCAGGTATCTACGATAACTTTACGTGGATGGATGCATTTTTAGGTAATATTCCAGGGTCTATTGGAGAAACCTCTATAATTGCTATTGCTATTGGTTTGATAATCCTTCTAGCAACTAAAGTTGCCTCTTGGAGAATTGTTCTCTGGACATTCGTAGGAATGATAGCAATGTCTAGTCTTTTAAATATAATAGGGTCAGATACAAATCCTATGTTTGAAGTACCGTGGTATTGGCATGCAGTTATTGGAAGTTTTGCATTTGGGCTAGTTTTTATGGCCACAGAGCCAGTGTCCGGTTCAGGTACTAATACAGGTAGATGTATTTATGGTTTTATTATTGGTATAACAGTTATCTTGATAAGAGTAATAAATCCTGCTTTCCCTGAAGGAATGATGCTTGCAATTTTATTTGCTAATTTACTTGCTCCTGTCATAGATCATTTGGTTATGATGGCTAATATAAACAGAAGAAAGGCTTTAACACAATGAATGATTCAATAGTTAAAACATTAGGTGTTGCTTTTGCAATATGTTTAATATGCTCACTGGTTGTATCATCAACTGCAGTCAGTCTTCGTGATATGCAAAATGAGAATAAGGCTAATGATAAAAGAACAAAAATTCTTCAAGCTGCAGGTATTTTTAATCCAGAGCTTGATATAAAAGAGCAATTTAACCAACTAGAAGAAAAATATTTAGATTTTAATTCTGGTAAGTTATTAAGAGGTTCTGACCTTGAAGTTTTCTTAGAAGAACACAAAGGAGACTATGATCAGATTGCTGCAACTAGAAAACCTGAATATTCAACTTCTTTAGATTCATCAGAGGATATTGCTATTATCAAAAATAGGGAAAATGTTGGTAAGTTTTTCATTCTTAGAAATAAAGATAATTCTATTGATAAAATCATACTTCCTGTTCGCGGTTATGGATTATGGGGAACTCTTTTTGGTTATATATCTATTGAAGAAGACTTTAATACTGTAGCCGGTCTTGAATTTTATGATCACAAGGAAACACCAGGCCTTGGAGCTGAAGTAGATAATCCAAAATGGAAAGCTTTATGGCCAGGAAAACAGCTTTATAAAAATAATATTGTTTCTTTGGAAGTTATAAAAGGAAAAGTTCCTGTTGATGATAAAAATTTAAATTATAAAGTTGACGGACTGTCTGGAGCGACTTTGACTAGCAGAGGTGTGACCAACATGTTGAAATATTGGTTTAGTGATTCAGGATATGCAAATTTATTTAGTGAGCTGGAATATGAATCTTAGTAAGTATAAAAATGTATTGGTTAAACCTCTTATAGATGAAAATCCTATTACCCTTCAGATATTAGGAATCTGTTCTGCATTAGCTGTTACAAATAATCTTTCAGTCACAATGGTTATGTGCGTTGCACTAACAAGCGTTGTAGCATTCTCAAATTTATTTATTTCAATAATTAGAAATCACATACCAAGCAGTATTAGAATTATTGTTCAAATGACTATTATAGCCTCGTTGGTTATAGTTGTTGATGAGCTCTTGAAAGCATATGACTATGAAACTAGTAAAAAGTTATCTGTATTTGTTGGTTTAATTATTACTAACTGTATTGTTATGGGGCGTGCAGAAGCCTTTGCGATGAAGGAAAAGCCTTTATTAAGCTTTTTTGATGGCCTAGGTAATGGTCTAGGGTATAGTGTTATTTTAATTGGAGTTGCTGCAATAAGAGAGCTTTTTGGAGCTGGTACATTATTTGGCTATGAAATTCTTCCACTAGTATCTAATGGTGGTTGGTATATGGCTAATAACTTATTACTTTTACCTCCTAGCTCATTTATTATTATCGGTTTATTTATTTGGGCGATCAGATCTTACAAGCCTGCACAAATAGAAGAAGACGATTTTGCTTTATCAAAGCATTCTACAAGTCCAGATTTAACCAAGAGAGAATTAAATGTTTGAACATTATTTAAATATTTTTATCACTACTGTATTCATAGAGAATATTGCTTTATCAGTTTTCTTGGGTATGTGTACATTCATAGCTATATCAAAGAAAATTGATGCAGCATTCGGTCTAGGCATAGCAGTTATTGTGGTCTGTCTTATAACCGTTCCTCTAAATAATCTAATATATAACTATATTCTTAGAGATGGGGCTCTCAGTTGGGCTGGATTACCTAATACCAATTTGGAGTTTGTTGAGTTAATAAGCTACATAGGTGTAATCGCTGCTGTAGTACAAATTCTTGAAATGTTTTTAGATAAATATGTACCAGCCTTATACAATGCATTAGGTGTCTTTTTGCCCTTAATTACTGTTAATTGTGCAATTTTAGGCGCATCACTTTTTATGATTGAAAAAGATTTATTATTTGGAGAAAGTGTTATTTATGGTCTTGGAGCTGGTTTTGGATGGGCAATGGCAATAGTCATTCTTGCGGGCATAAGAGAAAAGTTAAAATATTCTGATATTCCTGAAGGATTAAAGGGTTTGGGAGCAACATTTATTATTGTGGGTCTTATGAGTTTTGGATTTATGTCATTTGGAGGTATATCTCTTTAAAATAAGGAGTTAATTATGCAGATTGATTTATTACTTGGTGTTATTTCTTTTTCAGGAATAGTTCTGGCTTTAGTGGCAATTATTATTGCTGCTAGATCTAAACTTGTATCAACAGGAAATGTTTCTATTGAAATTAATGGAGATTCTTCAAATCCAATTATAGTTCCTGCTGGATCAAAACTTCTCCAAACACTAGCAGAAAATAAGATATTTTTATCTTCAGCTTGTGGTGGTGGTGGAACATGCAGTCAATGTAAATGCGTTGTCCTAGATGGCGGCGGATCAATTTTACCCACTGAAGAATCCCATTTTAATTCTAGAGAAAAAAATGAAGGATGGAGACTTTCATGCCAAGTTCCTGTCAAAAGTGATATGAAGATAGAGGTTCCAGAAGAGATTTTTGGTGTTAAGGAGTGGGAGTGTGAAGTTATTTCTAATGATAATGTTGCAACTTTTATCAAAGAACTAGTTCTAAAATTACCAGAAGGAGAAAATGTTGATTTCAAAGCTGGTGGCTATGTTCAACTTGAAGCACCTGCTTATGAAATTGACTATAAATCTTTTGATATTCAAGACGAATATCATGGTGATTGGAATAAATTTAAAATTTGGGATAATAAATCTATTAATCATGAGCCAGTTATTAGAGCATACTCAATGGCTAATTATCCAGAAGAGAAGGGTGTTATAAAGTTTAATATTAGAATTGCATCTCCGCCTCCTGGAACTGATTTTCCTCCAGGAATAATGTCAACGTGGACATTTAATTTAAAGCCTGGTGATAAAGTTAAAGTGTTTGGTCCTTTTGGTGAATTCTTTGCTAAAGAAACTAAAAATGAAATGGTATTTGTTGGTGGTGGTGCTGGTATGGCGCCTATGAGGTCTCATATCTTTGATCAATTATTACGTATCAATACTGATAGAAAAATATCATTTTGGTATGGAGCTAGAAGCCTTAAAGAAATGTTTTACGTTGAAGAATTCAATGACTTAGCAGAAAAATATGATAATTTTGAGTGGTATGTTGCTTTATCAGATCCTCAACCTGAAGATGAATGGGATGGTGATACTGGTTTTATTCATAATGTCTTATATGAAAATTATTTAAAACATCACGAAGCTCCAGAGGATTGTGAGTATTACATGTGCGGACCTCCAATGATGAATAAAGCAGTAATAGATCTTCTTACAAATATTGGCGTAGAACCAGAAAACATAGCTCTCGATGATTTTGGCGGCTAGTTAAATTTGTTATCAAGAAAAGTTATATCAAAAATAATTGCCCTTATTGTTGGCTTATTTTGTATTTATATAGCTTATAGTTCTAATATAAACAAAACCTATAAAATTAATGGATCAGCATATGGAACGAGTTGGTCTGTCGTCTCAACATCATTTATAGCCGATCATCATGAGAAGAATATTATTAAGATAATTGATCATGTTGATGAGATCGCATCTAATTATAAAATAGATTCTGAAATAGCAATCGTTAATCAACTACCCGTAGATGAAGAATTAACCATAAGTAGTGATTTATTTAATATTCTAAATATAGCAAGTGAAATTAATAAGATTTCAAAGGGTTCATACAATATTATGCTTGGAAAAGTTTCTAGTAAACTTGGTTTTGCTCCTAGCTTTGATAAGGATTTAAAACAGAACGAAGATGGAGGCTACTTCTTAACTAAAAATAAATCACTAATTAAAGAATCTTCAAATTGGTTTGACTTGTCATCGATTGCAAAAGGCTACGCGGTTCAATTAATTCATGAGTACTTAATAAATAATAATTTACCTAATCATTTAGTTGATATAGGTGGGGAATTAATAACACATGGTTCAAATCACGAAGATCCTTGGATAATAGGTATACTAGACCCTTATTCATTCAAAGATAAAGCAATTTATGTGGTTAAAAATAATAATAAATTCTTAGCTATAGCAACTTCTGGTGAGTATAGAAATTATAAGATTTCTGATACTAATAAGGTTACACATACTATAGACCCTAAAACATTAAAGTCCATTGATTCAAAAATTCTATCAGTTACAGTGGCTCACGAATACTCTGCTACATATGCAGATGCTTTGGCAACTGCTTTTAATGTTATTGGATATCCAGATGCTATTAAATATGCTAATAACAATAATATTGCATTGATGTTAGTTGTTGATATTGACGGTGGTGCAGAATTAATTTTTTCTAATAGATGGTATGATTTAAACTTATGAATACATTTATTGCTGCATTTATAGTTATAGGTACTGCTTTTGCAGGGTTAGCTATTGGATTGATACTTAGAAATAAACCAATTAAAGGTTCATGCGGCGGTGTTATGACCTCAGAAGATGGAGTTTGTACAATCTGCGGCAAGACAGAAATTAATTCTTGTTCTAAAACTGATTCATAGTATTGTCTTCACCAGCTGCTTTTAATGCAGCCTCACCAGCAAAATATTCTTTATGATCATCACCCATATCAGATCCTGACATGTTTTGATGTTTAACACATGCAATACCTTCTCTAATTTCTTTTCTTTGAACATTAGCTACGTAACCCAACATACCTTGGTCACCAAAATATTCTTTTGCTAAATTATCGGTTGATAAAGCAGTTGTATGATAGGTTGGTAGTGTTATTAAATGATGGAAAATTCCTGCTTCTCTTGCAGCATCAGCTTGGAAGGTTCGTATTTTATTGTCAGCTTCGATTGCTAATTCACTTTCATCATATGAAACATTCATAAGGTCATTTCTGTCATATTCTGAAACATCCTTACCTTCTTTTTCCATTGAGTCAAAAACTTGTTGTCTAAAGTTTAGCGTCCAGTTAAAAGAAGGACTATTGTTATATACAAGTTTTGCATTTGGAACTACTTTTTTAATTTCATCCATCATTGCTCCAATTTGGCCAATATGAGGCTTTTCTGTTTCAATCCAGATTAAGTCTGCACCGTTCTGCAAACTAGTAATAGAATCTAAGATGCATCGAGCTTCACCAGTTCCTTTTTTAAATTGATACAGATTACTTGGAAGCCTTTTGGGTCTAACAAGCTTTCCATCTTGATTTATCATTACATCACCATGTTTCATGTTAGTCTCATCAACCTCTTCAACATCTAAGAATGAGTTGTACTTGTCTCCTAAATCTCCTTTCTCATTGGTTATAGCAATTTGTTTAGTTAAGCCTGCGCCTAGTGAGTCGGTTCTTGCAACTATAATTCCATCGTCTATACCAAGCTCTAAAAATGCGTATCTAACCGCATTAATTTTAGCGAGGAAGTCTGAATGAGGAACAGTAACTTTTCCATCTTGGTGACCACATTGTTTTTCATCAGAAACCTGATTTTCAATTTGAATAGCGCATGCTCCTGCCTCAATCATCTGTTTTGCCATTAAGTAAGTTGCTTCTTCATTACCAAAACCAGCATCTATATCTGCAATTATTGGAACAATATGTGTTTGAAAGTTATCTATAGTATTTTGGATTTCTTGTTTATCAGATTCATTTGCCTTATCTAATTTCCTATATAGATCACCTAATTCTCTTGCATCTGCTTGTCTCAAGAATGTATAGAGCTCAGAAATTAAACTAGCAACAGATGTTTTTTCATGCATGGATTGATCAGGAAGAGGGCCAAATTCTGATCTAAGTGCAGCAATCATCCATCCTGAGAGATATAAATATTTTTTTTCAGTTGTTTGAAAATGTTTCTTAATAGATATTAATTTTTGTTGACCAATAAAACCATGCCAACAGCCTAGTGACTGTGTATATTTAGATGAATCTCTATCGTACTCATCCATATCTTTTCTCATAATTTCAGCTGTGTATTTTGCAATATCTAATCCAGTTTTAAAACGATTTTGCATCCTCATTCTGGCAACATACTCTGGATTAATTGAACTCCAGTTTGGAGTAGACATCTCAGGTATATTGGATGCTTTATTTTTATTATCAATATGTTTATTCATTACAACACCCTATTAAGAAATAATTATGTAGTGTAGTTAATATTATTAGGTATTTTATGTCAACATAAACATATAAATGTTTAATTAAAGGGGTTTATAAGGGTTATATCGTGTAGTTTAACTACAATTTACTAGTAATAATTAGCATTTTGACAATTCACTAGAAATTCCAATATATGATCTTGGTTCTAGTTTTAATAGCTTTTCTTTGGATTTAATAGATATATCAAGAGATTCAACAAACATCATATAAGTATCTTTATTTAATTTGGTTCCTCTAGAAAGATTTTTAAGTTGTTCATAAGCGTTAGGTATGCCTTCATACCTCATTATTGTCTGAACTGCTTCAGTTAATACTTCCCAGTTATCATTAAGCTCATTATCAATTTTAGATTTATTGGGTGTAATTTTTCCAAGTCCTTTGTTTGTTGAAATGAAAGCAAGAGCAGAATATCCAAAAGCTAATCCTATATTTCTTAAAACAGTTGAATCAGAAAGATCTCTTTGATGTCTCGACTTTGTAAGCTTATTGGCAAAAAATTCCATTAATGCATTAGATAGCCCAAAGTTTCCCTCTGCATTTTCAAAATCTATTGGATTAACCTTATGTGGCATGGTTGAAGATCCAACTTCATTCTTTAAAAGCTTTAAAGCAAAGATGTCATTTGATATATATATCCAGACGTCCTGACAAAGATCAATCAAGATATTATTTATTCTGATAACAACATGACTAACATCTGCTATCCAATCGTGCGGCTCAATCTGAGTTGTGAATTCATTATGAGTTACACCAAATTTATTTATAAATTTCTTATTGAATTTAACCCAATTTATTTTTTCATCTACAATTTTAAATGTATGATAATTTCCAGTAGCTCCGCTAAACTTCGCTAGAGGCTTAATAGATCTTAGATGTTCTAATTCTCTATTAATTCTTTCGTGAAAAACTTTAAACTCTTTTCCTAATGTTGAAGGTGAGGCTGGCTGACCATGAGTCCTGGCTACAAAGGCTTGTTTAGCATATCTATTTGAATTTCTTTTTAAAGATTTGTTTACCTTGTTAAGTTCATCAACAAAAATTGAGATACCATTTTTGATCATATATGCATAGCTTAGAGAATTTACATCTTCACTTGTTAAACCAAAATGAATAAGATGAGTGTAGGTTTTAAGGACCCTATCTTTTATAAAATAATCTCTTATATAGTACTCAACAGCTTTTACGTCATGATTGGTTGTTGATTCAATTTTTTTTATCCTTAAAACTGATTTATTATCAAAGCTATCCTTGAATATATTTATTTTTTTAATAGATTCTTTTGATATTGGCTTAAATGTTTTTGGTAGTTGAGTGCATAAATATAGAATCCATTCAATTTCTATATCAAATCTTATTTTTATAAGCGCAGACTCGCTGAAGTTTTTTCTTAAAGCATTTATTTTTAAGGCATATCTACTATCAAGTGGGGAAATATTATCGTGATTAAATTTCATAAAGTATTTTATTATCTTTAAATTTCTAAGAATTATATATCAAAAAGTATTTGTAATAATTCCTCCACCCAAACAAATATTACAATTGTAAAAAACTCCTGATTGACCAGGAGCAATTGCTCTAATGGAATCAGAAAATAATACTTTAAACATATTATTTTCAATGATTATTTTACAATCCACAGGAGTGTGTTGATGTCTTACTTGTATGCTGCATTCTAATGGAAATTCATAATTTATATTATTTATCCAGTTTATCTTTTCTATATATAAACCTTTATTCATTAATAATTTATTATTTCCACCCTGACAGACATGAACTATATTATTAATAATATCTTTTTTATAAACATACCATGGTAGCTCATCTCTTCCTTTTACACCGCCGATCATTAAACCCTGTCGTTGTCCTTGTGTGTAGAGAACAGCCCCCTGATGTTCACCTATAATATTATCTTCTTCATCTTTAATGGGACCTTTTTTAAGTTTAATAAATCTGTTCAAGAAGTCTTTTAAATTTCTTTCACCTATAAAGCATATTCCAACTGAATCTTTTTTATTTGCAGTTATTAAATCATTATTTTTTGCAATAGCTCGCACTTCAGATTTTGTTAAGTTTTCAAGAGGAAATAAGCAATTTTTAAACTCTTTTTCGTTAACTTCGTGTAAGAAATAAGTTTGATCTTTATCAATATCTTTAGCTCTTGTAAGATATCTGATGCCATTAATAGTTTCTAATTTTGCATAATGTCCAGTTGCAATGTAATCTGCTCCTATCTTAAAAGCATAATCAAGAAAAGATTTAAATTTAATTTCTCTATTACATAAAATATCTGGGTTTGGAGTTCTTCCTTTTTCATGCTCGCTAAGAAAGTTTGTAAATACTCTATCCCAATAATCATCTGAAAAATTTGCTCGATGTAATGGAATATTCAACTTATCGCAAACATCAGATGCATCTTTGAAGTCTATCTCAGAAGTGCAAACCTCGCCAGGCTCTGATTGCCAATTCTGCATGAATAATGCTTTGACGTCATATCCAGCTTCTTTTAGTAAAAAGGCAGATACTGATGAATCTACGCCTCCAGATAGTCCGACAACAACAGTTTTTTTACTCATTTTCTTTGTTTTTATGCATATTATATTGTATCAATTAATAGTATAATTAGTGCCGTTCAAATCTCTTAAATCTAAATGTAAGGACCGTTAATTTAAATGAAATTTAATAAAATTAAGGAACCAAAATCAGGACAAAAAATATCATATATCGATGGTGTATTAAATGTGCCCGACAACCCAATTATACCTTACATAGAAGGTGACGGTATTGGTGTTGATATAACACCTCCTATGATAAATGTTGTTGATAACGCAGTAAAAATTGCTTATGAGGGCAAAAGAAAAATAGAGTGGATGGAAGTTTTTTGCGGAGAAAAATCTACAAAAGTTTATGAAAAAGATACATGGTTACCAGATGAAACAATAGAGGCTCTTAAGGAATATGTTGTTAGCATTAAGGGACCGTTAACCACCCCAGTTGGTGGTGGGATAAGGTCTTTAAATGTTTCACTTCGTCAAATTCTAGATCTGTATGTTTGTCTTAGACCGATTAGATATTTTGATGGTGTTCCTTCACCTGTCAAAAGACCTCAAGATACTGATATGGTTATTTTTAGAGAAAATTCTGAAGATATTTATTGTGGTATTGAATTTAAAGCTGAATCTGATGAATCAAAGAAAATTGTAAAAACACTTGAAGAAGAATTTGGAATAGTGCAAATAAGATTTCCTGATACTGTTGGTATTGGGATTAAACCAATTTCAAAAGAAGGAACTTCTAGACTTGTTAAAAAAGCTATTGATTATGCTATAGATAATGATAGAAGCTCTGTCACACTAGTGCATAAAGGTAATATCATGAAATATACAGAAGGTGCATTTAGGGATTGGGGTTACGAACTAGCAAAGACTTCATATAATGCATCTGATTTAGATGGTGGACCATGGCAAATAATTAAAAATCCAAAAAACGGTAAGAATATTATTATCAATGATGTAATTTGCGATGCTTTTCTTCAACAGATACTCCTCAGGCCAACAGACTATGACGTTATTGCTACCATGAATTTAAATGGGGATTATATCTCTGATGCATTAGCAGCTTGCGTTGGCGGCATAGGTATAGCTCCTGGAGCAAATATATCAGATCAATATGCAGTTTTTGAAGCTACACACGGCACTGCACCAAAGTATGCAGGTCAAGATAAAGTAAATCCTGGTAGTTTAATTCTATCTGCAGAAATGATGTTAAGACATATGGGGTGGACTGAAGCTGCAGATTTAATTATTTCTTCAATGGAAAAAACCATACTTGCAAAAAAGGTTACTTATGACTTTGCAAGAATGATGGATGGTGCTGATTTAGTATCATGTTCAGGCTTTGGTGAAGAAATGGTTAAAAGGATGTAATGATAAGGTTGTCTAAAGATACCATTGATTCATCAAATAATTTAGGTTCAGCAGTATTAGAGAAAGACCCAGAACTTAAAGAACCCTCTTTATATCAAGTTATCCTCGTTAACGACGACTATACCCCTATGGAGTTTGTTGTATACGTCCTTCAAACAGTTTTCAATCATACACATGAAAAATCAACACAAATAATGATGGCTGTTCATACTAAAGGTAAAGGGGTTTGTGGTATATTTTCTAAAGAGATTGCTGAGATGATGTCATATGAAGTAAATAATATGGCCAAACATCACAACCATCCATTATTAAGTGAAATTGAACCATTAAGTGATTAAATATGTTTAGTAAAGATTTAGAAATTTCAATAGCAAACTTATTTGATAAAGCTAATGAAATTAACATTCAGTACCTTACTGTTGAGCATTTATTCTTAATGATTTTAAATGATTATGATGTTAAAGATTTTATAGAATCTAATGATGTAAAAGTTGAATCATTGAAAGATGAGTTAAATGATCATCTAAAAATATCTAGCATTATGAGAACTGATTCCCAAAAACCTGTTCAGCCAACACTTGGTTTCCAAAGAGTTTTACAAAGATCGGTTTTTCATATTCAATCATCTGGGAAAGGTGTTGTTAAACCAATAAATATTTTAGTTGCAATATTTTCTGAAAAAGAATCTAGATCTGTTTATCTCTTAAATAAAAATAATATAAACAGACTAGATGTTGTTACTTATATTTCACATGGCTCAACCCATAAATCGGAACAAACTAAACTTGAATCTGCTGACGAAGATGAGGTGGGTATATCTAGTGAAAAATCTGAAGAAAATCCCTACCTTATTAATTTAAACAATCTGGTTAGCGAAAATAAAATTGATAACTTAATTGGAAGAACAAAAGAAGTAGAAAGACTCATTCAAATTCTTTCACGAAGAACAAAAAATAATCCTCTACTTGTTGGAGAATCAGGTGTAGGAAAAACTGCTATTGCTGAAGGATTAGCATATTTAATTTGTAATCATAAAGTTCCAAAAATTTTAGATAATTCAATTATTTACTCCTTAGATATTGCTGCTTTAATAGCTGGGACTAAATATAGAGGTGATTTTGAGAAACGGCTGAAAGAGGTTTTAAAATTTCTTGAAAACAAGGATAAAGCAATCCTGTTTATTGATGAAATTCATACAATAATTGGTGCTGGCTCAGCTTCAGGCGGTTCTCTGGATGTATCCAATCTTCTTAAACCAGCGCTCAGTAAAGGCTCTCTTAGATGTATTGGTTCAACAACTTTTCAAGAATACAGAGGTATCTTTGATCAAAATCAAGCGCTCTCAAGAAGATTTCAAAAGATAGATATACTAGAACCTTCATATGATGAATGTATCGAAATACTTGATGGTATAAAGGGTATTTATGAGGAATATCATAATGTTACTTATTCAACTGATGCTATTAGGTCATCTGTCGATCTTTCATCAAAATATATAAATGATAGATTTTTACCAGATAAAGCTATTGATGTGATGGATGAAACTGGGGCAATGCTAAATGTAACAAGAAAAAATAAAAAAAATATTACAGTAAATCAGAGACATATTGAAAAAACAATTTCAAAAATTACTAAAATCCCAGAACAAAATATTACAATTGCCGATAAAAAAGATTTAAAGAATTTAGAAGAAAATTTAAAAAGAGTTATTTTTGGTCAAGATCTTGCTGTAGAAACATTATCTAATGCTATTAAGTTATCTAGAGTTGGTTTAAGGGATGATAACAAAACAATAGGATCATTTTTATTTACTGGTCCTACTGGTGTTGGTAAAACTGAAATATCAAAACAGCTTTCAGAAATAATGGGAATTGATCTTGTTCGTTTTGATATGAGTGAATATATGGAACGACATACCGTATCAAGACTTATAGGAGCTCCTCCAGGATATGTAGGTTTTGATCAAGGGGGTCTTTTAACAGAAGCTATAGTTAAATCACCACATTGTGTATTACTCCTTGATGAAATTGAAAAAGCACATCCTGATATATTCAATATACTTCTTCAAGTCATGGATGCTGGCGTTCTTACTGATAATAACGGCAGAAAGGCTGATTTTAGAAATGTAATACTTATTATGACTACCAACATAGGTGCTGAGCTTTTAGCAAAGAGAAATATTGGTTTTAGTGAATCATCTAACGAGACTGATGCAATGAATTCACTAAATAAACTTTTTACACCAGAATTTAGGAATAGACTAGATGAGACCATTCAATTTAACTATCTTGAAAAACCAATTATCTTATCCATTGTTGATAAGTTCTTAACTAAACTTCAGGCTCAACTAGATAAAAGAAATGTAGAAATAGTAGTTTCTAAAGCTGTTATTAATTGGATAGCTGATAATGGTTATGATAGAGAGATGGGAGCAAGACCCATGGAAAGATTTATTTCTAAAAATATTAAAAAACCATTAGTTGATAAACTATTATTTGGTAATCTCAAAGCTGGTGGACAAATCAAACTAGATATAGAATCTAACAATCTTAAATTTACTGAAATAAAAGAGAAGATTAAAGTCTAATTAAATTTCCTTAACTTAATGAAAGATAGTAAATTACTAGCAAATATAATTTTTATTATTTTCTCATTTATTATTATTTTATTTACTGATGCCATAATAGCAGCTTTGGTTTTAGGAATATTATTTGCTACTTTTTTTAAAGATAAAGCAAATTCAATATCAAAAAAAATTTCCTCTTATCCACTACAAATAGGAATTGTTTTTCTTGGCTTAACAATTGGTTTAGATACTCTAACTCCAATAATTCATGATTATTTTATTTGGATATCACTATTTGTTATATTTTCATTTTTAATTTGCTATGCATTTAGTAGATTATTTGGCTTAGATACTAACTTAGCACTGCTACTATCAAGCGGTTCAGCTATTTGTGGAGCAACTGCTATGGCAGTAGTGGCTCCTTTAATTAAAGCCAAACCACAGACATTGTTAATCTCTCTGGCAATAATTTTTATTCTTAATACTATCGCTATTATTTTATTTCCAATCTTTGGCTCGTATCTAAATATGAGCGCTTATCAGTTTGGGGTTTTTTCAGCACTTGCAATTCATGATACCGGTTCAGTTATAGGGTCGGCGCTTCAGTTTGATTCAAATTCAGTAGAGGTTGCTGCATCCCTTAAGGTCATGAGAACCTTATGGCTCATCCCTTTAGTTATTGTTTTAAATTATCAATTCAATACAAATAAGGTAAAAAATGTATTTCCTTTATTTATAGTATTTTTTGTTCTTGCTATACTTATATCTAATGTAATAAATATTTCATATGAAACTATTTTGTACATAAATACTCTTAGTAAGACTTTTATTGCATATGGAATTTTTATAATAGGGCTTCAATCTTCAAACTTAGATTTAAGTTCAATTAAAACAAAACCATTAATGGCTGCAGTCACTGTGTGGATTGTACTAATACCAGTTGCTTACTTTATAGCAACTATCTGATTTAAGATAATCTCATTCTTTATATGATGGTGTAGAATTTAAAATTTCTAACTCTTCATCATTCATCTCAGGCAATATATTTTCGAACAATAGACTTGAGAGATATCGCTCAGCTGTATCAGCTAACATGCATAATATTGTTGATCCCTTGGGAGCTTTATTTGCAACCTCTATAGCTACAGCAAAGGTTGATCCACCTGATATACCAGTTAATATACCTTCTTTAGCAGCAAGTTCTTGAGACCATTTAATACCATCAGCACCAGCGACTGGAATGATTTCATCAATAAATTTTTTATCTATAGCTTCTTGTAATACTAATGGTATAAAGTCAGTAGTCCAACCTTGAATTGGATGTGGATTCCAATCAGGGTGGGAGAGGGCAGGAGCGCCATCATCTGTTCTTTTTTGAGATGTGCCATTAGCAACTAGTGGTGCAACATTAGGTTCAGCCATTATTAATTTTGTTTCTGGCATAAATTCTCTTAAAACTCTAGATACACCTGCAAATGTTCCTCCTGTACCATATCCTGATACCCAATAGTCTAATCCTAATTCCTTGAAATCAGATACTATTTCTTGACCTGTTGTAGATTCATGGATATTTGCATTTGCTTCATTTTCAAACTGTCTTGCATAAAACCAACCGTTTTGATCTGCTAATTCTTTTGCTTTTTTATAAGCTCCCGAACCAGCTTCTGTTGCTGGAGTTATAATAACTTTAGCTCCTAAAAATCTCATCATCCTCCTTCTTTCTATTGATGCACTTTCAGGCATTGTAATAACACATGGATATTTTTTTGCTGCACAAACAAATGCCAGACCAATTCCTGTATTACCACTAGTTGCCTCAACAACTGTTTGACCCGATTTTAATACTCCTTGTTTTTCAGCTACATCAATTATGCTAAAAGCTAGTCTATCTTTAACAGATGAAGCCGGATTAAAATATTCTGCTTTAACATAAAGGTTAATACCTTCAGGTGCTAAATTATTAATTTTTACTGCAGGAGTATTACCTACGGTATTTAGTATGCTGTCATAAATCATGATTATCTTAACAATAAAAAAATTGATTTTACCATATAAAATTTTTCTATAAATTATTAATAAATCTTCATTTTTTAAATATAAAAAATTTATATTTTTGTAATATATTTGATACATAAATTACTAACATATGTATTAAAATAACTTAATAATCTATAGAGGAGAAATAATGAAAATAATAAAATTATTTTATTTATCAAGTATATTTTTTGTAACTTCAAGCTTATATGCTTCTGTCCCAGAAGGTGCATTTACATCATTTCATGTAAAAGCTAAAAACGTAGATGCGTATATCAATTATATGAAAGAAAATACTGAAGCATTTGAAATGATTGGGTCTGATATCGCTGGTGTTTGTATTGTTAAGACTGGAAATGAATATCCTGGTGAAATGTTTGTTTGGAATGCATTTCCTAGTGTTGAAAAAGCATTCCAAACTTCTGAGCTATATGATCCCATGAATACTTCTGAAGAGTTTAATAAACTTAGAGTGCCTTTATATTCAGTTACTTGGAAGCCTTTAAAAGAATTTGAGCTTAATCCAGGATATGAAAGACTTTGGAGAATAAAAACTACTGATTCTAGAGCATTTGCAAAAGAAATGATTCGATTAGAAGAAGAAGTTCAAAATGCTGGTCATGATATGAGATTTGGTGTTTTTGAACCAATGGGTGGCGGCACTGAAGTAGTTCATTTAAGAGTAGTGACTAATACTGCGGCTGAAAATGGTAAGGTTGTTGACGAATATTATGCGGGTGCTTCATATGGAAAAATATGGGACAAAGCTTTTGCAAAATATGTAACAGAGGTCGTAAGAGAGACTACTGAAGTTTGTAAAATAATTTATACAAAATCATAATTTTTAATGAAAAAGAGGGCACATAGCCCTCTTTTATATAATTTAGATTGCTATTTTTTAGACCATACTAGGGCTAGTTGGAATACAACCACTAGTAAAACAAAAAAACTTTGTACCGTTCCCCCAATACCTAATGGATGATCGACATACATTTGCATTCTTTCAGCTGAAGCAGCTCCAATATCTCCTAATTGAGTAACTGCTGTGCCTAGTATAGCTGCACCTATTTGTTGGACATTAAACATCATAGCGGCAACTAAAATACAAAATAAAGAAGTAAATACTTTACCTAAGAAGTTTGCATTTGAATTGTTATATATGTTGTTTGCCATCCTAAAACCTAACCAGACAAATAAAACCATACCAACAAAATACATAGCATTTTGAATAAAGCCAACATGCATTAAATTAAATATTTGATATTCAGTCATTTCTCCTCCTTTTTTAAAGTGACATCATTAATATTAAAACATATAACATACAAGTTAAATAAGAGATTATAAAAATTATAGATTAGGCTTAGGGAGAGTAGTCTTATAAAATAATATATATGACTTCGCATAATATATATTATGTTTAATTTTATAATAGTTTATTATGATTTTATGATAAGAACTATTTTCTTGGTAACATTCCTTTAACTCTTTGCAGTGTTATTTCAGCACCAGTTCTTCTATGTTTTGATAGTTCTTGATAACCAGTATCATTCCACCAATTATTAGCATTACTTTCTGATGGAAAAGAAAATAGTATGACTCTATCAAATTGCGTTGGCTCGTTTCCTTCCAAACATATTGGTGAGTCGTCAAAGGTAATGAATGATCCGTTATGTTTCTTTAGAAAAGGAAAAAAACCTTTTTCATATATTTTATATTCCTCTGCATCGTGAATCTTTAAATTTACTATCATATATACTGCTATGTCACTCATATTAATATTCCTTATTTAGTATGATTTATGACTTTCTATCACATTAAAATACTGGTTTACTTTGACTTATGAGCTGCAGTAAGGTTAGATAACTCTATACCTGCAACAGCACAGATCTCATCCTTATCAGAAACATCTCCCGTAACACCAACTGCACCAATATTCTTACCATCTTTTTGAATCAACATGCCACCAGGTGTTGGTACAAGTTTACCGCCTGCCATTGTTTGCATTCCAGTTACAGCTGGTGCTAGCCTTGGCTGGCCTTCAAATGTATCTCGTAGTGTATTCGATGAAACGTTAAAAGCTAAACATGTCCATGCTTTTGCATATGCAATATCAGACCTTATTAGTCCTGAACCTTCTTCTGACAATGATGCCCTAACAACTCCTGCAACATCAATAACAGTTACAGTTAGTGGCATTAAATTTAATTCTCGACCTTTTTTTAATGCCTCTTTGCAAATATTTAATGCTTCATCTAAGTTAATCTCACCTGGATTAATTATCATACTAATATCCTATGTCTAATTTATATTAATAATTATATAGCTATATGAACGCCCTATTAGTAAAAATATAGTTTAAAATGAGCATATGTCAAAAGAAGATGCATTAGAGTTTGAGGGTGAGGTTATTGAAACTTTACCTAATACCAAATTTAAAGTAAAACTAGAAAACGATCACGTTATTACTGCACACATTTCAGGAAAAATGCGTAAGCATTATATTCGTATATTAACTGGCGATAAAGTTAAAGTAGAAATGACTCCTTACGACCTAACTGTTGGTAGAATAACTTTTAGAGGTAGATAAACTAATCATTCTTTCTTTAGGGATGGCTCTCATCCCTATAATATAAAAAGTAAAAATATTTTACTAAGGTTGATAACAAATACCATATAGGAAATGATATAAGTTATCGATCAAGTTCAACCCTCTTACCGTCCTTCATTACAAAGACTACATTTTCCATGGAGTTTATATTTTTTATTGGGTTGCCATCAACAGCAACTAAATCAGCTATTTTACCAATATCAATTGATCCTAGGATAGAATCAATTTTAAGAAGTTTAGCAGTGTTAAGTGTTGCTGATTGTATCGTCTCCATAGCGGACATACCAAATTTCACCATATAAACAAATTCTTTCCAGTTTGTTCCATGTGGTTGAACGCCAGCATCGGTTCCAAATGCTATTTTTACACCTCTTTGGTGTGCTTTATTAAAAGTACTTCCAATTTGAGGACCAACACTAGCTGCTTTTGGCCGAACAATTTCTGGAAAATAGTTATCAATTTTAGCTTTATCTGCAACAAACTCACCAGCTGATATAGTGGGCACATAAAAAGTACCTTTACTTATCATCAGATCCATAACCTCTTCTGTCATAAATGTTCCATGTTCAACTGAATCAACACCTGCGATCACTGCTCTTTTCATGCCCTCTGCTCCATGAGCATGAACCGCAACCCACATACCATAATCCTTTGCTGCATTAACAACAGCAACAACCTCCTCTTCAGTGAATTGAGGATTATCTCCAGATTTAGCTACGCTCAAAACACCACCTGTAACAGTAAGCTTTATTCCATCAGCACCATCCTTATAACGTTGCCTTACAGCAGTATATGCATCATAAGGTCCATTTATTACACCATCTTCAGCTAAAGGATATTCATATGAATCAGAATTTTTTCCATTTGTTGGATCTGCATGACCTCCGGTGGTAGCTATGCTTTTGCCCGATGTAAAAATTCGCGGTCCTTCAATCTGTGAACTATTAATTAAATCTCTTAGAGAGATTGCAATTAAACCACTATCACCTACCTGTCGCACAGTTGTAAAACCAGCCTTTAAAGTTACAAGGGCATGTTTGCTTGCTAAAATTGCACCCGTCTCGCGCTCAACTTTGACAGGTCGTTCAGATTTAGATTTATATTCTTGACCAAAATGTACATGCATATCCATTAAACCAGGCATTAATGTTTTGCCTCTTAGATCAATCAGGACATCATCATCATTAATATCTATATAACCTTTATCTATTGATGTGATTATATTGTTGTTAATTGTAATAGAGTAATCATATTTAATCGTTCCAGAATTTACATCTATATAACTACTTGAATAGATAACTGTTTCTGAAAATAAATAAGATGATGTTAAAAGGAAAGTTGTATATATAAATCTCATGTGATTTATTCTACATGTCTATATGAAAAAAAATAGGGTTATAGATCTATTAACTAGAAAATTAAAACTAGTATGTTTTATTTGCTAAATAATAATATCTAAAGTTTAGCTTCTAACTCAGGTAAAGCATCAAACAAATCGCTAACAAGTCCATAATCAGCAACTTGAAAGATTGGAGCATCCTCATCCTTATTTATGGCTACAATAACTTTAGAGTCTTTCATGCCAGCCAAATGTTGAATAGCTCCTGAAATGCCTACTGCTATATATAAATCAGGAGCAACGATCTTACCAGTTTGACCTACTTGATAGTCATTAGGAACAAAGCCTGCATCTACTGCTGCTCTTGAAGCTCCAACTGCTGCGCCTAGTTTATCGGCAATTGAATCAAGTAGATGAAAGTTTTCTCCTGATTGCATCCCTCTTCCACCAGAAATAACAATATTAGCAGCTGTTAATTCAGGTCTATCGCTTTTAGCTATCTCTTCACTAACAAATTCACTAATATTTAAGGCATTAACTGCATCAAGTGACTCAACTGATACATTAGAATTATCCATTGGAGCTGCATCAAATGCAGTAGATCTAACAGTTATTAACTTTATTGAATCATTTGATTTAACTGTAGCTATACAACTACCAGCATATATAGGTCTTTTAAATGTATCCTCAGATTCAATCGAAATGATATCAGATATTTGCTGAACATCTAATTTAGCTGAAATTCTTGGTAATAAGTTTTTACCAAAGGTCGTAGCTGGAGCTAATATATAAGAATATGAGTTTGAAATACTGACAACAAGGTTAGACAAGTCTTCAGCTAGGAAGTTTTTATACAACTCGTCATCACAAGAAATAATATTTGAAATTCCTGAGACTTTTTTTGCCTCATCTATAACCGAAGATATATTTGAACCAGCAATTAGAAGGGTTATGTTGCCATTTAAGCCAGTAGCTGCTGTGACAGTATTTAAAGTAGCTCCTTTTAGAGAAGAATTATCATGTTCCGCAATAACTAATATACTCATGTGATCACCTTTGCTTCATTTTTAAGTTTTTCAACTAACTCATCTACAGTCTCTACGATGATACCCGCATCTCTTGAAGGAGGTAACTCAACTGAAAGTAATTCTGTTCTAGGATTAATGTCTACACCAAGATCAGAAACATTTATAATGGTTAACTCTTTTTTCTTAGCCTTCATTATATTTGGGAGGGATGCATATCTTGGTTCATTTAATCTTAGATCTGTAGTAATAATGGCTGGTTTATTTAATTGTAAAGTTTGAAGACCACCATCTATCTCTCTAGTAACATTTACTTTATCACCCTCAAATCTAACCTCTGAAGCATTAGTAGCTTGAGGATAATTAAGCATTGATGCTAACATCTGCCCTGTCTGATTATTATCTCCATCAATAGCTTGTTTACCTAATATAATTAAATCTGGTGCTTCTTGCTCAACCACTTTAGTTAAAACTTTAGAGATAGCTAGGGGTTCAAGTATAGAATCAGTTTCAATTAATATGGCTCTATCTGCACCCAAAGCTAAAGCAGTTCTTAATTGTTCTTGAGATTCAGTTTTACCAACCGTTACAGCTATGACCTCTTCAGCGTTACCAGCTTCTTTTATACGCACAGCTTCTTCAAGAGCTATTTCGCAAAAAGGATTAACCGACATTTTTGCATTATTTAAATCAACATTTGAATTATCAGGTAAAGGTCTAACTTTGACGTTGTAATCCACAACCCTCTTTAACGGTACTAGTATTTTCATAAGGTTTTATATATAAATTTATAAATAGTATGTTTAAGATTATAAATGATAGTTATAATCATAAATACTGCACAATTGTAATTGCTTTTGTGCATTTTACAACAATAATAGAGGTTAGATATGGAAAGAGAAACAATGGAGTATGACGTAGTTATTGTTGGCGGCGGACCATCTGGCTTATCAACAGCTATTAAATTTGCTCAATTGAATCAAGAAAATGGAACTGATTACTCTATATGCTTGCTGGAAAAAGGTTCTGAAATAGGTGCTCACATACTATCTGGTAATGTTTTCCAAACAACAGCACTTGATGAATTAATACCTAATTGGAAAGACTTAAACGCTCCTTTAAATGTGCCTGTTAAAAAAGATAAACTTTTATATCTTTTAGAAAAAATAAGCTTGCCAGTTCCGGCATTTATTATGCCAACAATGAACAATCACGGTAATTATGTAATTAGCCTTGGTAATCTATGTAGATGGCTTGCTGAGCAAGCCGAAAATCTTGGTGTAGAAATATTTCCAGGCTTCCCTGCTAGTAAATTAATTTATGAGAATGATAAAGTTGTTGGTGTACAAACCGGAGACATGGGTATAGGTGCTAATGGTGAATTAAAACCTGGTAATGAGCCCGGTATCGACATAAGAGCAAAATATACTATTTTAGGAGAAGGTTGTAGAGGTCATCTAGGCAAAGAGATTATAGAAAAATTTGATTTATCTAAAGATAAAGATCCACAGCATTATGGAATAGGTTTTAAGGAGGTATGGAAACTTCAAGATGATCTTCATGAAGAAGGATTAGTAATTCATACAAACGGATGGCCTACTTCAATAGATACGCCTTCTGGTTCATATTTTTATCATGGAGAAAATCAAGAAGCATATATTGGATATGTAGTTCCTCTTGACTATAAAAATCCTCACCTAAGCCCATTTGATGAATTTCAAAAATGGAAGACCCACCCTTCTATTAAAAAATATCTTGAAGGTGCTGAGAGAAGATCATATGGAGCCCGTGCCTTAATTAAAGGAGGTCTTCAATCTCTACCAAAAATGGAATTTCCTGGAGGTTTATTAATAGGTGATAATGCTGGCACTCTTAATTTTTCAAAAATTAAAGGCTCTCATACAGCAATGAAATCTGGTCTTATTGCAGGAGAACATATATATCAGAATCTTAATAATGATATTTCAACTGGAATTTCATATGATACAAAGATACAAGATTCATGGCTCTATAAGGAATTGTATAAATCAAGAAATTTTGGCCCTATTTTTCATAAATTTGGCGCTCTTATTGGAGCAGCATTAAATGTAATAGATCAATTCATATTTAGAGGTAATCTACCCTTTACAATGAATCATCCAACACCTGATTATGCGTGCTTAAAAAAAGCAGATGAAATGCCCAAAATTAATTACCCAAAACCCGATGGAGTGATTTCATTTGATAAACTCTCATCTGTCTATTTATCAAATACTAATCATGAGGAAGATCAGCCCTGTCATCTCCAACTTAAAGATCCATCAATACCTATTAGCGTAAACTTGCCATTATATGATGAGCCTGCGCAAAGATATTGTCCTGCAGGAGTTTATGAGGTAGTTGAAAAAGATAACGAAAAGAAATTTGTTATAAACGCTCAAAACTGTGTTCATTGTAAAACTTGTGACATAAAGGATCCTTCTCAAAATATAAACTGGGTTAGTCCTGAAGGACCTGGTGGACCAAATTATCCGAACATGTAATGTTTTATAAGTTAAATAAAATACAGCTGACAATACTATCTTTTCTTTTCATTGCTGGATGTCAAACTGATTTAGATCTTGATATTAACAAAGAATCCCAAGAAGAAATTGTTAATCAAGATATTTTATTTGAGAAATATCTCGCTGACCAGTGGACAGAAGAACTTGAAGATAACCCGATATTTGCATCACTTTTGGGCAATAAAGAATTTAATCAAAATATAACATCAAATACTAAAGAAACTTTTATTAAAAAAAGGGATGATCTTTATAATAACTTACTTCAATTAAATTCCTTTAACTTCGAGGAGCTTAATCGTCAAAATAAGTTAAATTATCAGTTAAAAAAAATAAGTCTAGAAAATGCATTAGAGGCTTCAGAGTATCCCTCTTATTATATGAGTTTAAATCAAAGAGGCGGGGTTCAGAGTTATTACGAGACAGGAGACCGTCTTGTTTATGAAACAAAACAAGATTATGAAGATTGGTTAATAAGATTATCTAAGTATGCTATAAATATTGTTAATACAAGGATCAATTTAGAAGAAGGTTTATCAAATAATTACACCCAACCAAAACTTGTAACAGAGCAAGTTATTGCTCAAATAGATAATATATTGAATTCTAATATTGATGATAACCCTTATCTTAAAATTTTTATTTCAGCCAATGAATCTTTGTTTGATAAGGGCGAAAAAGAAGACTTAATTGAAAGAGCTAAAGTTTTAGTTGAGTTAAAAATTCTGCCAGCTTACATGGATCTCAATAATTTCTTAAAAAATATCTATTTACCAAATTCTAGATCAACTATTGGTCTTAATGGTGTCCCAATGGGAGACAAATGGTATGAATATTCAGCAAGGTACCATACAACAACCAATTTAACGCCAAATGAAATTCACGATATTGGATTAAGAGAGGTTAAGAGAATAAGAGCAGAGATGGAACAAATTATTGAAGATCTTCAATGGGATGGAGACTTTAAATCATTTTTAAATTATTTAAGGACTAGCCCAAGATTTTATTACGATAATCCTGAAGATCTATTGAACGCGTATTTGATTATGGCTAAATCAATTGATCCTCTTTTACCAAAAATATTTAAAGTATTTCCAAGAGCACCATATGGAGTTATACCAATACCAGCAGAATCAGCACCCTATACAACTACTGCCTATTATAACTCTCCAGCTAAGGGTAGACCTGGTTATTTTTATGCTAATTTATACAAACCCGAATCAAGACCTAAATATGAAATTCCAGTATTAACCGTTCATGAAGCAGTTCCTGGTCATCATTTTCAAATATCTATTGCTCAAGAACTAGAAAATGTTCCAACATTTAGAAAATATCAAAGCTTTACAGCCTTTGTTGAAGGTTGGGGTCTTTATAGTGAAGAACTTGGTGAGTTTATGGATTTATATGATGATCCATACGATAAGTTTGGGCAACTGACTTATGATATGTGGAGAGCTATTAGACTTGTTGTTGATACTGGCATGCATTATAAGAATTGGTCCAGACAAGATGCCATAGATCTTTTCATAGAAAATACTGCTAAATCTAAACTTGATATAGAAAATG
>Ga0222715_10001164_pt1 | contig 25678 bp, 21 predicted proteins | sample C33_9DmetaG_FD_165056 | JGI IMG/M metagenome (GOLD analysis project Ga0222715, IMG submission 165056) | Estuarine water microbial communities from San Francisco Bay, California, United States - C33_9D | ecosystem: Environmental > Aquatic > Marine > Unclassified | place: USA: California...
AGAACACTACTACGAGAATATATCGTGCCTGTAAACCATAATGAAAAGTTTGGTACAATAGAACATATCAAAGTTAATAAAGACCAGTTTGTAAATGATTTAAAATCACACAAACACAACACGATGATAAGTTCTGATACATTGATAGATTTAAGTTGGAATCATTATATGAAAACAAATGAATCTTATGATAATGATAAACACTTAACAACAGCACACCATTGGTATTACAGAACACACTATGATAAAGAAAATATTAACGATGTGATTCCATTAGTAAAACATGCTGAATATTTTAAAAATGTATCTGAAGATTTTGTACCTTATTTGAATGATAAACATGACCAAACAATCTTAGAAGTTTTATCTGATGTAGAAAAAAATGGAGTAGAAACCATTGATGGTATAGTATATTCAGAATACAATCCATACACTTCAACAGGTCGTCCAAGTAATCGTTTCGGTGGATTGAACTTTGCAGCTCTGAATAAAAAAGATGGTAGTAGAAAGAAGTTTGTTAGTAGATTTGATAATGGTGTATTAGTGGAGTTTGATTACGATGCATATCATCCACGATTAATTGGTAGTAAAATTAATTATAAATTTCCAAATGGAAGTGTTCACCAACATTTAGCAGATACTTATGGATTAAGTTATGATGAGGGTAAGGCTCTAACATTCAAGTATTTGTATGGTGGAATTACAAATGAAATAAAAGATAATCCATTTTTTAGTAAAGTAGATGAATATATACAAGAACTTTGGAATGGTTGGAAAAAGGATAAAAAAGTAGTTTCTGATATTTATAATAGAGAAATACATAGGGTTAATTTACCTGATATGAATCCAAATAAATTGTTTAATTATATGATACAATTAATGGAAACAGAAAAGAATATTGAGATATTAAATAAATTAATATCTGAAATTAAAGATAACTCAAGTAAATTAATTCTTTATAATTATGATGCGTTCTTATTTGATTTTGATTACAAAAAAGACGGATTAGAATATTTGAAAAAAGTAAAAGATATATTAGAAGATGATGGTAAGTATCCAACACGAGTTTACATGGGAGATAATTATCACGAAATGAAAGAGATAACGGAGAAATTCATTGTATAGTTTAAAACAATTGTTATATGAATCATTAAAAAAGTATCCACACATGAGGCCTTATAGCCAAGAGGAATTGGATTATGAAGTTGATGAATATCTTAAAAATGATTATACAAAAAATAAACTTCCAAAAATGTGGAAAGATAAAGATGATGGATATGCAGATATTAAAATGGCATTACATGAATATCCAAGTGAAGAAGAGTTAAGAAGTTTAGAGAATTCAGATGTGGGTGAAATATTAGATACTCCTGAAGACGATAGAATGAAAAAGGCTGTAGAACTTGCAAAAGGATATTATAAAAATTATAAAGCAATTATCGATGGTTTAAACAAAAAAACAAAATTTCCCGCTCCTATTGTAGTTCGTGATAAATCAAAACGATTATATTTATTAGGGGGAAACACGAGATTAATGTTAGGTGTTGCCATGGGATTAAATTTACCAATTAAAATTATTGATTGGAAAAAGGAAATACAATGAGTTGGAAAGAAATATTAAATGAATTAAGTTTCAGAGTTAGTGATGGGATACCTGATTTAACTAAAGAACAACATTTAATGAAGTTGTATGATATACTACAAGAACATCAATGGCCAGTAGAAGCTCGAGTAGAGTTGATTAAAAATCTTACTACTTCTGAAAAAGATACCTTAGTAGAAATTGATGATAAGTTATTGAAACACAAATTAACGAATCCAACAACAGGAAACTTAAATCAAGTTTCAACATTATTAGGTAAAAAGAAATCAGACCAAAAAGCATATAATGTAGCAAAAAACTGGTTAGGAGACCAAGGTGTATCCGATGATGATATAGAAAAAAAATCTGAAGAAGGTGATGTTGGAGAAGTATCTATGTCTAACACTATAGATAGAGGTGGAGATAGTAAAGTTAAAAATTTAGCACTTAAATATGGATTTAAAGAAGTAGAGGGTGTATTCAAACCTGCACCAGGTAATGCAGGTTCATTATTAAATGAAATTGTATCTGGTGAAGTTGCACAGATGTTAGAAGAAAATCCAAACTTAAGTGAAGAAGAACTTATTGATATATTGTATAAGAGATTTGGTGATTCAGAATTATTCAAAAGTAAAAAGAAAAATGGAAATTCAGGTAGTAAAAAACCTGTAGGTGGAATAAAGAAAGATGATATACCTGAAGAACATAAAAAAGAGGCAGGTTTATATAGTAAAGTTGTTTTGGCAGTAAGAAGTGGAAAAAGAAAACATAAAAAGGCTACTGAATCTGCGAAGAAAAATGGATTTAAAAACTCAAAGACAGAAAACTATTATGGACATTCATCATCATTTGATGCAATGGTTAATGATATAAAGGGTAAACAAGTTATTGGGCCAGATGGTACAGAAATATCACAAGAAGAAGCCGAACAATTAATTAGGTCAGGTGGTGGTGGAGATAATCCATCCGATACAGCCACATTAGTATTTGATAAAGATTCAAACAAAGTGATAATGTTATTCCATTCTGATAAAGATAGTACTGAAGCTATTATTGCACAATCAAGTGCAAATGCAGAGGCAGAAGCAAATGAAAAAAATATTGATAAGTTGGTTGAAGATGGTAAAATAACAGAAGAACAAGGACAAGCAATCAAGGGTGAAAATAGAGAATTAGTAAATACACTTAATGAAATTGAAACCGAATTAAAAGAAGTTGTTACAGGACCAGGTAATTGGTTCTTAAAAAATGTAAAACCACAAGATGCACTCAAGAGTATTATGAATGATGAGAATCCTGATGGAAGTACAGATAAAAATTCAACAAAATCTAAATGGGACCCAGGAGTTATAAGTGGAGCTACTGGTAAGATTAATAAAAATTTAAAAAAATATTTACCAGAAGGTGCCGACCCAAACAATCCATCAGATGAAGAAGCTTTAGAGGCATTTCTTAAGTTTATGAGTGATGAAAATAAAGAAGTAGAACCTACAGATGGTCAAGTAACATTGATGGAAAGATTAAACACAAGATTTATTGAACAAGGTGCACCTGATATATTTTCTCAATTAGAAGATATCAGAAATAGAACACTTCAGGCACAAAGAGATTTTATTGAAAACAATGATAAAATAAAAATAGAGATTGATGGTAAAGAGGTAGGATTGGGAACATTATTAGAAGCCAATACCGTATGGAAACAATTTCATTTAGAGGCAGTTAATCCTAATTCAGAACAAGGAGTTCACAAATATCCAGGTATGTATGAAACTAATCATGGTGGACTTGCAGTTGATAATGAAACACTAACTAAGTGTATGGGTGGTGATGTTAAAAATAAAAATGATTTTATTGTTCGTTTTGAAGTTGGGCCAATTGAAGAACAAAAGGGTGTTAGTGGAACACAAAAAGGAAAAACAACAGGTGGTAAACGAATCGTATATGCGATAACAGCCGATAATAAAAGAATAGAAATTGGTCAAAAGGTAATGAGAACCAAGACTGGTAAAACAGGTAAATTACAAACTGTATATAATTGGTCTAAAGAGATGCAGGAATGTTTTGAAAAAGAGGGAAATAGATAATGAGAACACAATTATTATGTACATTCACAAGACAATCAAGATTAAATGAAACCATTGATATTATTATATCTTGTAATGAAATACTATACGATAAAATTTACATCTTTCAAAACCAAGATGATTTAACTCAATTAATTTGTACATATAATATTGAGTTTATGGATAATTATGAAGAAAATATTGAGAACACAATCTCACTACACAGAAAAAAACAATCAAACACACTCTACACAATCAATGCATTAAATGAAGTTATCAGAAGTAAAAATAATGGAGTTTTAGATAAACGATTTAATGTAGATTGGACAGAGTATCAAAATACACTACTATTAACTAATGAAACTGGTTTAAATGTAGTACCTACAAAGATATTCCAAATCGTTGATATACACGAGTGGAATAAATAAAAAAAAGACTTGACATAATGCCTAATATTTCGTACTTTATAGTATGGAAAAATGTGATAATTGTAACACTACGGATTTTGTTGGGACTATATTCTATCCAAATTTATGCATACCTTGTATAATTAAATTAAAAAAAGATAAAAAAAAGACTTGACACTAATGTTAGAAATGGTTATATTATAGTATGATAATAATGATAAAAAGGAAAAATTAATTATGGATATGGGAACTTTCGCTTTAGGTTGTATGAATTATGAATTGAATAGAGATGCTGGTAGATTACCAGAACACGATATAGAGTTCCAAGCCGAAACTGGTATAGGTCCGACCTATTTAAATGGTAGACCACAAACAAGACAAGAGCAAAGAGAAGCTCTTGAAGAAGATGGAAGAATGACACCACAAGAAATAGAAGAGTGGTTAGATTCTTTGGAAATGTAAAGGAGAAAAATTATGGCAAGATATTTTGTAAATGTAACTATGGAGATTTTCACACCAGAACAAGGGTGTGGTGAGAAGGCATTAAAGAATGAGAATAGAGATGCAAGATGGTTTGCAGATACTATTGCAGAAAAAACACAAGAACACATTAAAGATGAGTTCGAATATTCAGAAAGAGATTATCATCTTAATGAAGTTCAAGTGAACTATATGGAAAGAAGTTAAAAGATGAAAAAATGGTTATTATTAATATTTTTTGTTAATGTTTTATTTGCACAAATAAAAATAGAACCTCATGAAAGATATAATTTAAAAAAAGTAGGTCATAAAACTTATGAATTAGTTTTAAGTGATATAAAACAAACTCTTGTTAGATTAACTGGTGAGGTTGAATCTGATGAACATGAAAGAGTAGTATGGTCTACTGAGAAGAAATTTAAATGGAGTAATGGTATAACATCTGATGACTTTAAAGTTGTTAATCCATATACATATTCCAACAATGGTGTAGTTAATACAATGTTTGGACCTTTACCTGAAATGAAAGGTAAGACTATTAAGATTACAGCTAAGTATAAAGAGTTCAAAGATACTATTTTTATAAAACTTAAATAAGTTAAAAAAAATAAAAAAAAATGTATTTTGAGAATTTATATACATATATATTAATGTATCAAGTTTGATACAAAGTTTTTTGACAATTGAGAAATCGGAAAGTACAGAGAGTAATTAACTCTGTATGGAATTGGCAGAATAATGGGTATCCTTTAGAAGCCCATAACGCAATCCAAGATTAGTTCGTGGTGAACCTACAAAGCCGAATGGTGGGATAGTTGAGACATCAATAATCTAATGTACTTGAAGAAAAACAATAGAAACGATTCTATTGACCTTGTTGTGGGTAAGGGTAAAACTGAAATCCCACTTTATGGCTGAACCAATCTAAACTTGGAGAGATAAAGCAATAATACAGGTGTTGTAACCACTTCAATGAGATTAACCATCTTGAGAAGAATCATCGTAACTGATGGGTATTAGGTACAAGGTACTAAAAAATCCAAGCTTTAAGTTGTGAGTAATCGTTAATCTCACATTCCCAAGATTTCCAATTTAAATATTTAAAAAATGGCCCCAGCGATTTTTAGTTTCCACTATACTACAAACTTAAAAAACAATGGTGGCCATTTTTTTTTTTTGAAAAATGAAAATATTTTGTAATAAAGCAAAACACGGTTATACTTATTATTGTATCGATAAATGATACCATTAATAAATAAACAATAAACATAAACTAATAGGAGATACATAATGGATTTAAATGCAATTAAAAAACGATTAAATCAGTTACAAACCACGAACAATCGTACTTCCAGTCTTTGGAAGCCACAACCAGGTAAAACTCAAATCAGAATCGTTCCTTACGCTTTCAATAAAGATAATCCTTTTATTGAATTATTCTTTCACTACAATTTGAACAATCGTTCTTATCTTTCACCAATTTCTTTTGGTAGACCAGACCCAATTGAGGAGTTTGCTCAAAAACTAAAAGCAAGTGGTTCGAAAGAAGATTATCAGTTATCAAGGAAACTTGAAGCTAAAATGAGAACTTTTGCACCAGTAATAGTTAGAGGTGAAGAGAAACAAGGAGTGAAGTTTTGGGGATTTGGAAAGACAGTTTATCAAGAACTACTTTCTATAATCGCAGACCCTGATTATGGAGATATCACAGACCCTGTAAATGGTCGTGATGTTGTTGTTGAGTTCATCTCAGCAGAAGAGACTGGAGCAAGTTATCCAACAACAAAAATCAGAGTTAAACCTAATCAAACACCAATTTCAGATGAACCTGAAGTTCTTGAAGTAGTAAAAACACAACAAGATATTAAGGAAATCTATCAAGAGTTATCTTATGATGACCTTACTGATATATTGAATGAGTGGTTGAATCCAAGTGATGATTCATCATCAGATGAAGGAGAAAAAGAAAAAGTTTCTACTTCAGAGATTTCAAACTCAAAGACAGTAAGTAATTCAGCAGATGCGTTTGATGAATTGTTCAATTCGTAAATAATAACAATATATAGTGTGTGGCAATTAACAATATAATATGAGGTTGGGCCGTTATTGTAACCCATAACCACACACTATTATTAACTTAAGGAGATTAGGATGGCATCAGTAAATGATGTATTGGCCACAACATTGGCCGATAGTTTAAATAAAAAGTTCAAAGATACTAAGGTAGCATACTTCTTAGATGGAAGTGATACAACACCAACAGATATAAAAGATTTTATATCCACAGGTAGTTCTATGTTAGATTTAGCTATATCAAATAAACCTGATGGTGGAATTGCCGTAGGTAGAATCACAGAAATTAACGGATTGGAATCAAGTGGTAAATCACTACTTGGGGCTCATATGTTAGCAGAAACTCAAAAAAAGGGTGGTATCGCAGTTTATATAGATACTGAAACTTCAGTTAGTCAAGAGTTTATGGAAGTGATTGGTATTGATATGAATAAAATGTTATACCTACACTTAGAAACCGTAGAAGATATATTTGAAGCGATTGAAGAAATCGTAACCAAAGTTAGAGAATCAGATAAAGATAGATTAGTTACTATATTAGTTGATTCACTGGCAGCCGCTACTACAAAAGTAGAGTTAGAAGCAGATTTTGATAAGGATGGTTGGGCAACAGCCAAGGCTATTATTATATCTAAAGCTATGAGAAAGATTACTCAAATGATTGGTAGACAGAAAATAGCTTTAGTATTTACAAATCAGTTAAGACAAAAACTCGGAGTAATGTTCGGAGACCCCTGGACTACAAGTGGTGGAAAAGCATTACCATTCCATGCTTCAACAAGAATTAGATTGAAGAATATGGGACAAATTAAAGATACGGCAAAAAATGTTCTTGGTATGAAGTGTAGAGCACAGATTGTTAAGAATAGATTAGGTCCACCTTTACGACATGCAGATTATGATATGTACTTTGATAGAGGTATTGATAATTATGGTGCATGGTTGACTGTGTTGAAAGAACACAAGTTAGTTAAATCAGGTGGTGCTTGGTATACTCTCACAGACCAGAATGGTGAAGACCACAAATTCCTATCAAAAGATTGGGAAGAGTTGATTACCAAAGATGATGAATTGAGAGAGTACGTATATAAAATCATTTGTGATAAGGTTATATTGAAATACAAAGAGAAACTTGGTATTGATGATGTAGAGTTCACAGATGAGGTTATCGGTGATTAGTAAAAAACACTTATCGATACTCGAAGAGATTAAAAAATCTGGCGGAAAAGTTGATAGTGGTAAACCAAATGACTCGGTTTTATTAATAGACGGGTTAAACACTTTTATTAGAGTGTTTTCTGCGATACCTACTACTAATGAGGATGGTATTCACATTGGTGGAATAGTAGGTTTTTTAAGGTCAATTGGTTATACTATTAATATGGTTAGACCTACTCGAACTATCATAGTATTTGATGGTAAAGGTGGGTCTAACCGCCGAAGAAAGCTTTTTCCTGAATATAAAGCAGGAAGAAAAATGTCAGTTAGATTGAATCGACACTTAGATGTTTCACTTACAAGAGAAGATGAACACAAGATGATGATTCGACAATTGAATCGAGTAATAGAGTATCTTGAATGTTTACCATTAACATTAATGAACATTGAAAATGTAGAAGCAGATGATGTTATTGGTTATGCAGCTAAGCATGTATTTAATGATAAGGTTACAATTATGTCAACCGATAAAGACTTTCTTCAGTTGGTGGATGATAGAATACAAGTTTATTCACCAACGAAAAAGTTGATGTATGATGAAGAAAGAATTGTGAATGAATATGGAATTAATTCAAAGAACTTCTTATTGTTCAGAACTATAGATGGTGATAAATCAGATGGGATACCAGGTATAAAAGGTGCTGGATTAAAAACACTACTGAAAGTATTTCCATTCCTTGAATCCCCACATGAATATTCTATAGAAGATATTCTGAAGAGTTCAAAAGCAAACCGAAAAAAATACAAAATATGTGAAACTATTGTAAATAATGAAGAACAATTACTTTTAAATAAGAAACTAATGGATTTAACCGATAGTGTTATGGGTGGTAGTAGTAAACAAAAAACTCAACATATCACAGGAGAACCAATTCAGAGAATGGTAAAACATAAGTTTCAAAGAATGTTTTTAGAAGATAAGTTGTACACTGCTTTACCTAATCTTGAAAGTTGGTTGGCAACTACATTCAATAGATTAAATCATATGGCAGAAAAAACTCATGGGTAGAAAGAAAAAATATTATACAGAAAAAGAAAGACGAGAAGCTCAAAGAAAGTGGCAAATGGACCACTACAAAAGAAATTCAGAAGAGATAAAGGCAAAAGCTCGTCAAAAATATCGTGATAGGAAACGAAAAGAATTTTATGATAAAAAAGTACAAGATATGTATGGGAATTTAGGATGACAATACAAGAACACTTCCAAAAGTTTTATAATATGAAACCATATATTTTTATTGATGAAAAAGAATGGCAATCCATTATGAAAACTTATGAAAAAGAAGATGTTATTGAAGAGTTATCAAAAGTATTACACACATATAGGCCACCAATACCAGTTATATCGGAGCGACAAACACTTGATAGTTTGAATAAGTTAAAAGGTATTAGGTGGCCAGAATTATTAGTAGAGAGTGGTTGGTTCCCACGAAATGAAACGGAGTCGAAATATGATTTATCTGAAATGTATTTCAAACGAGATAATAGTGGTAATAATGCTTCAAATCCATTTCATATAGAAACAAGATGGAAAGTTGATTGGACACGAACACCAAGTGGTTGGAAAACATGGCAAACTGTAAAGGGTATCAAAACAATTGTTAGGGCATTCTATTCATTGGAACAAGTATTAACAAAGGTTGATGAACAATCAATCAGAATGGCTACAACATTAAGAAAGTATGTGGCATCTCAATTTAAACCAAGTATTGCTAAAGCATTCTATGATTATCATCAAAGTGTTAATGTACTTGATTTTAGTGCTGGTTGGGGTGATAGGTTAGCAGGATTTTATTGTGGTGAAACTACAGAACATTATGTTGGTATAGACCCTAACACTTTAAACCATCCAAATTATAAAAAACAAATCGAGTTTTATGAGAAACATAGGACAATATTTGAGAATGAAAAGAAAGTAGAATTAATTTGTTCACCTGCTGAAGATGTAGATTTTACAAAGTATGAAAACCATTTTGATACAATCTTTACTTCACCACCTTATTTCAATGTAGAGAAATATTCAGATGAAGATACACAAAGTTATATAAGATATAAAGATATTGATAGTTGGAATAAAAACTTCTTACACAAAACACTTGAGAAGTTAATTCCTACATTAAAGAAAGATGGGATACTTGCAATTAATATTGCAGATGTATACAATCCAAAAGATAAAGGTTATTATGAAATCTGTAATCCAATGAATGATTTTCTAAAATCAAAGGGATTAAAATACGCTGGATGTATAGGAATGGAAATGACCAAACGATTCAATAGTGGTGGTGCAGGAAATGCCAAGAGTGAATATTTCAATGAAGAGTTAAAAGAAAAAACACAAGAAACACAAAACACTGCATTCGGTGAACCAATTTGGATTTGGAGAAAATAAATTGAATTATGAGCAAGGAAAGTTATAGTTATATATATGAGTATGAGTGAATCATTAGTAAAATATGGTACTGGTTTTCAAAGTAAGATAATTACATCACTTCTTGTGGATAACAAGTTTACCAAACAAGTTATTGATATTTTAGAAGTGGGGTATTTTGATTCCGATAGTAATAAATTCTTGATTAGTTCTATCAAGGATTATTTTTCCAAATATAAAAAAAATCCAACAATGGAAGCAATCAAAGTTCTGATTGATGATGTAGAGAATGGTGCATTAAAAACAGCTATTGTAGATAGTTTAAGAAATGCATGGCAACATCGTGAGAGTAATGATTTAGAATTTGTTCAAGAAAAAACATTAGAGTTTTGTAAGAATCAAGTTGTTAAGAATGCTATTATGGATTCGGTAGAATTGTTAGAAGTACAGAAGTATGATGAAATAAAAACCATTATAGATAAAGCCATGACCGCTGGTATGGAGAGAGATATTGGACACGAATACATTACAGGTTTTGAAGAACGAATGAACCAACAATCAAGAAATACTATGCCAACACAATGGGATAGTGTTAATGATTTAATGGATGGTGGATTAGCTGGTGGTGAACTTGGAGTTGTAGTTGCACCTGCTGGTATTGGTAAATCATGGACACTTCAGGCTATTGGTGCACATGCAGTTGCAAAAGGATTGACTGTAATTCATTATACATTAGAGTTAAATGCTCAATATGTAGGGTTAAGATATGATACAATAGTAAGTGGACAACCAACAGGTAACTTACAATATTATAAAGAAGAAGTTTTAAGTAAGATAAATAAATTAAAAGGTGAGTTGATAATAAAATATTATCCAACAAGAACTGCAAGTGTAAACACTTTAACTGCACATTTACAACAATGTGTATTACAAGGTATCAAACCTGATATGGTTATTGTGGATTATGCAGATATTATGAAATCAACACAACACTTCACAGAAAAAAGACATCAAATAGGTCATGTGTATGAAGAGTTAAGGGGAATGGGTGGTGAATTTGATATACCGATATGGACTGCTTCACAAGCAAATCGTTCATCATTAGAGGAAGATGTGATTGATGCAAGTAAAGTATCAGAAGACTATTCAAAGGTGATGACAGCTGATTTTGTTATGAGTATGAGTAGAAAAGTGGAAGATAAGATAGCAAACACAGGTCGTTTTCATGTGATTAAAAATAGATTTGGGCCAGATGGAATAACCTTTCCAGCAACCATAAATACCAATACAGGTTTCATTCAGATTTATGAAACCAACACTCAAGGTGGTAAAGAAGTACAAGGAAAAATGAATAATGCTGATGAATATATTAGAAAAACATTGGCACAGAAGAAGAAAGATTTTGATGGTGAGGGGTTTGAATAAAACTTCTAAGAAAATCTTTTTAAACTTCTAAGAAATTGTATATATTCGGGAATATTCCGCCATATATATCATACATATAATACGAGAAGGTTAATAAAATAGTTTACAAATAAGGAGTTTGTTACAATGGGAGAACATAAGTTTAAGTTATCAGAAAATTTTGTAAGTAAGTACAAAAGAAAGAAAGCACCATTCGGTTTTAATGGATTAGGTGAGTTAGTTTATATGAGAACCTATTCTCGTATCAAAGAGGATGGTAAAAATGAGAGATGGTGGGAAACCGTACAAAGAGTTGTAGAGGGAACTTATTCAATGCAAATGAATTGGATTGAATCACATCAATTAGGTTGGAATCCATGGCAAGCACAAAAATCAGCACAAGAAATGTATGATAGAATTTTCAATATGAAGTTCTTACCACCAGGTCGTGGTTTATGGGCGATGGGAACAGCAATCACAGAAGAAAAAGGATTGTATGCCGCACTAAATAATTGTGCATTTGTATCCACAAAAACAATCAAAGATGATTACGCAAAACCATTTTGTTTCTTAATGGATGCAAGTATGTTAGGAGTTGGAGTAGGATTTGACACTAAAGGAGCGGGGGAAATTATCGTTAAAGGTGTTGATAAAAATAGAGAAACTACTTATGAAATACCAGATACAAGAGAAGGTTGGGTGGAATCACTAAGATTATTATTAGAAAGTTATTTCCACAAAACACCAATAGTTAATTTTGATTATAGTTTAATTAGATTAGCAGGTGAACCAATTAAAGGATTTGGTGGAGTATCATCAGGACCAGAACCATTGGAAGAAGTTCACGGAGATATTAGAAAAGTATTAGAAAAGAATAGTGGAGAACCAATCACAATCACAACCATTGTAGATATTATGAATCTAATCGGTAAATGTGTTGTAGCAGGTAATGTTAGAAGAACTGCTGAGATTGTATTTGGAGACCCACATTCAGAAGAATATTTAGATTTAAAAAACTATAAAGTAAATCCACACAGAGACCAATATGGTTGGACATCAAACAATTCAATATTTGCAGAACTCGGTATGGATTATACAGAAGTTTCAAAACGAATCGTAGATAATGGAGAACCAGGTTTAGCTTGGTTAGAAAACATGAGACACTATTCAAGAATGAAGAATGGTGGTGATGATAAAGACCATAGAGCAATGGGTGGTAATCCTTGTTTGGAACAAACATTAGAAAGTTATGAACTATGTTGTTTAGTGGAAACCTTTCCAGATAATCACGACGATTTAGAAGATTATAAACGAACACTAAAATATGCTTATCTATATGCAAAAACCGTTACACTCGGTAGAACTCATTGGAGTGATACAAACAGAGTGATGTTAAGAAACAGAAGAATTGGATGTAGTGTAAGTGGTGTTGCTCAGTTTATTACACATAGAGGATTAAATGAGTTAAAAACTTGGTTAGAAGACGGATATGACCATATACAAGAATGGGATGATGTTTACTCAGATTGGTTTGCAATACCAAAGAGTATCAAAACCACAAGTGTAAAACCAAGTGGAACTGTATCATTATTAGCAGGTTCTACACCAGGTTTACATTATCCTGAATCAAGATTTTATATCAGAAGAATTAGGTTATCAATTAATTCGGAACTAATAGAACCTTTGAAAAAGGCAGGTTATAAAATTGAACCTGCCTTTGGTTCAGAGGATTCAACATTAGTAGTTGAAGTACCAGTAGATGTTGGTGAGGGAATCAGAACTGCAGAAGAGTTATCCATATGGGAACAATTCTCATTAGCTTCATTCCTACAAAGACATTGGGCTGATAACCAAGTAAGTTGTACCGTAACATTCAATCCTGAAAAGGAAGGAGATGAAATACCAAATGTATTGAATTATTTCCAATATCATCTAAAGGGTATATCATTACTACCAAGACACGATTGGGGAGCATATCCACAAATGCCTTATGAAGCAATTGAGGAAAAAGAGTATAATAAACAAATTAAAAAATTAGGTAAGTTGAACTTTGGAGTAATTAAAAACGAAGAAGCAGAAATAGATAAATTCTGTAACAATGACTCTTGTGAAATACCAAGTTTGACTGGGGATAACGACGACCAAGAATTTGCAAATGGTTAAAAGATTCACATACCGCTGGCAGACGACACACCAGGATAAAAATGTGTCATTCACAAGTAAACAACAAGGAGATGATTATGAATTATCGTAATCTTATCGCATCAGTAGTACTTATGACTGGATTGTTCTCACAATCTATTCACGCTGTTATTACTGATGTTGACTCAAATCCACTTGAGGGAGCTAATGTTGTAGTTGTTGGAACTAATATGGGTGCAGTATCGAATGAAGTAGGTATCGCACACATTGACATTCCAGCAGGAACCTACGATGTAACTGCTTCTTTCATTGGTTACTCTTCTCTAACACAATCAGTTGTAGTTGGAGAGGGTATGGCTACATTAAATTTCATTATGGATATTAATGTGGTTTCCCTATCAGATGTAGAGGTGTTAGCATCTCGTGCATCTGTAACAACACCTGTGGCATACACTAATGTTACTAAAGAAGAAATGGACTTGAGATTAGGTTCTCAAGATATTCCAATGATTCTTAACACAACACCAAGTGTTTACGCTACTCAACAAGGTGGTGGTGCGGGTGATGCTCGTATCAACATTCGTGGTTTTAATCAAAGAAATGTTGCAGTAATGATTAACGGTGTTCCTCAAAACGACATGGAAAATGGCTGGGTATACTGGTCTAATTGGGATGGTGTAGCAGATGTTGCACAATCTATCCAAGTTCAAAGAGGATTATCTGCAGTCAATCTGGCAACACCTTCTATTGGTGGAACTATGAATATAATTACCGACCCAACATCATTTGAAAAGGGTGGGAAGTTCAAACAAGAAGCTGGTGAAGGTGGTTTTCTTAAAACTACTTTTAACTACAATACTGGTCTATTATTAAATGACAAGTTAGCTTTAAGTGGGACAATTGTTCGTAAAACTGGTGATGGAATAATCGATGGAACTTGGACTGACGCTTGGGCATACTACTTTGGTAGTTCATATGCTGTAAGTGATAAACAAAGGTTCGAGCTTTATGCAATCGGTGCTCCACAAAGACATGGACAAAATCTATACAAACAGAATATTGCTACTTACTCACAAGAGTTAGCTGGTGATATTGAAGGATATGATACTGATGCATTTGCAGAAGGTAACAAATTCGAAACTGAAGCGGGTAGATTGTTCAATCAAAATGTCGCACCTATTGACCCATCTTATACCGGAAAACAATATTGGTATATGTATGGAGCAAACACGACAAATAGATTCAATAAGAACTTTTTGAACGAAAGAGAAAACTTCTTCCACAAACCATTAGTGAATTTAAATCACTTCTTAACTATCAATGATAAAACAAGATTAAGTTCTGTTTTATATTGGAGTGGTGGTTCAGGTGGTGGTACTGGTACATATGGTAGTGTATCAAGAACACCAGCAGTTGAAGGAGAAAGATGGTATGCAAGTTCACCTTGGCAATGGGATTGGAATGCAGAAATTGCACAAAATTCTGATAACATTGACGAGAACTTCTCAACATCTGAAAATCGTTCAACAGGAATTCTTAGAAATTCTATTAACAGACAAGATACATATGGTTTGATTTCTAAATTAAATTATAAAGTAAATGATAATTTAGAACTACAAACTGGTATCGATTGGAGAACTGCTAAAATAGAACACGCTCGTGAAGTTCGTGATTTATTAGGTGGTGATTACTATGTTGATTATGCAGACGATAACTTTGAAGATGGTAAAAAAGTTGGATTAGGTGATATAATTGCTTATCACAATGAAACAACTGTAGATTGGTTAGGTGGATTTGTTCAGGCAAACTACACTACTGATAAACTAAATCTTTATGGTATGGGTGGAATCTCATCTATTGAGTACACATATCAAGATTGGTTTACCGTTGAACAAGAGTTAATTTCTGCAGACCCAATACAAACTTACCAAGTTAAAGGTGGTGCATTATATAATATAAATGATAATCTTGGATTATTCATTAACACAGGACTTGTAGAAAAAGCTCCTATATTAGATAATGTTATCTACTTTGATGGTACAGTTGCATCAGACCCAGCGAACGAAAAGTTCGCACACAATGAGATTGGTGCAAACTTCGGTACACAGAAACTTGGAGTTAGAGTAAGTGCTTATGATACTGATTGGCAAGATAGAAACCTTACAAAATCTGTAACAACAGGTCAAGGTTCATCAGGTGATACTGATATTATCTTCCTAAGAGGTGTAAATCAAAAGCATCAAGGTCTTGAAGTTGAAACTAAAGTGAAACCAAATGATATGGTTGAACTTGATTTCATTGCTTCATTCGGTAATTGGAAATTCGATGGTGATGCTGAAGGAACTTATCAGGAAACTGATTATAATTCCGAAGGTCAAGCAATCGGATACACAACAACCGAATACCAATACGCTCTTAACGGATTATATGTTGGAGATATGCCACAAACATCTTATATTTTAGGTGTTACTCTTAAACCTGTTAAAGGATTAAGATTACAGGCATTCTACAAAACATATGATAAGAACTATTCTGATTGGTCACCATCAGCTCGTGAATATGACGGAACTGCTGATGATGCCGATAGAGCTCAAGTTTGGGAAGCTCCTGGCTACTCAAAACTTGATTTACACGCATCATATAAACTTCCAATCAATGGGTATGACATTTCCTTAACAGGTCATGTATTTAATGCTCTTGATGAAGTATTTGTACAAGATGCAGTTGATAATAGTCAATACAATGGATATGGTAGTAAACAACACTTACCACATAACGCAGAGGTATTCTTAGGAACACCACGATATGCAAACATTGGAGTTACTATTAACTTCTAACTAATTTGGGCGGTTGAAATACACCGCCCATTTTACAAAAAAAATTAAGGTTTCAGATTATTTTAATCTATTTATATTAAAGAGGTTCTAAAATTTACCAAGCAATACATTACGATAAAAGAAAAAACAAAATTCATATATGGGATGACAAACGCGGCCATCTTATCGTTCCTTTCAAAAAATACGCTTATGTAAAAAATCAAACTGGTCTTCACTATACATTAGATGGTGATAAAGTAAAGAAAGTTTATGATTGGGATAATGAAGATAAAAACGTTTTCGAAAGTGATGTCCCAATACCAACAAGATTTTTAGTTGACCAATATACAGATTCAGATGAGGTATCAGAGGGAATTAGAACTTTCTTTTTTGATATCGAGGTAGAGGTTGTAGATGGTTTTCCTGATGTAATGAAGGCCAATGAAAAAATAACATCAATCGCATTCTATGATGAGATGTTAGAAAAATATTTTTGTTATACATTAGATGAAAAGAAAACTATTCAGAATTATGAAAAGGATGATGAGATAGTTGAGTTATTCCAAACAGAGTATGAATTATTAACAAAGTTTTATCAAAAGTATTTAGAAATATCACCACATATATTAAGTGGTTGGAACTCAGAGTTTTTTGATGTTCCATATCTTTATAACAGAAGTGTTCAAGTATTGGGTAAATCAGTTGCCGATATGTTATCACCAATTCGTAATGTTATTTATTCAGATTACAAAAAGAAACATAATATTGCAGGTGTTAGTTGTTTAGATTATCTTCAGTTGTATCGTAAGTTCTCACCTATTCAACAATCAAGTTATCGATTAGATTATATCGGTGAAAAAGAAGTTGGTATGAAAAAGGTTGATTACGAGGGAACTCTAAATGATTTATATGAAAATGATTTACAGACATTTATAGATTACAATATCCGAGATGTAAGAATTTTAATTGAGTTAGATAAAAAATTAGATTTTATTAATATTGCTCGAGGTATAGCACATCTTGGTCATGTTCCTTATGAGGATGTTCATATGAGTTCAAGATATCTTGAGGGAGCAATCTTGGTGTATCTGAAAAAGATTGGAGTGGTTGCACCTAATAAACCACCAAGACCTAAGAAACTTGATAATGATAAGTTTGCAGGTGCTTATGTTCAACCACCACAAAAAGGTAGACATGAATGGGTGTATGACTTGGATATTACTTCTATGTATCCGAGTGTAATTCGTTCCTTAAATATATCACCAGAAACAAAGGTTGGTAAAGTAGAGGGTTGGGATGCAGAACAATTCTTAAGTAAGAATAACAATAAAACTTATAGTTTACAAAACAGAAATGGTAAAGAAATTGATAAGGTTAATCAAACCGAACTAAAAGATTATTTAGAAAATACAGGTGTTAGTATTGCATCTAATGGTGTGATGTATCGTACAGATAAACAAGGATTGATTCCTGCACTACTCACTAAATGGTTCAACGAAAGAGTTGAGATGAGAAAACTCGTTAAGAAGTTTAACGAACAAGGGGATACAAAAAAAGAAAATTATTTTGATAGAAGACAATACCTACAGAAAATCCTATTGAACTCATTGTATGGTGTATTGGGATTACCTGTATTTAGATTTTATGATTTGGATAATGCAGAGGCGACAACTCTCACTGGTCAAGCCTTAATTAAGTTCAGTAAGAAGATAACGAATCACTTTTATAATAAAGAACTCAACGACAATGATGATTATGTGATTTATATTGATACGGATTCTATTTTTGCCTCTGCCGTTCCATTGATTAAAAAAAGGTTTCCAAATGATAAATTATCAGAGGTTATGATGACCCAAAGAATTATGGAGATTTGTGCAGAGGTTCAAGATTATTTAAATGTAAGTTATGATTATTTTGCGAAAAAGTTCTTGAATATAGACAAGCATGTATTTGATATTAAACAAGAGGTGGTTGCAAAGACTGGATTGTTCATTACAAAGAAACGATATGGATTACGAATCATCAATGATGCTGGTAGAAAGTGTGATAAGATTCATGTTAAGGGATTAGATACAGTCAGAAGTAATTTTGCAGTTGCTATGAAAGAACTACTGAGTAATGTATTAGAAGATATATTAGCCAATGTTCCAAAAGAACAAATTGATGAAAGAATATCAATATTCAAAAGAAATATGACATCATTACATTATGATGTTATGGCAAATCCAATCGGTGTAAAGGGTATTGGAAAGTATATTCAACATGATGAAGATTCACCATTCAGTACATACAAAAAAGGTGCTCCTGTCCATGTAAAGGCAGCAATCAATTACAATTCATTACTACAACATTGGTTTGAGGGTAGGAAATACGAGAAGATTGGTAATGGTAGTAAGATTAAATGGGTGTATTTAAAAGAAAATACATTTGGATTTGATGCAATTGCTTACAAAGGTTGGGAAGACCCACCACAAATATTAGATTTTATTAAGAATCACATTGACCACAATAGAATGTTCGAACAAGCAATGAGTAAAAAGATAGGAATGTTCTATCAAGCAATGTCATGGGAAGCAGTAGTTGATAAAACTCAAAGTATTGAAAGATTTTTTTGATTTTCAAAATTTGTATATATATTTATATATACATAGTAACACAATAGGAGAAAAATGGTTATGGACAAAAGTAAATTAAAACGATTCATCGACAAGTATTCACTTGGTGGTGAAATCAAATCAGTTAAATGGGTTAGTAATGGAAATAAACTAGCAACAAGATTTATTTCAGGTGATAAATCAGTAGTAGGTAATGTTGTTGTTGATAAGTTTACTGGTATTGAATCATCGGATTTAGGAGTTTACAACACACCACAATTCTTATCACTTTTAAACATTATGGGTGATGATGTTGATTTTAAATTAACTTCATCAGGTGATAAATTTATTAGTGTGGATATAACAGATTCTAAATCTAAAACTTCAGCAAAATATATGTTGAGTGATTTATCAGTAATACCAACACCACCAGAACTTAAGAATCTTCCAAGTGATTGGGATTTAGATATCAAAGTTGATTCTAATTTTATTAGTACATTTATTTCTGGTAAAGGTGCTCTTGCTGATACAGAATCATTTACAATTATTACTAAGAATGATAAAGTAGAAGTTGTAATTGGTTTTAGTAATGTTGCAACTAATCGTGTAACAATACCTGTAGAAGTTAGTGAGTATAAAGAGATAGAACCTATTTCATTTAATGCAAATATGTTCTCTAATATCTTAAGTGCTAACAAAGAGTGTCAAACAGCTTCACTAAAGATTAGTAAAGATGGTTTAAGTAAAATCAATTTCAACATTGATGATTATTCATCAGAATATTATTTGGTAGCAACTCAACAAACTAACTAATGTATTTAGAGTACTTTGATAAGTTCTTAAATATGAAACCGTATCTTTCCATTGATGAGAAAGAATGGGAATATATCAAAAGAACTTTCGATAAAGATGATGTAAAAGAATCTTTAGCAAAAGTCGCAATGACTTATGAAATACCTTATGCTGAAATTTCAGAGAAAGATGCTTACAAGGAACTAACGAACCTTAAAGGTATGAGACACAATGAAATCTTGGTAGAGGGTGATTGGTTTGCTCGTGAGGGAACGGAGTATAGATATGGGTTAGAGTTCGAGGGTAAACAACAATACTTCCGAAGAATCAATACAGGAAATAAAGCTAGTAATTATTTCCAACAAGTCAATCGTTGGAGTGTGGATGGAACAATTGCACCTGGCCCAAAAAGAACTTGGGAAAGTGAAAAGTTTATGACCAGTTTAATGGGAGCAGCTTATACATTAAAGTTACCAAGTTTAAATCGTAGTTCTTTTAGAACAATGATTGGATTAAGAAAATATATTTGTTCTCAATTCAAACCTAATGTTGCAAAAGTATTGTATGATAAATTAGATAGTAAAAGTATCTTAGATTTCTCGGCAGGTTGGGGAGATAGATTGGCTGGATTCTATGGTAGTGAAACAGGTGAGTTCTATATTGGGATAGACCCAAGAAAAGAAAATCATCCTATCTACCATAAACAGGCAGAGTTTTATGATAAACATAGAACGATGTTTGAGGTTCCTAAAAAAAGTATGTTTGTAGAATCACCAGCAGAGGATTTTGAATACAAAGAAAATATGTATGATACCGTATTTACATCACCACCTTATTTTGGTGTTGAGAGATATAGTTACGATGATACTCAAAGTTGGGTTAGATATAAAACTATTGAAGAGTGGAACGAGAAGTTCTTACATAAAACTTTAGAAAAAATATGGCCATCAATCAAAAGTGGTGGATATTTAATGGTAAATATATCTGATGTTTACGCAAGTAGTGGAGCAAAACAAAAAAGATTAAATTCTGGTGGGAAACTTTGGTTAGAGATTTGTAATCCAATGAATGATTTCCTAAGTACATTTAGTGATTCAGAATATCAAGGTTGTATTGGAATGGAAATGGCAAAACGACCTAATAGTGGTGGAGCAGGAACTGCTTCAGATGATAGGTTCACCGAAGAATCATTAGAACTTGCAGAAAAAACAAAAGATAAAACATTTTGTGAACCAATTTGGATATGGAGAAAAATATGAGTGAAATAAAAAATTCCCTTTGGGTAGAAAAGTATCGGCCTTCTTCCCTTGACTCTTACATAGGTAATGAACACCTACGAAGTAAAGTCAAGTTGTATCTTGAGAGTGGAGACTTACCACATCTTCTATTGTATGGAAGAGCCGGTACAGGTAAGACCACTCTCGCTAAATTACTTGTTAATAATATAGAGTGTGATTACCTTTATATAAACGCATCTGATGAGAATAGTGTTGAGGTGGTTCGTGATAAAGTTAAGAACTTTGCATCAACACTTGGGTTTCAAGAGATGAAAGTAATTATATTAGATGAGTGTGATTACATTACACCAAATGCACAAGCTGCATTAAGAAACCTAATGGAAACATTTAGTAAACATTGTAGGTTTATCCTAACTTGTAATTATGTTGAGAGAATCATTGACCCAATACAATCAAGGTGTCAATCATTTCAGATAATTCCACCAGATAGAAAACAAGTTGCAGTTCACTTATCAAATATCTTAACTCAAGAGGGTGTAGAAACTAATATTGATGATATTGTAACAATAGTTAATGGTGGGTTTCCTGATTTAAGAAGAGTGATAAATGCAGCACAACGACAGGTTGTAGATGATAAACTTGTTATTGATGAGGGAATGAGTATTCAAAATGATTATAAGAATCAAGTGTTAGAGATATTAAAAACACAAGATAAGAAAAACTCATTCAAGAATATCAGACAAACACTTGCAGATTCAAAGGTAACAGATTTCTCTGATTTATTCAGATTGTTATTTGATACAGTCGATGATTGGGGTAGAGGTCATGTTGCAGAATGTATATTGATATTGGCTCAGTATCAACAAAGTGATGCTGTAGTTGTGGATAAAGAGATAAATGTTATGGCAATGTTTGTTGAGATAATCGGAAAGGTAAAGTGAAACGAAAGGGATTTTGTGTAGCACCATTCAGAAATGCAGAATTTTTCCACGATGGTAAAGTATGGCAATGCGTATCTGGTGAATGGAATGAACAATCTAAAAAATGGAAAAACGCTTGGATAACTTGTGGCCCGAGTGGTAATTCATTAGAAGATAAATGGGAAGATATTTGGAATGGAGAAACTTCACAAAAACTTAGACAATCAATGCACGATGGCGATTTCAAGTATTGTGATTCTACTGAGTGTGGGTTTTTAAATCGTTGGTACAATGATGATATAGATGAAACCATCTATGATAATGGATACTTTCCAATTTATGATGAATCAACATATCATAAGTTATGGAATGCAAAAGAAATAAATCCAAATGGTGAAGAGAAGTGGAAACAAATTATTTCAGAGAAAATGGTGAAGTTGCCATGGGGGCCAGAATGTGTTATATTCTCTCACGATAGAAGTTGTAATTTAAAATGTCCAAGTTGTAGAATGGATTTCATACAAACTAAGGGTAAAGAAAGAGAGAAATCTGAAAAGATACAAGAAATAATTTTATGTGATGCAATGGATAACGCAAATGAGTTATACATTACAGCAAGTGGTGATGGATTTGGTGGTAAGTTTTGGAGGAATCTATTGAAATCAATCACAATGGAAAAATATCCTGATACAAGAAATCTACATCTACATACAAATGGAAATGGGTGGACAGAGAAAAGATGGAATCAGTTAAGTAATCTACACGAGATTCCAAGAGTTACTGCAGAAATCAGTATTGATGCATGTACAAAAGAAACCTATGATGAAATTAGATTGGGTGGTAATTGGGATATACTACAAGAGAACTTACATTTTATATTTACAAAGATACCTAATTTAGATTTTGTAAGAATGACATTTGTTACACAAGATAATAATTATAAAGAAATGAAAGGTTTTGTTGAGATGTCAGATTACTTTCAAAAACTAAACGGAATGAAAACAGAAGTAAATTTCATACATATAAATAATTGGGGAACCTTTTCAGATTTAGTTTGGAAGATTAAAAATATTAATAGTGAAGAGCATCCAAACTACAAAGATTTTAGAAGTGAAGTAGATAAAGTTAATTCACTTCGAGAACATTATAATAACTTAGAAATATTCACAAACTTTTAAAGGAGTTACAAATGAGTGAAAATAGAAAATATCAAGAACCACCACAACCTGTAGACATTAGTGATACAGAAACAATAACTTGTGAAGAATGTGGAAACGCATCTTTCATACAATCATTCTTTCTGAAAAGAATATCTGCATTAATGAGTCCAAATGGTAAAGAGGCAATTGTACCAATTCAAGTATTTGCATGTGGTAATTGTGGTTCAATACCAAAGAACATGATGAGTCAAATTCAACCGAGTGAGTAGTGTATTACAAAATTGATTTAAGTAATTACACACCACGAGAAACTCGTATTTATTTAGAGTTTGATAAGTATAATTTCAGTCCATATCAGTTAGAATCTATACAAATTGAGTTGGATAATTTCAAAGATTCTTATGGGTATAGTAGTGGCGAGGCACACAGAAAGCCTTGGAAAAATTGGAATCTCGATGATTTAAAGTATAGACTGGATAACAATTGGACATTCTATCTAATCGGTAATGGTAGAGAAGGCTTACCATTACCAGTTACTGAGGGTTGGGCATTTATAGATTGGAATAGAAAATATCCTTATTTAAACAATCGTTATGTAACACCTAAATTTAGAAAAAGTGGGTTGGGTAATGATTTAGTTTGGTTACGATGTAATGAAGTAGTGAAACGAGGGTTTGATACTGCTACAATACAATTAGATACATGGAATAAACCTGCTCGTAGTGTAATGAAAGAAAATATTTTCACCGAAATTAATGGTATTTGATATTTATATATGAAAAGTTTTATAAGAACTAAGGAAAAGATATGTCAACACAGATAACAAGAACAAAAGAATTTATTAATTACATCACAGGAAGTGTAGGTGATTGGCCATCATTATCAAATGCTGGAATTCTTGGTGGTATGGATTACATTATAGAAAGTGGTTCCAACGAAGTAAAGTTTGTAGAATTTAATACAAATGTAGGAATTGTTGGTAGTTCAGCAATACAGACTGGTAGTTACTTTGATGTAATATCAGATTATGCAAATGAAAAAGGATACACGACTTGTTACATTAATGGATTTTCAGGTAAAAAACAAAATCCATCATATATACAACAAGGATTAATTAGTTCAAGTTTTGCAAGACATGGAATATTAACAAATTTTGAATATAACAACAATACATCACACACTTATTTTTCACAAAGAGGTCAAGCACAACACTCAGGTAGTTTTCATTTATTTTTTCAAACGCCTTGGTACTCAGATGATAGTTTGTTAGATATTGTTAGTAGTTCTTTTGATAAAGATAATTTTAAAGATATACTTTCTAATTCACCATTTAGTTCTTCTTTGATACCAACATTTAATACATCATCTTATACACCAAATAACGATTTCCCAGATTATGTAGTTAAAGGTGCAACTGTAGATTCAGGTATTCAAACTAATGCAGTTGGATTTTACACATACAATTCAACAAGTTCAAGTTATCAAGATGCGGTAGATAATAATGATTTGATTGAACAATATGTTGTTCATAGTGGAAGTTATAGAGATGGACAATCATACTTGGGTGTTGGTAAAGTAGATTTTATGATGACACCAGAAAAGGTTATTGTGTTTGCTGATAGAGATGCTGGTAAATATATTAAACTAAATCCGACAACAACAGATAGTTGGGATTATATAGCACAAAGAGCAAAAACATCTGCAAGTGGTAGTTTAATTAAAATGTATGATGGTTCAACAAAACAAGTTCAAGATGTAGAAGTTGGAGATGTTGTTTTAAGTTATCAACCATATGGAATGCCAGATGAATCACAAGATTATTTATCCTATACCACAACAGATTTATCAGGTTCTACTACTCAAGGTTCAATTGTTACTAAAACAATGAAAACAGAAAATTACGGATATTATTTAATTAATGGTAGTATTAAAGCACCTTATAATTTACAACAGGATAGTAGTGATATTAGATATTTTGTAAAACAAGGAGATACTTGGTCATGGATAACAACAGATAGTATTAGAACTGGAGATTATCTTTTAGACCCAAATGGTGATGAAACAGAGGTTACATCAATAACTGAAAATAATGGTGATACACTTTGGTTCTCACTTGATGTTGAGGATATCGATACTTACTTCCAATCAAATATATTGGTTCACAATATTCCACCAAAGTGTTTTGTAGCAGGAACACCAATCACTATGGGTGATGGAACTACAAAGGCTATTGAAAGAATTGAAATTGGTGATGAGGTTATGAATTATAATTTCAAAGATGAAGAAGTTCAGATAGGTAAAGTTACCACGATTGATATGCCAGTTCACGCTGATATCATAGAAATAAGTTTTAATAGTAAAACTACTAAAAATACATTTGACCATCCTTATTGGGTTGTTGGAAAAGGTTGGAGTTCATAT
>Ga0222715_10001168_pt1 | contig 25635 bp, 21 predicted proteins | sample C33_9DmetaG_FD_165056 | JGI IMG/M metagenome (GOLD analysis project Ga0222715, IMG submission 165056) | Estuarine water microbial communities from San Francisco Bay, California, United States - C33_9D | ecosystem: Environmental > Aquatic > Marine > Unclassified | place: USA: California...
TCAGCAGAGTGCTCGGGTAAAATTTCTGCGTTTTTTAAGGGACGTCGCGCGCAAATTAAAGCGCTAAGACAAACCACCAAACACGAGTAATAAAGCGAGTTAGGAATTGTCAGTTGTAGAGGATACAGTGTTAGGCTTCTGCAGTTTCTGCGTCTAAATTAAATAAATTGAACAATTTACGACGTTGTAGCATTTTTTGATGGGTGCGTTTGAGCATTAAGCGACGACGCGATGTGCTTGGTGCAAGTGCTCTATTAGAGCGGTAAAATTTATTCTTTCTCATCAATATCTTCCTCTTCTAACTGATTTTCAGTGCTATCTTGTTGACTAATATACATTAAACTATCATGGTATCTGCGGATATTTTCAACATACTTTACCGCTACATCCCCTCGTGCAAATCCATATTTGGTTTTTTGATAGTGTTGTTTTTGTCTAAGTAATGGTAAGTGTTGTTTTACGTCAACCCACAAATCTGGATCAAATCCTTTTCGTTGCGTCAGTATTCGTGCATCTTCGACATGCCCTAAACCAAGATTATACGCAGCTAATGCAAAATACAATTTATCGGGATCACTAATACGAGCAGGGATGCGGTTATATAAACTACGCAAATAAATTGCACCGCCACGAATACTCTGTTCTGGATCAAGTCGAGACTTGATACCGACTTCTTTGGCTGTGGGTAAAGTCAACATCATCAACCCTCTAACGCCGGTGGGTGAACGAGCATTTTTCTGCCAATGGCTCTCTTGGTAACTGGTTGCCGCTAATAATTGCCAGGTAAAGTCACCTGAATATTGTTCAAACCAAGGTTGATAAGTCGGTAAGTCGGATTTTACTGCTGCTAAAAATGCTCGTGTATCGACATAATCAAATTCGCGAATGTGGCCGAAATATTTGTCTATCAAGCGACTAAATTCACCGCTTTGTTGCAGTTGTCCAAAATACTCTAATAACGCGCCTAATAAGGAATCATCTTGATGAGGGTGAAGCAGCCATTGCTGTGCGGCAGTGACATCTAAATCGAGTCCCATTTTAATGGTTGGATAACGTCGACGCATCACATTAACTAAGGCTGAATTAGCAATAGTGGCATCAATTTTTTGCTCAGCGACCATCAATAATAGTTCTTCATCATCATATTGATCAACTTGCTGCCAGTTAAGTGCATCATTATCTGTTTGCGGTAACTGTGCTTGTAAGAACGCTGCTTGTTGACTGTTTCGCTGCACATATACCTTGCCGTTGAGTTGGTCTAATGACGATAAGGACCGAGCATTTCGATGGACGACAACTTGATGGGTGTAATATTGATAAGCGGGACCGAGTTTAAATTGGTTCAGTGTTTCTGCAGAAAAAGCAAATTGGGATGCAATAACATCAACACGTTGGTTGTGTAAGTCCTTGAGCATATTCGCATCGGAATAATAGGGCTTTATTTCTAAAGTCACACCGATAAAATCGGCAAAGCCTTGGGCTAATTCATATTCAAACCCACTAGGTTGATCATTTTGTAAATAATAAGAATTAGCACCATATTCGGTGGCGATCACTATTTTATTTTCCACCAGAATACGTTTGAGTTCATTACTCGGTTTGGCAAAGTCATAACAGCCGGAAAATACTCCTAGCAATAGCATTACTAAAGCAAAACGAAGTTTCGCCCAATGTGGGATTTGTGGCGTCACACTCCAAGAATAATTCATGACTTTGCCTTCTCAAAATATTTTAACCTAACACTTAGGTTAAAAGTTAACCGATATGCTGGCTATGGTAAATGTTTCTTATCAAATTGTCTTATTTATTCTATAATTACTCATTGAAATTTGTCCTTCATCAGTCTGGAATCCACGTTATGTTAATCCTACCCGGCAGCACCTCGTTATCTGAATTTGCCAACAAAAAGTTACTCGACGCTTGTCAATCTCAAGAACTCCCTGTTACAGCGATAAACGCCCAGTATATGCACTTTGTTGCGGCGACTACTGAGTTAACTGATGCGCAGCATGCGGTCTTAGAAAAGCTATTAACCTATGGCCCAAAGCGTAATGATTTTGATCATGCTGGTGAGTTATTTTTAGTGACCCCTCGATTCGGTACGATTTCTCCGTGGTCATCCAAAGCGACAGATATTGCCCACAATTGTGGATTAACCAACGTCAGCAAGGTCGAACGTGGTGAGGCGTATTATTTGACGACGAGTGCTTATTTAACTGATGAACAACGCCAGCAAGTCAAGGCATTGATTCACGACCGAATGACACAAGTTGTCTTGGACGATATGGATGATGCACAAAATCTATTTATTACCGAAGCGCCGGGGCATTTTGCGTCTGTCGATATTTTAGGTCAAGGTAAACAAGCATTAGTGGATGCGAATATCAGCTACGGTCTAGCATTAGCTGATGATGAAGTGGATTATTTATTTACCAGTTTTACGCGACTTAAGCGTAATCCGAATGACATCGAATTATATATGTTTGCACAAGCCAACTCAGAACATTGCCGTCACAAAATATTTAATGCGGATTGGACTATAGACGGTGAAGTGCAGCCTAAATCATTATTTAAAATGATCAAGAATACCTTCGCGCATACGCCTGAATTTGTACATTCTGCTTATTCAGATAATGCAGCTGTAATGGAAGGCAACACGGCTGGACGTTTTTTCCCTTCACCGACTAGTCATCAATATGAATATCACGCAGAAGCCATCGATATTTTGATGAAAGTTGAAACGCATAATCACCCTACAGCGATAGCTCCTTTTGCTGGTGCTGCGACGGGTTCAGGTGGTGAAATCCGCGATGAAGGCGCGACGGGTCGAGGCTCTAAACCAAAAGCAGGCTTAGTCGGTTTCAGCGTATCTAATTTACATATTCCTGGTTTGAGTCAACCTTGGGAAGTTGCCTATGGCAAGCCTTCACGTATTGTATCTGCATTAGATATTATGCTTGAAGGACCATTAGGAGGCGCTGCATTTAACAATGAATTTGGTCGTCCAAACTTACTTGGGTATTTCCGAACTTATGAACAGTCAGTCACTAGTTTTAATGGCCAAGAAGTACGTGGCTATCACAAGCCTATTATGTTGGCTGGTGGCCTAGGAAATATCCGTAAATCTCATACTCTTAAAGGTGACATTACAGTCGGTGCGAAACTGATTGTATTAGGTGGACCGGCGATGAACATTGGCCTTGGTGGCGGTGCTGCCTCATCAATGGCATCAGGGCAATCGAATGAAGACCTGGATTTTGCCTCGGTACAGCGTGACAACCCAGAAATGGAACGTCGTTGCCAAGAAGTGATTGACCGTTGCTGGCAGATGGGCGATGACAACCCAATTCAGTTTATTCATGATGTGGGTGCTGGTGGTATTTCTAACGCTTTCCCTGAGCTGGTTAATGATGCTGGACGTGGTGGTAATTTTGAATTGCGCAATGTGCCGAATGATGAGCCTGGAATGTCACCACATGAAATCTGGTGTAATGAATCTCAAGAGCGTTATGTATTATCAGTTGCACCTGAAAACTTAGCTACTTTTACTGCTTTATGTGAACGTGAACGCGCGCCATTTGCCGTAGTAGGTGAAGCAACACAAGCTCCGCATTTGTTATTAACGGATAAAGTCCATAACAACAATCCAATCGACATGCCTTTGGATGTGTTGTTGGGTAAACCACCTAAAATGCATCGCGATGTAGAAAGTGCGAGCTTTACTGGTTCACCTGTCGTGTTAGATGGAGTGACTGTTACCGATGCAATCAGCCGAATCTTACGCTTACCAACGGTAGCCGAAAAAACATTCTTAATTACGATTGGTGACCGTTCGGTTACCGGTCTAGTGGCGCGTGATCAAATGGTCGGTCCGTGGCAAATTCCAGTCGCAGATGTGGCCGTTACCGCTGCTTCATTTGATACCTATCATGGTGAAGCGATGGCACTAGGCGAGCGCACACCGGTTGCACTGATTAATCATGCTGCGTCAGCACGGTTAGCTGTAGCCGAAGCGTTAACTAATATAGCAGCTGCAGATATTGGCTCGTTAAAACGTATTAAATTATCAGCTAACTGGATGTCTCCAGCGGGTCACCCTGGTGAAGACGCGGGTTTATATGAAGCCGTTAAAGCGATTGGTGAAGAGTTATGTCCGGCGCTAGATTTAGCTATCCCTGTGGGCAAAGACTCTATGTCAATGAAAACCCAGTGGGAAGAAAATGGCGAGACCAAAACGGTCACATCACCGTTATCTTTAGTGATTACTGCATTTGGTGCAGTTCAAGATATTCGTAAAACACTGACACCACAATTACACCTTGACCAAGGTGATTCACACTTGATCTACATCGATTTAGGTCAAGGTAAGCAGCGTTTAGGCGGATCATGTTTAGCGCAAGTTTATGGCCAGTTAGGTGATACCGTGCCTGATGTCGATGAGCCAGAATTACTAAAAGGCTATTTTAATGCACTACAAACGCTAGTCAGCCAACAACAGTGTTTAGCTTATCATGACGTTTCTGATGGTGGTGTTTTTACAACATTAACTGAGATGGCCTTTGCCGGTCATTGTGGTCTACAAATCGATTTATCAGCATTGGGCACTAGTGAGCAGGCACTACCGATCTTGTTTAATGAAGAACTTGGCGGTGTCATTCAAGTTTCCGCTGCGCAACTGGAGCAAGTTCAAACTGTCCTTGCTGAGCATGGACTAGCGGATTGTTCACATATTATTGGTAACCCAATTGTTGGCGATGCGATCACTATGACGCTTGCTGGTGAAACGATTGTGTCTGCGTCGCGTATTGAATTACGCACAATGTGGGCTGAAACTACATATAACATGCAAGCAATGCGTGATAACCCTGCAACAGCTAAACAAGAACATGCTGCTAAACAAGAGCAAGCTGATCCCGGTTTACACGCAGAATTAAGCTTTGATTTAAATGAAGATATCAGCGCGCCTTACATTGCAAAAGGGGTACTTCCTAAAATCGCAATTTTACGCGAGCAAGGTGTTAACTCTCATTATGAGATGGCAGCCGCGTTTGATCGCGCAGGGTTTAGTGCCATCGATGTACACATGTCAGATATCTTATCTGGTAATGTGACGCTAGATCAGTTTGAAGGATTAGCAGCCTGTGGCGGTTTCTCATACGGTGATGTATTAGGAGCGGGCGAGGGTTGGGCTAAATCGATTTTATATAACGAACAAGCAAAAGCTGAGTTTGCTGCTTTCTTTGCTCGCAATAGTACATTTGCATTAGGTGTATGTAATGGTTGCCAAATGCTTTCTAACTTACATAGCATTATTCCTGGTACTGAAAACTGGCCGCATTTTGTGCAAAACCAATCGGCACGCTTTGAAGCGCGTGTAGCTATGGTTGAAGTACAAGAGTCTCCTTCGGTATTATTTGCAGGTATGGCTGGTTCTAGAATGCCAATCGCGGTATCGCATGGGGAAGGGCATGCAGAGTTTGCAACAACTCAAGCATTGACACATATTGAGCAACAGCAACAAGTCAGTCTGCGTTACGTAGATAACAACGGTAAAGTGACTGAACAGTATCCAGCTAACCCTAATGGCTCGATAAACGGTATTACGGGTCTTACTTCTAGCGACGGCCGCGTGACTATAATGATGCCTCACCCTGAACGCGTCTTTAGAACGGTTGCTAACTCTTGGCATCCTGCTCAGTGGCAAGAAGATAGTCCGTGGATGAGGTTATTTAGAAATGCACGTAAGTATGTTAATTAATCACTTGTAAATATTCATTTATGTTTTAATATAAAAGAAGGTTAGTTGTTGCTAACCTTCTTTTTATATAATTTAGTCGGGTTTACTACGACTTTTGTTTATAAATTAAGAATATTCCGTAGTTTTACTGAAAAAAAATAACAATAAAAGTTCAGATGAGTATGTTAAATGTTAAAACGTAATAAAAAAATTGGATTCACGAGTGTCTTTTTGGCTGTCATTATTATGACAGTGACAGCGGCAATCAACGCAAGTGCCAACGCCGCGGTGTTTTTCTAAGCCCGTTTTGCGTGTTTTTCACGATTAATCATTTTCTGATGAGGGTTTTTCTTCATCAATACATAGGTGGCTGATAATCCTCCATGCGCTTGGTGTGCTGAATGGCAAGCGATAACATGCGGTATTGTAGGTAGCCACATATTGACATAACTTTTAAGCTTACTAGGTATTGGTTGGCTGTTAAGGCCTAGTCCATGCTGGACTAGCATCACTCTAATACCCCGCATAAAATTCAATTCAATAGCTTCAGCAAGTGTATTCTTTGCCTCTTCTAGCGTCATTTGCGTTAAATTGACTCGACTTTCTATTGGATATTTACCTAAACGCAAGTTCTTAAATACACCAGATTGTATCCCATCTTGCTTATAGCTAATCCTATCATACGGGTGAAGTGGGCGATCGAGTGTCAGCGATAATCCATATTTATTGTAATACTCTTCTCTTTCAACCGCTTCACGTTTGAGTTTTTTAGCTAAATCTAGCGGATCACTATATTTGATTGCCACTTTGTCATCATGTTGGATGGGGACAACATCAGACATTTCTTGCATAAATGCAGTAACGTCATCAGTGTCATCAGCATACTTAGACTGTTTGATTGGTGAAATATATTGACTGTTGTGTTCCATTTTAAGCCCACTTTTTACAGTTTAATAACTACTATACTATTCAATAATTATACTACTCAATGATTATTTGGATCACGATAATTGTTAACTTTATTCGACTACAATGACCCAATCATTGGTTTGAATATTGTGAGATAAAAATGTATCTTCAGTTTGAATAACTCTGACATCGGGTTGGATATACACAATATTAAAATAGGTCTCAGTTGGTTGGCTTAATACAATATTGTTACCTGCACCTCTGAGGTGTTGTTTTTGCTGCACCAATTGTTAATCCAAGCAATGCATATAGATAGTCTATTTGATTATTTATATGTCATTAAAAACCAAATATTTGGGTTTTTATTTTAGCAATTTTTGACGCTAAGTATTCTGGATCAACATGGTATTCACCATTTGAAATAGAAGTACGTAATTGATCAACTTTAGCTTTATTCACTGGCGCTTCGAGTACTTTATTTTGTAATTTGTGCGAATTTTGTACATATGGTGTCAACGATACTGAGTTTTGAGCAACTGCTTTGGATGTGGTTTTACTTGCTGTTGGAGCCACATGTTGTTGAGCTGGGCGTTGATTATCTAACTTAGCGTTGTTAGCTAATCCATTATTAATATTGTTAATTGACATAATATCTAATCTACCCTTTTTTCTTAACGATTCTAATCGGTCATCTTGCCAATTACTTTAAGAGATTATTAAATAACCACAGTGAATTGTAGTATGTTTATTATTTTAGATGTAATTTCTTTTTAGAACGACTATTTTTAACGATGGTCGTATCAACGACTGACTTGGCACTATTTCAGCAAAATAGGCAGACATTAGCGACAAATTTTCCTGATTGATACACATAACCTAACACATATAAACTTCAATAGACGAACTTGCATTACGGCAATCACTAAATATTGAGGCTCGTGTAGCAAAAATTGTTGTCGTTTGACGCTGGTACTAACAGCATATAGGCTTAATTTCATGCATTATGGTCGCGAGATGAACGCCCCTTAAGGTTGTAAATATCAGGATGTTAGAACTATTGAAACCTTAGCCTGTGTATAACTAGTATTTCTTTTTTACGCTAAAATAAGAAAAAGATTACATAAATAATAAAATAATAAAATAATTAATCATTTAAAATCAATGCTTTGCGTATTTAATGGTACATCTCCTACACGAATTGTCGCATTTGTCTTAGCGCCAAAATGATGACAAACGTCAAAATATTGTTATAGTTGGCAAACAAGTGTTGCTCTTTTACTAAGATATAGGATTGTCTTGCTGTTAAATCAGAGCCTTTAATATCAACAGCTGTTTTATGTAATTGGGTAGCGATTATAAAGGATCTTCGGATCAAACTAAAAGCATGGAAGCTATGAGAAATTCATTATTAATTAGTGATGACATCAGTCGTCGCCAAAACTTGTCAACTATTGTTAATTTTCTCGGTGAAAACTGTCACTTAGTGGAATCTTCAAAAGCCATTGAGTTACTGAAAATCGGTGCTGAGATTGATGGGTTCTTTACTTATTCTGCATTGACCGCCAGTATTGAAAAGTGTCGCAGCTTTTTAATTAACAACTCCAAAAAGCTTAAAAAATCCAATAAACCAATCTTATTTCGTTGGCTATTGTGCGAAAGTCAGCAAATTCCTCATGTATGTAAGCTCATTGAACAAGTTTCTCTCAAAGAGGCTAACATATTTATATTAAGCGAGTCCGGAACAGGAAATGAAATCATTGCACGTAATATTCAATATATGTTGCTACGTAAAGAGGAGTCTTTTATTCCGGTTAATTGTGGTGCAATTCCTGAAGAACGACTTGAAAGCGAAGTTTGTGATGAACCTACATCCCTAAGGGATGCATATCCAGCTTCAACAGCTGTAAATAATATTGCGCAACAAGAGATGGATTGGCCTATTCTCATGCAACCTGGTGGTCATCTAGAATTTTTCATTGAGCAGTTAGTAGCCAAAAAAGCAGTAGGAGATGTACTGTGAACACAAAAGCAAAAGCATATAGTCAACAGTTAGATATCACCGCATTAGTAGAAAAGCATGCTTCATTAGTTAAGCGTATAGCACATCACTTGATGGTGAGGTTACCGGTAAGTGTCTTAGTCGATGATTTGATTCAAGCCGGAATGATCGGGCTTTTAGAGGCAGCCAAAAATTTTGACGGTAGTAAAGGTGCGAGTTTTGAAACCTTTGCAGGGATCCGTATACGCGGTTCCATGCTTGATGATATCCGCAAAGGGGATTGGACTCCGCGTTCAGTACACAAAAACTCAAGAGCAATCACTGAAGCCATTTCGATAGTGGAAAAAGAAACCGGCGCAGATGCTCATGATACTGATGTGGCGGAACAGTTAGGGGTAGATATCAAACAATATCATCAAATGATAAATGAGGTTAATGCTGGGAAATTAGTTGGTATTGAAGATTTGGGTGTCGCTGAAGATGTTATTACAACAGATAAAAACAAATCTGCCGATACGCCCTATGATGAGCTTGTCCAAGGTTCGTTTCAAAAAGCGTTAGCCAAAGCGATTACGACTTTGCCTCAACGTGAAGCGATAGTGTTATCGTTATATTATGATGAAGATCTTAATTTACGAGAAATTGGTGAAGTGCTTAGCGTAAGCGAGTCTCGTGTGAGTCAAATCCACAGTCAAGCCATGTTAAAATTAAAATCAAAATTACGCTCTTGGCATGCCGAAGAAGCGTAAACATCCAATGTAATAAAAAGGTTATTCAATGGACACAGACATAAAAATTTTAGTAGTAGACGATTTTTCTACCATGCGTCGTATTATTAAAATACTTAGGTTTTTCTAATATTCAAGAAGTTGACGATGGTAATATTGTACTGCCAATGCTGCAACAAGGTAGTTTTGACTTTACGGTCAGATACCGGAATATGGCAAAATTACCAAAGTACTCAAACTGTACAGAATCAGGCCGATTTTAGGAGATAAAAAATGAAAGAAGAACGCAAAATTGATAGTACCGTCGGCGGTGACGATGAAGTGTTACAGTGGGTAACGTATCGTTTAGGCGATGAAACTTATGGTATCAATGTCATGCAGGTACAAGAAGTACTGCGTTATACTGAAATCGCTCCGGTGCCGGGCGCACCTGAATACGTAATAGGGATTATCAATCTACGTGGAAACGTGGTGACGGTGATTGATACTCGCGCTAGATTTGGTCTGCCGGAAGGTGATATCACCGATAATACACGGATTGTCATCATCGAAGCCGATGAGCATGTCGTCGGAATTATGGTGGATAGTGTTGCCGAAGTAGTCTACCTAAAATCATCAGAAATTGATTCGGCACCGAATGTAGGAACTGAAGAAAGTACTAAATTTATCCAAGGTGTTTCTAATCGAGACGATGAGCTGCTAAAATTAGTCGACTTAAATAGAATGCTCAATGACGATGAGTGGGATGAATTAGGCGGGATCTAATGCTTGAGTTGATAGAATCAGTACCTCCAGTAGTAGCTATCGATGATATAATGGCGGCATGCTGTCTGGACCGTGCAGAAGTCGAGTTGTTAAAGAATCTGCACACTAATAACTAAAATAGCAGTCAAGACGTTTAGACGTCTAGACGTAAATATTGACATTTAGGTAAAATCATTCACAATGTTGTTATTGGACAAAATTGTGAGGTGTGTATGCCTATTCGAATCCCCGTTGACTTACCTGCGCTAGGTATCCTCGATAGTGAAAATATTTTTGCTATGGATATGGAGCGTGCGTCAAATCAAGATATTCGCCCTATGGAAGTAGGAATATTGAATCTTATGCCTAATAAGATTGAGACTGAAGTACAGATCTTGCGTCTACTTTCTAACACACCGTTACAAATCAATATTGATCTGATCCGTATCGATAATCAATTATCCAAAAACACCCCGCAATCGCATATGGACGATTTTTATAAAGGCTTTAGCCAAGTAAAAAATAAAAAATATGATGGATTGATTATTACCGGTGCACCACTTGGTTTTATGGCATATGAGGACGTTAAATATTGGTCTGATATGCAAGAGATCCTTGATTGGGCCAAAGCCAATGTCCAGTCGACTCTATATTTGTGTTGGGCTGCTCATGCGGCGATGTACCATTTTTATGGGCAAATGCGCGAATTGCGGAAAGATAAACTTTTTGGGGTATATCAACATCAAGTCTTGGCACCGACTAACGAGCTGATGCGTGGATTTGATCCTGTGTTTAATGCACCACATTCGCGTTTTGGCAATGTGCCTCAGGCTGCTTACGAGCGTATTCCTGATATTGATGTATTGGCAGCATCTGCTGAAACGGGCACTTATATAGCTGCGACCAAAGATAAACGCCACGTGTTTGTGACAGGGCATCCTGAATATGATGCTAATACCTTGGCTGACGAATATGCGCGAGATTGTGCTAATGGCCAAGACACAGCGTTACCTGTTAATTATTTTATCAACGATGATCCTACTCAAGCACCATTAGTTTCTTGGCGCTCTCATGGAACATTACTTTATACTAATTGGCTGAACTATTATGTGTATCAGACCACACCGTATGACTTAACTACTCTTTCCTAACGTTTTATTTTTTAAGGTGATGACAACGTGTCTACTCCACTTACCACACAATTTAACGCACAGCTTCCAGCTCTATTAGCGCAACTCGCCCAAGAGCGGATCTTAATTTTAGATGGTGCGATGGGAACGATGATCCAAGCGTATCAGTTTTCTGAAGAAGATTATCGCGGTGAGCAATTTGCCGATTGGCATTGTGATGTTAAAGGCAATAATGACTTATTAGCGATTACGCAACCTGATACGATCCGTACTATTCACGAACAGTACCTTGCTGCGGGTAGCGATATTATCGAAACTAACACGTTTAACGCCACGACTATTGCTATGGCCGATTATGATATGCAAGATATATCCAAAGACATCAATCTAGCTGCTGCACGTTTAGCGCGTCAAGCCGCAGATAAATACTCAACGCCGGACAAGCCGCGTTTTGTTGCAGGAGTGCTAGGGCCTACTAACCGAACAGCATCTATTTCTCCTGATGTAAATGATCCTGGTAAACGCAACGTTTCGTTTGATGAATTGGTGGTTGCCTATGAAGAATCATCCCACGCATTGTTAGATGGTGGAGCGGATATTATCATGCTTGAAACCATTTTTGATACGCTCAATGCCAAAGCGGCGGCATTTGCTGTTGAAAACGTGTTTGAACAGCGTGGTAAACGCTCGCCTGTAATGGTGTCTGGCACTATTACGGATGCCTCGGGACGCACATTATCAGGCCAAACTACCGAAGCCTTTTATCATTCTATGCGTCACTTAGAGCCATTAGCAATGGGCTTAAATTGTGCATTAGGGCCTGACTTGTTACGCCAGTATGTCAATGAATTGTCTACAGTAGCTGACTGTTTAGTCTCTGCTCACCCCAATGCGGGTTTGCCGAATGAATTTGGTGAGTACGATATGGATGCTGCTGAAATGGCGGAACATATTCAAGAATGGGCGCAGTCAGGTTTGGTCAATATTGTTGGTGGATGTTGTGGCAGTACGCCTGAGCATATTGCTGCGATTGCCCAAGCTGTGCAGAAGCTAGCACCTCGAAAAGTCCCTAAATTACCGACCAAAATGCGTTTATCCGGTCTTGAACCGTTTGTACACTAGGATTATCGTCACATGTCTCAAGCAGCCTCATCATTTATAAATATCGGTGAACGTACCAATGTCACCGGCTCCGCTATGTTTAAGCGTTTGATCTTAGAAGAAGATTACGAAACCGCGTTAGAAGTCGCCAAACAACAAGTCGAAAACGGCGCGCAAATTATTGACATCAATATGGATGAAGCCATGTTGGATTCCGAAGCGGCGATGGTGCGTTTTTTAAACCTGATCGCTTCTGAACCGGATATCTCACGTGTACCTATCATGATTGATTCCTCCAAATGGTCAGTCATTGAAGCGGGTTTAAAATGCGTCCAAGGTAAATCGGTGGTGAACTCCATCAGTTTAAAAGAGGGCAAAGAGCCTTTTATTGCGCAAGCTAAATTAATCAAACGTTATGGCGCGGCTACTGTAGTCATGGCATTTGATGAAACGGGTCAAGCTGACACCATCGAGCGTAAATTCAATATTTGTGAGCGTAGTTATCGTATTTTGGTCGACGAAGTGGGCTTTCCACCTGAAGATATCATTTTTGATCCGAATATCTTTGCCGTTGCAACTGGGATTGAAGAGCATAATAACTATGCGGTCGATTTTATTGAAGCGACGCGTAAAATTCGTCAAGAATTGCCCCACGCCCATGTATCTGGTGGTTTGTCGAATATTTCCTTTTCGTTTCGGGGCAACAATCCAGTACGTGAAGCGATGCACTCGGTGTTTTTATATCATGCCATTAAAGCGGGTATGGACATGGCGATTGTTAATGCTGGACAGTTAGAAGTCTATGACGAGATCCCCAAAGAGCTGCGTGATGCAGTAGAAGATGTGATCCTTAATCGTCACGATCAAGCGACGGACAATCTACTTGAATTAGCACCTAAATATCAAGGCGATGGCAAAGCAGCTAAAGTTGAAGACTTAGCATGGCGTGAATTACCTGTAAGTAAGCGTTTAGAGCATGGTCTAGTCAAGGGGATCACCGATTACATTATCGAAGATACCGAAGAAGCGCGCTTAGCCGCGGAAAAACCACTCCACGTTATCGAAGGGCCATTAATGGATGGCATGAACGTAGTAGGGGACTTGTTTGGTGAAGGTAAAATGTTTTTGCCACAAGTGGTCAAATCTGCCCGCGTAATGAAAAAAGCCGTGGGGCATTTACAGCCTTTTATTGAAGCAGAAAAAGACGGTAAAGTTAGCTCTAATGGCAAGATCCTGATGGCAACGGTCAAGGGCGATGTGCATGATATTGGTAAAAATATCGTGGGTGTCGTGCTCCAATGTAACAACTTTGAAGTCATTGATTTAGGGGTGATGGTACCTTGTGCCAAGATCCTACAAGTTGCCAAAGACGAAAACGTAGACATGATTGGTTTATCTGGTTTGATTACGCCTTCACTAGATGAAATGGTGTACGTTGCCAAAGAAATGCAACGAAACGGTTTGGATTTGCCTTTACTAATTGGCGGAGCAACCACATCCAAAGCTCACACTGCGGTTAAGATTGAGCAAAATTACGATCATCCTGTGGTGTATGTGTCTAATGCAAGTCGCGCCGTTGGCGTATGTCAGCAGTTAATTTCAGCGACACAGCGTCCTATTTTTCATGAAAAACTGCAAAAAGAATACGCCGTAGTGCGCGATCAGCATGCGCGTAAAACTCCGCGTACTAAACCGATTACGTTAGTTCAAGCTCGTGATAACAAATTTACCTGTGATTGGTCAAAAGCACCCATTACGACTCCTAAAAAGCTCGGCGTGCAAAGTGTCTCTGTGTCATTGGCAACCTTACGCGAATATATTGACTGGACGCCGTTTTTCTTAACTTGGTCATTAGCAGGCAAATACCCACGTATTTTAGAAGATGAAGTGGTAGGGACTGAAGCAACGGAGTTATTTAACGATGCTCAAACTATGCTAAACCATCTATGTGATAATGAATTACTCACCGCCAAAGGCGTATATGGCTTGTTTGCCGCTAATAGCGTCGATGATGATATTCATATTACTAATAGCCAAGGTGAAGTCGTCGTAGCTCATCATTTGCGTCAACAAACTCACAAGCCCAAAGGGGCGAACTATTGTTTAAGTGATTATATTGCGCCTGCTACATCACAGCGCCAAGATTACATTGGTGCATTTGCCGTTACCGCAGGGATTGGCGAAGAAGAGTTATCTGCTGGTTTTATCGCAGATGGCGATGACTACAACAGTATAATGGTAAAAGCACTGGCGGATCGGTTGGCCGAAGCGTTTGCAGAATACTTGCATCAACAGGTTCGGGTAGAAGGCTGGGGATACGCCGCTGATGAAACTTTGGATAATGAGTCGTTGATCCGTGAGTTATACCAAGGCATTCGTCCTGCACCTGGTTATGCTGCGTGTCCAGAGCATACCGAAAAACAATTAATTTGGGATCTGCTTGAGGCTGAAGCCCGCACGAGCATGAAATTGACCGAGAGTTACGCGATGTTTCCTGGTGCGGCTGTGTCTGGCTGGTATTTTGCTCATCCAGATGCGCGTTATTTTGCGGTAGCGCAAATTCAAGCCGACCAAGTGACGGATTATTCTACGCGTAAAGGCTGGGATGAACAAACGGCACAAATGTGGTTAGGGCCTAACATTAACGGTTAGAGTGTGACAAACACGCTGCACTTATCGATCGTTTGTTAAGTTAAGTGCAGCAATAAAGGCGTTTTTATCTTGTGGCGAAACTTTTGTATATGACGGGTTAACAGCTTGTAACACTTCCGCTATAATCGAAAAAACAATAAAACGGGCTCACTCGTGTTCATCAATCAACAAAAAGTTATTTTTTTTCGAAAAGGCATGCCTTTATTAGCCAATGTCTCCGGTACTGCCCAGTCTATTCCTTTAGGTGAGCCTGATTTTGTGATGCTTGAATGCGCATTACAGTCCCAATACCAATCTGGTGCTGCTGATTTTGTTACGCAAAGTCAGTTGGTTGATAAAGTGTTAGCGTTGCCATTAATGCAGCAACAGTTTGCGTCTTTATCTCAAGCTCAAGTGGCAAAACGCATCGCTCAGTACATCGAAGTGAACGCACTTGCTGAATCGCCTTTTGTTGATCCGCCGTTGCTCAAGCCTACAGGTTTAGAACCAGTCGAGGGGTTGCTTGAGCCGATGAGTAAATTACGCATAGGAACGCATTTTGCCATTTCGTTTGCTGCCGATGGGTTTTGTGCATGGTCTACTCAAGCACAAGGATTTATTGCGCTGACAGCTTTAGATGTTATGGTGTTATTGAGCTTTGGTGAAGGTAAATCAATCTCCGAAGTATTGACGGCAAAAGCACCGTTAGGGATTGCTACTGATACTTATTTAGCGTGCATTAGTGCATGGCGTGCAGCGGGGCTATTAGCCGATGAAAAAACTAATATTGCTAAAACAGCGCCGGTATTAACCCCTTTTTCTACCACAACAAAAAACGCACTACCGATCCCCGCTAAATGGCAAGACGCGTTAGCCGAAGATAAAATCCCTGTGTATTTTGTACCGCATATGGAAAACCATTTTCCACTGGCATTAGGCGTCCTCTACAGTGCGCTGATTGCGTATCAAGACGGCGTGTTACTGGATAAATTTCAGTTTATCCCGCTTAATTATCTTGAGCCGAATACGTTATTTAATGGCCCATATCGCAAATTTGGTGCAGGTGTCTGGTTGTTTTCAAACTACATGTGGTCAATCGATGTGAACATGCAGATCAGCCAAGCGGTGAAACAACATGCTGGTAATTTCACCATTCATGGAGGACCGAGTACGCCTGATTACCAACAAGCATGTGAAGATTTTTTGACTGAGCATACTTCAGTCGATGTGGCTGTGCATGGTGAAGGTGAGATTACGATCACCGAAGTGGTTGAGGCGTTAACTGCAATATCGAAACCCAACACAGCGTATAAACGTGATATCCAAGCGGATAATCATGCCTTGGCACAAGTCACAGGGATCACTTATCGAGAAGCGATGACGGGGCGGTTTATTCGTACCGGTAGTCGCGAACGCATGAAACATCCAGACAGTGTGCCATCGCCTTATTTATCAGGTCTGTTTGATCAATACCAAGGTCGGGTTGAAGCGGCTATTATTGAAACTAATCGCGGTTGTCCCTATGGCTGTACGTTTTGTGATTGGGGCAGTGCGACCAATCAAAAAATTCGTAAGTTTGACTTACAGCGGGTCAAAGATGAAATTACTTGGATTGGGCAAAATAAAATCCGCGTCATGTGGATCGCTGATGCTAACTATGGCTTGTATGATCGCGATATTGAGATCTCACAATTTATTGTCGATACCAAAGCCCAATATGGATATCCACAAGAGATCGTTGTGAACTACACCAAAAATTCTACGTGGCGCTTAGTCGAGATCATTAAAATCTTTTCAGAGGGTGGGATCATTGGGCAAGGGATCATTTCCATTCAAACTACCGATGAGCAAACGTTAGACGTGATTAATCGTAAAAACATTCGTACGCAGCGTTACGATGAGCTAGCACAAGCATTTACCGATTTAAACTTGCCATTGTCTACAGATTTAATGATTGGCTTGCCGGGTATGACGGTCGAGTCTTTCATCACCGATTTACAACGTTACATTGATATGGATGTGTCGGTTAAAGCCTATCCTACGCAGCTATTACCCAACAGCCCCATGGCCGAGCCAGGCTATATGGCAAAATATGAAATTAAAACCGATGAACATAGCTTTTTAACCTCAACGTTTAGTTATACGCCAGAGGATATGCAGCGCATGAGTGCGTTGTATGAAGTCTATGTGATGGCTGATGGTTATAGTTTATTACGTTATGTGCTACGTTTTATGCAATGGGAGCATGGTGTGATGGCGGGGGAGTTTTTAGCTAATTTACTTGATGATAGTCAGGCTGAACCCGATGTTTATCCATTACTGACTTGGGCAGTGCGTTACTTCAACGAAGATAAGTCAATGCCTTCAGGTTGGGCGAATTTTTATCAAGAAGTGTATGCTTATATCACCGCGCGATATCCATCAACGTTAACATCAACTGCTGCATCAACTTTAGTGCAAGGCCAAGCATCTGCATTAGCGACGGTGATCGCAGTGAACCAAGCAGCAATGCCGGATGATGCTTTAGCGTATCCGTATACGGTCGATTTAGCACATGATTTTGTGGCATATTTTACGCAAAATGCTGAGCTGCGTTTACCCCTTGAGTCATTCGCGCCAGCGTCAATGACCTTTACTGATCCTAATAAGTTATCTGTGGTCGATTTAAACTCCGCGCAATATGATTCGCATCAGTATTTTTGGGAGCTCCATTCTGCGGTTGCTCGTCCTAAATCCTTAGCTGAGTTTGCGGCTTGATTTCGTCATCGGACATAACAATTAGGCGCTTATCCCTGAGTGATGCGCCTTTTGTGATGCAGTTGTATAATCAGCCAAGTTTCATTCGTTATATTGCAGATAAACACATAAGCGATATTAGCACTGCTGAGCAATATATCTCTGGAGGGCCAATGGCCTGTTTTGCAGAGCATGGTTTTGCGCTTGATGTGGTGTCGATCCCCGATCCTCAACTGCCAACCGTGACGAGCTTGAAGCTCTCGATTGGCGTGTGCGGGTTATTAAAACGTCCGGAGCTAGCACATCCTGATTTAGGGTTTGCGTTATTGGATGAATATTCTGGACAAGGTTATGCCTTTGTAGCTTGTCAGGCTGTGATTAAGCATGCGTTGACTGTTCTTAGGCTTGAGAATATTTTAGCAATAGTGCTGCCGACGAATACCCGATCGATTACATTATTAAAGAGACTGGGGTTTGTCTATCAACGTGATATTGAGCTTTATGAACAGACTAATCAGCTTTATCAATATTTGCCCAATCCAATCTAGTAAATAAACCCTATTCAAAGCATAAAAAAGCTCCGTAGCTGTTACCAACTGCGGAGCTTTTTATTAACTATGTCTTAGCTATAAGCTAACATTACCAAATACGTACACGATCTTCTGGTGCTAAATACAATGCATCACCTGGCTTGACATCAAACGCTGCATACCATGCATCATGGTTACGCGGAGCAAGTGCACGGTAACGACCTGGTGCGTGTGTACCACCACGAAGCTGGTTAAGCATGCTTTCTTCAGTGCGTTTTTCTTTCCAAACTTGTGCCCAAGCTAGGAAGAAACGTTGATCGCCAGTAGTGCCATCAATAATAGGTGCTTCTTCACCATTTAGGCTTAATTGATAAGCGTGATAGGCCATTGCTAAACCACCCACATCACCAATGTTTTCACCCAGAGAGTTTTTACCATTAACGAAGTTACCTTCAATTGGTTCATAGGCTGAATACTGTGCAGCAAGTTTTTCTGCCTTAGCGTCAAATGCAGCACGATCTTCGTCAGTCCACCAATTACGTTGTACACCTTCGGCATCTGATTTAGAGCCTTGATCATCAAAACCATGACCCATTTCATGACCAATAACCGCACCAATACCACCGTAGTTCACGGCTGCGTCAGCATTTGGATCAAAGAATGGTGGTTGTAAAATCGCAGCTGGGAACACAATTTCGTTAAAAGATGAATTGTAATATGCGTTAACTTGTTGTGGTGTCATGCCCCAACGTTCACGATCTGTTGGTTCCATTTCGACAGCCACGTCTTTGGCTTGGAAGAATTTACGTAATGTTTTAGCATTACCCAACAAATCATCACTTTTGATATCTAAACCAGCAAAATCAATACCTTGATCTGGGTAACCAATTTTAGGACGGAACGCTGCTAACTTCGCTTTAGCGTTAACCTTAGTTTCTGCACCCATCCAGTCTAAACCGTCGATTCGTTGACCTAGCGCAGTACGTAGGTTTTCAACTAGTTCAGCCATTTGTGCTTTTGAGCTTTCAGGGAAATAACGCTTGGTATAGATTTCACCAATGGCGAAACCTAAACTTTCTGTTCCTGACATCGCGCTAATTGCACGTTTCCAGCGAGGACGCGGCTCTTTTTGACCATTTAATACCGTACCAAAGAACGCAAAGTTGGTGTTGTAGATATCTTGCGACAACATTGACGCGTTGTTTGAGATTGTATGGTAGGTTAAGTATGCTTTCCACGTCGCTAAGTCTTCGTCGTTGATTAAGTCAATCGCACCTTTAACTGGCTCTGGTTGACGTACGTTTAGATTAGGAATGGCAAAACCAGAAGAGGCAAAGAAACTATCCCAATCAAACCCTGCATATTCAGCTTCGAAAGCATCTCGTTCAAATTGGTTTAGAGCAAGATCACGGTCACGGCGTTTTTCACGAGGCCATTGAATTTCTGCAATTTTAGTTTCAAGGGCAAGAATTTCTGCTGCTTGTTTTTGTGCGTCTGCTTCACTGATACCTGCAAAGGCTAACATTTGAGCAATGTGATTTTGGTATTCAGTGCGAATATTCACAAAACGTTCGGTATCTAATAAGTAGTAATCACGGTCAGGTAAACCAATACCGCCAACGCCAACATGTAATTGGTATTGATTAGGATCTTTGGGGTTGGTCCACATGCCGCCCCATATAGGAGTCGTAGTGCCTGTTAACCAAGCTTCACCGAACGTTTTGGTTAATTCTGCTACATCAGCGATATTTGCAATATCAGTTAATGTTGCTTGTAACGGCTTAATACCGAGTGCATCTAACGTGTCAGTGTCCATATAAGCATTGTAATAATTAGCAACGAGTTTTTCGGTACCAGTTAAGTTTTCTTTTGCGGCTAGATCTTCAATGATCGCTTTAACTTCATCATTTGAACGTTCTGCTAGTTTAGAAAAAGCACCAAAGCGAGTTTTATCGGCAGGCAGTTCATAATTATCGTACCAGTTACCACTGGCATACATGAAGAAATCATCACCCGGTTTAATATCTAAGTTTCGGGCACTTAGCTCAACACCAAATGTACCTAATTCAGCTTTTGCCGCTACAGCTTCAACTGCGGCAGGCGTGGAAGTCGTTGGGGCTTGGCCAGTACAGCCGCCGAGTATAAAACTCGCTGCAACTAATGTTGCTATTGTTGTTTTCTTCATCATTATTTCAAATTCCAATTAATATAATAGTAGTTATAACACTATGATAATACCAATCTACGCCTAACCTGCCTAGGTGATAGACATATCTATTTACATATTAATTTCTTAGGATGGCGCTAGCTCATCTTGTTTAAATGGAAGTAGTTGTTCGCATTGTGCTTTATATTTTTTCACGCCGATGCGCTCTCTTTGTAAAAAATCATCCACCGCGATTTCAAAATCGGCCAGTGCTAGGCTGTGAAACGAGTGGCAGTATGTCGGTGCAAAGCCTCGTAATATTTTATGTTCACCTTGAGTACCTGGATTAAAGCGCGAAATACCTTGCTCAATAGCAAATTCAATTCCTTGGTAATAGCAACATTCAAAATGTAGGCCATCAACTTCGCGTAATGCTCCCCAATAACGCCCGTACAATTGGCTATCATCAAACAGGAACATCGCACCAGCAATATACTGTTCGTCTTGTTTGGCTAAAACCAGTAACACATTGTCTTTTAATTGATCGAATAATTGAGTGAAAAATTCAGCGGTGAGGTAACCGTCATGCCCGCTGCGTTTTAGATAAGTCACGCGATAGCAGTCATAAAAAAACGCCATGTGCTCCGTTGTAATCTCCGCACCAGCCAAACGCTCAATTGTGACTTGTTGTTGCTGTACTTTTTTACGTTCTTTATTAATAGAGCGACGTTTACGCGACGTAAAATACGATAAATAATCGGTAAAGGATGTGTAAGCTTGGTTTTGCCATTCAAACTGTAACGATAAACGATGTAATACAGGTGCATGTTGCAACGCGTCCTGTTCGGCTTGGTTGACAAATAGCAAGTGCATCGACGAGTAATGTTGTTCATACAAAAAGGTTTTTACTTGTTCTATGATCGCAGGCAAATCATGCCAACGAGGCTTCCCATCCACCCAGCCAATGCGTTGTGATGTTACCGGGGTAAATGGGACTGCATTAATCCATTTGGGATAATACTGATGACCATGGTGTGAGTACGCATTGGCCCAAGCATGATCAAAAATATACTCGCCATAGCTATGGGTTTTAATATAACCAGGGATAAAAGCAATAGGCTGATCATGTTGAAATATCCCCAGGTGATAGGATCGCCAACCGGTATCGTCTCCAACACTCTTACTATTTTCTAGGCAATGCAAAAAGCGATGCGTTAAACAAGGGCCGCCATGTTCAGCAAAACATCGATCCCAAAGAGCTGGCTCTATTTGACTAATGTCGGTGTAAGCGATGACTGTAAACGTCAAGGTCAGTTCCTTTTTTAATTATAATTAGTTATTCTTACTCGCCAAAATAAACAGCGGTTAATTATGATGGAGTCAGTTCTACCATGGATATTGATAATATTCCGATTCAACAAGATAATCCACAGCGTATTATTCGCCATAAAATAACTCGCTTATTAGCTAAACGTGAACATAGTTATGCCGAGTTATTGCAAAAACTTGAAGTATTAGCATTACCAGAACACGATGTGACTCATGTATTACAGCAATTTGTAGCAAAAGATATTCAATCGGATGCGCGTTTCACCTTTCATTTTGTCAGAAATTGTATGGCCAAAGGGCAAGGTTTATCGCGAATTAAACAAGCACTGTATCCTCATCAAATAGATGAAAGTATGCTTAACGAAGCATTAGCAGAACTGCAACCAGATTGGTTTGCACTCGCTTATCAAGTGAAATGCAAAAAATACGCAGCTTATCCTGAAACTGACTGGACGTTAAAACAAAAACAAATGCGCTTTTTGCAGTACCGAGGGTTTAATCAAGAACAAATATCCCACGCAGTCGACTATCAAGAAAATTTTTAAAACATTTTGCCTATAAAACATTAATCTAGTGTTAATTATGCACAAAAATTGTGTTAGATTACACGATTAATTTTTAGTGAAATTTTTTTCCTGCATTTATTATTGCATCTTCAAAGGATTATCCATGACGCGTTCAACTGCCCAAATTAGACAGGCATTCTTAGATTATTTTGGTCAACAAGGTCATCAATCTGTGGCTTCTTCATCACTCGTTCCTAGTGATGATCCGACGCTGTTATTTACTAACGCCGGTATGAACCAATTTAAAGATGTCTTTTTAGGCGCAGAACAGCGTAGTTATAGCCGTGCAGTTTCATCTCAGCGCTGTGTTCGTGCTGGTGGTAAACATAATGACTTAGATAATGTTGGTTATACCGCACGTCACCACACATTTTTTGAAATGTTAGGTAATTTTAGCTTTGGTGATTACTTTAAAACGGATGCGATTAAATTTGCGTGGACGTTTTTAACCAAAGAACTAGGTCTACCTGCTGACAAATTACTAGTGACAGTATATGCGGAGGATGATGAAGCCTTTGCTATTTGGGAAAACGAAATCGGTTTACCTGCAGATAAAATTATTCGTATTGCCACTTCAGATAACTTTTGGTCTATGGGTGATACGGGACCTTGTGGCCCATGCTCTGAAATATTTTATGACCATGGTGCGCATATTTGGGGGGGGCCTCCTGGTTCACCAGAAGAAGATGGTGATCGCTTTATCGAGATTTGGAACTTAGTATTTATGCAGTTTAATAAATCTGCAGACGGTACTATGGAGCCATTACCTAAACCATCTATTGATACCGGAATGGGTCTAGAGCGTATTTCTGCGATTTTGCAAAATGTGCACAGTAACTACGAAATTGATATTTTCCAAGCGCTTATCAAAGCAGCTGCAAAAATTGTTGGGACTGATGATCTGAATGATAAATCATTACGAGTGATCGCTGACCATATTCGTTCTTGCAGTTTCTTGATTTGTGACGGAGTAATGCCATCCAATGAAGGTCGTGGCTATGTATTACGTCGCATTATACGTCGTGCAGTTCGCCATGGATATAAACTAGGTGCTCAGGATATCTTCTTTTATAAGTTAGTCGGTGCATTATCGGTGCAAATGGGTGAGGCATACCCAGAGTTAGTAGATCAATTACCGGTTATCGAAAAAGTATTACGAGTAGAAGAAGAACAGTTTTCTAAAACTCTAGAACGCGGTATGAATATATTATCGCAAAGTTTAACTGAGTTAGATGGCACAGTTATCCCTGGTGATGTTGTATTTAAATTGTATGATACTTATGGTTTTCCTGCGGATTTGACCGCTGATGTAGCTCGTGAACAAAGCTTCACGATTGATGAGGCTGGTTTCAAAGCTGCAATGCAAGCTCAACGTGCACGTGCCCAACAAGCGAGTAATTTTGGTACTGATTACAACGAAACCTTAAAAATAACCCACAGCACAGAATTTACAGGCTATGGTAAAACTCAAGAGCAAGCCAAGGTTCTAGAAATTATTGTCGACAACCAAACGGTAGAAACTATCGAAGCTGGGCAGCAAGGTATTGTCATTTTGGATACCACTGCATTTTACGCAGAGTCAGGTGGTCAAGCAGGTGACTGCGGATCATTATTAAGTAATGATATAAATGTATTCACGGTTACTGATACCAAAAAAATAGCCAATGCATTTGGTCACCAAGGGGTAGCCAAAGCAAGTATTAGTATAGGACAGTCACTCTTGACTGTTGTAGATAGTACAAGACGTGATGCAATTAAATTAAATCATAGTGCGACGCATCTATTACATGCTGCGCTAAGACAGTTACTTGGTGATCACGTTAGTCAAAAAGGCTCATTAGTGGATGATGACAAGTTACGTTTCGATTTTGCACATTTTGAAGCAATAACGTCAGAGCAGTTGAATACGATTGAACAGCTTGTCAATGAACAGGTAAGAGCGAATCATCAGTTAAACACACAACTAATGGATCTTGATGAAGCAAAAGCTTCTGGTGCGATGGCATTGTTTGGTGAAAAATACGATGAAAAAGTGCGTGTTGTCTCTATGGGAGAATTCTCAACTGAACTTTGTGGCGGTACTCATGTCAATCAAACTGGCGATATTGGTTTGTTTAAACTAACATCTGAAAGTGGCATTGCATCAGGTGTACGTCGGATTGAAGCAATTACCGGTGCTACAGCACTTGCCTATGTGCAACAACAAGCACAAGTATTGCAAAATGCAGCTAATTTATTAAAAGTTGAACCTTTTAACATTGTAGATCGTATAACAAGCATTCAAGATTTACTCAAGGTAACTGAAAAATCTTTGAGTCAAGCTAAACAAAAACTAGCGAGCCAACAAGGATCGGATCTAGTTAGTAAAGTTCAAGTTATTAAAGGTCAAAATGTTTTAGTCGCAAACTTACCAGGCGTAGAAGCTAAAGCTTTACGCGGTATGTTAGATGAACTAAAACAAAAAGTTTCTACAGGTATCATCGTATTAGGTGTACCTGGTGAAGGAAAGGTTAACTTAATCGCTGGTGTTACAAGTGATTTAGTTAATCAAGTAAAAGCAGGTGAACTGGTTAACTTTGTTGCATCTCAAGTAGGTGGCAAGGGTGGTGGTAGACCTGATATGGCTCAAGCCGGTGGCACTCAACCTGAAAATTTAGAACATGCTCTCACGTCAGTGTATGATTTTATTTCAGAAAAAATTTAGTGTTTTCTTAAACTTGTACTTATAATTAGGAAAAGTAATTTTGATGTGACCAAAATTACAGGGAAATAAGAAAACAGGTTTTTGTTTTCTAAAACATGGATGAATAATAAAAAGGAATAGGAGCAAAAATGCTTATCTTGACTCGTCGTGTTGGAGAAACTTTGATGGTAGGTGACGAAGTCACCGTTACTGTATTAGGTGTTAAAGGCAACCAAGTAAGAATTGGTGTGAATGCGCCAAAAGAAGTATCAGTTCATCGTGAAGAAATTTACATGAGAATACAGGCAGAAAAAGGCACTTCTGGTATGGCTAATAACCAAGAGTAGTACCTTATTTGTACCTGAGTATTAAAAAGACCGATGTTCACATCGGTTTTTTTATGAGTAAACTTATATATATCAATGGGTTAATAAATAAATGCATTTTTTATTAAAAAGACTCTTGAACAATTAGATTAAGTCTGTAGAATGCGCTCCTCGCTTGAGGCAACAACGGCAAGTCGGCAACGACAGAGCCAGTAGCAGCAAGCGTTTGAAGATGTTTTAGTTAGATGGTTTGATTGATGATTCATTAAGAAAAACTTCAAATAAAACGTTGACAACCAGATTCAAAAGCGTATTATACGCATCCCGATTGAGAGGGGCT
>Ga0222715_10001171_pt1 | contig 25598 bp, 32 predicted proteins | sample C33_9DmetaG_FD_165056 | JGI IMG/M metagenome (GOLD analysis project Ga0222715, IMG submission 165056) | Estuarine water microbial communities from San Francisco Bay, California, United States - C33_9D | ecosystem: Environmental > Aquatic > Marine > Unclassified | place: USA: California...
ATTTTTTAATAGATAATATTTCTTTTTATTTTTTAATTCCGTTATTTGTTTCCTTATTTCACTTAATTCATCTGTTAAACATAGTTTTTCATCTATTTCTAGTTTTTTTTTTAATCTTTGTTTTAGCAATAGTTTCCTTTTTTTTAACGTTGGTATAATATTATTACTTAAATCTAAAAATTCTTTCATTTTTTCATCGTGTTTGCTGTCTAAAGTTATTATTGATTTTTTGTTTATTTTGATTTTTTTACTAGCCTTGGGCTTAAAAGACGGCATTTATATTCTAATATTATTTAACTTTTAATTTATACTTTTGTTAATTAATTTATTCGTATTACTCCTATTTTTACTTTCACTGTTTAAATATATGGAAAACATCCAAGTTGATACAAAAGATACGGTTGAAATTGATTCTATAAAACTACATAAAATGGTTTTTATTTACAATGCTTTAGAAAATGGATGGACTATTAATAAAAAAGAAGACTTTTATATATTTAATAAAAAACACGAAGGTAAGAAAGAAGTACTGTTAGATAATTATTTAAGACGGTTTATGGTAAATAATTTCGATATAAACAATGTTTGATAAAAAATTATTAATTAAATGTATTTAATAATTTTTTTTTCTTTAGCAATATTATAAAATGGGTGGCGGTTTAATGCAACTAGTAGCTTACGGTGCACAAGATGTGTACCTTACGGGTAATCCTCAGATCACTTTCTGGAAAGTGACCTACAGACGACACACTAACTTTGCTATGGAAAGTATCGAACAAACGTTCAACGGTCAAGCCGATTTCGGTCGCCGTATTCAATGCACTGTTTCCAGAAACGGAGACCTTGCATACAGAACATATTTACAAGTAACTCTTCCTGAAATCAACCAAGATGACGAACCAAACTCTTCTGTTTACGCCAGATGGTTGGATTGTCCTGGTGAACAAATGATCTCCATGGTTGAAGTTGAAATCGGTGGTCAAAGAATTGACCGTCAATATGGCGACTGGATGCACATCTGGAACCAATTAACACAAACCTCAGAACAAGAAGATGGTTATGCCAAAATGATTGGTAACACCACTCAACTTACATACTTGACAGACCCTGCTTTTGCTGATGTAGCAACTGCTTGTGGTGCTGCCAATGTTCCTGAAGCTGTATGTGCTCCTCGCAATGCTCTTCCTGAAACAACCTTGTATGTTCCTCTTCAATTCTGGTTCTGCAGAAACCCTGGTCTTGCTTTGCCATTGATTGCTTTGCAATACCACGAAGTTAAAATTAACATCGAAATCCGTCCTATGGATGAATGCTTATTCGCTGTTAAAAACGTAAATACTGTCGCAGCCAACGCGACAGCTGAAAACGTTAAAGCAACCGGTGCTTATGCCAAATCTTTGGTTGCCGCTTCTCTTTACGTTGACTACATCTTCCTTGATACTGATGAACGTAGACGTATGGCACAAAACCCACACGAATACTTGATCGAACAACTTCAATTCACTGGCGATGAATCCATTGGATCTTCCTCCAATAAAATCAAATTGAACTTCAATCACCCATGTAAAGAACTTGTATGGGTCGTTCAACCTGATGCCAATGTAAGTTATTGCGATTCTTTCGTTCAAGACAAAGTTCTTAACAAAGCTTTGGGAGCTCAGCCATTCAATTACACTGACGCTGTTGATGCTTTGCCAAACTCCATCCGTGCTTACAGTTCCGCCGGTCAGCTTAACAATGCTGGTGCTGGAAACACAAGTGTTATTGACCAAGATGGTTTGTTCCAATCTCCAGGTGCTAACTCCGCAAGTTCTGCTGCTGCCACTGCTGGTTCCATCCAAGATGGTGCAGCAATCAATAATTTAACCGGTGCTTTCCCTGGAGGACAAGTTCATGGTGTATCTGACGCTGGAGCATTCGTTCTTGCTGAAACTGCCTTGAAAATGCACTGTTGGGGTGAAAATCCAGTTGTAACTGCCAAACTTCAATTGAACGGCCAAGACCGCTTCTCTGAACGTGAAGGTAGCTACTTTGACTTGGTTCAACCATTCCAACATCACACACGCACTCCAGACACTGGTATTAACTGTTATTCATTCGCTTTGCGTCCTGAAGAACATCAGCCATCTGGAACCTGTAATTTCAGTCGTATTGACAACGCCACACTTCAATTGGTCGTTTCCGCTGCTGCCATCGGCACAGCCAATACTGCCAAGGTCCGCGTTTATGCTACCAACTACAATGTATTGCGTGTTATGAGTGGCATGGGAGGTTTGGCATATAGTAATTAAGCGTAATTGGAATTTCTTTAAGTTAATCCTAAAACTAACAATCAATAATAAAATTGATTTAAATAAAACATTTTATAATTTATTATAATATGTTTTACGAACATGAAGTTGTTTTAAGTCAAGACGAAGGTCTTTATATACGTGGCGGCAGATACGCTGGTTCATACAAAAATATTTGTTATTTAATAGAAAATACTGAAACTAAAGAAAAATATTACAAAATGACTTGTAATGAAGATAATACTATTTGTACTACATTATCTATTGACGATATTAAATTAATTATGAATTACAAACCATATAGACCAAATTGGTCGTTGAATGGTAATGGATATGTATATGGACAACTCCCAAATAAAAAAAAAATAACATTACACTCTTTTATAATTAAAAATAAAGACCCTAATTGTGAAAAAATTAATGATAAAAAATATTCTATTGACCATATTAATCGTGATAAATTAGATAATAGAAGGGAAAATTTAAGATGGGCCAGTGAAAAAATGCAAAACACAAATAGAAAAGGAGTAATGCCTGGAACAAAATATAACAGAAAAAAGATAGCAAAATCTCTACCGGCGGGATTAACTCAAGATATGATGCCCAAATATGTAAATTACAATAAAGAATGCTATGATAAAGAAAAACAATTATACAGAGAATTCTTTAGAATTGAAAAACATCCAAAATTAACAAAAAAATGTATTTCAAGTTCAAAATCTTCAAAACTAACTATTTTACAAAAATTAACAGAAATCAAAAAAAAATTATACGATTTAGATAATGATATTGTTGAAGAAGATCCAAATAAATTACCGCCATATTATACAATACAAAATTTTAGAAACGCCCCTCATTTAACATACGACCATAAACACGACGATAAAAGAGTTAATCTTAAAATGAAAATGAAAACCGATAAAACCCAAGAAGAAGAATTAAAAAGATTTAATGATAAGTTATTTAAGAAATATCCCGCCCTTAAGAAGTAGAAGTATAAATGGTATTCTCTGATAATTTCTTTTCAAGTTCTTTAATTTTTTCCTTCAATTCTCTATTCTCTTTAAATAGAGACAGTATTATTTGTGATAATATTGCAGGCATTATTTATTTATATATATAAATCTATTAAATACATTTTTTATTTATTAACTCCATATTCAAATTAAGTTACTTATCGCACTAATCCATCCGAAAATTAACGAATTCATTAAAGTAATAAAATTTATTTATTTAATTACTTTATTTAATATATTTACCCCCTTTTTTCAGGTTATCCTCCGCCCATAACGGCTGAAGATTACTGTAATGAAAGCATTTTTTTTGCTCTTCTTCTTTCGTTAAATCAAACGAACAACAAGGCAAAATGTGGTCCACATGCCAACCATGTCCATAATTTTCCCAAGTCATTCCTTCTGTGAATTTGGCTTCCAAATAACCCATCACAAAAGAAGGAGAAGCTCCTATTAAATCCATTGATTTATGATTTTTTTTTACTTTCGCTTCACGCAATACCTTTCCTACTCGATTTCTTAATGTTATTTTTAATTTATAATAAGGGTCTGTGTGATATTTTTTTTTATTATAGGCTACACATTTTTTTATTATTTCTTCTTTTTTTTCTATATATCTTAATCTATTTGTTTCTTGTCTTCTTCCTGATTCGCAATAATTTTTGTAATATTCTTTGCCTTTTTCAATGTATTTTTTTGTTTTGCGTTTTTCTCTTTTATAATCTGTAAAACATTTTCTACACATTCTTGCGAGATTATCCCAAGAACTTGATTGTTTATTATATTCATTTAAACATTTCCATGTATCACAAGTAGGACAATGTTTTTTTTCTATATTATCTTCTATTTTATGCTCTTTTCTACGTTTTGAACCTATAGGCATTAAATATAATAATAGTATTATATTTAAATCAATTTTATTTATTTACCAACCCAACCTCCACGTAGCCGAAGTACAAGATGAAGCGTCGCTTCCTTTTGCACATTGTAATCTGATAAAGTGCGACCATCTTCCAATTGTTTACCAGCGAAAATTAGCCGTTGCTGGTCCGGGGGGATACCTTCCTTATCCTGGATCTTTTGTTTTACATTCTCTATGGTATCACTTGGCTCTACGTCCAAGGTGATCGTTTTACCTGTCAAAGTTTTCACGAAAATTTGCATCTTATAATACAATTAACAAATATTATTTAAATCATTTTGTTAATTAATTTATTTCATATAACAAACTCCTACACCAGCAATAATCATTGCCACACCCAATATGGTATTATACGTAATTGTTTCACCCAAAAATATTACTGAAAATATTACATTACAAGCCAACAATAAACCTTCTACTATCGGGGCTATAAAAGCTACATCATATTTACTTAATAAATAATAATTTGCGGCTATTGACCCTAAAGCTACAACACTTACTATTAATCCGTGTTTAGCAGCATCAAACGCAAAATTTGGATTTTTTTTGAATAATGACCTTATACCCTCTTGCTTTAAATTATAACACAAAAAAGGGACAGCAATTATAGCCGTAACTATATACCTTATAAATGTAAAATTCGAATGTCCTATTTTAGATACAGCCGTCTTTTCTGTTATTGGTTTTATACCCCAACCAATTCCATTCACTAATATCATTAATATATCAAATGGATTCATATAATATGTTATAAGATATTAATTTATTTGTTTTACAATATTATAATGAGCTCCCAAGAACTTCAAAAAGAAGTTGTTAAATTCTATTATTTTAGCGAAAATGCTTCCTGTGGTGATAAAGCCGCGCAACACGAAGAGTATTGTGCTAAAATGCTTTCCGATGGTTATACCTTATTAAGTGTTACACCATTAGGTAACTTAGATGACAGAAGAGATTCTTATGAAGGTACAATTATTTATCATTGGAAATTATTAAAGAAAAATCTATAAATCTATATCTAATATGCTTAATGGATTATAATGTCTTATATCATCATTTGGATAATCCCGATTTCTATAACCACTTCTTATTGGTGATATTTCTTTTACAAATCCTATTGTTTGGTCGAACTTTAATATTGGCCTCCAAACGAAAGCATATCTTGGTTTTTTAAATCCACCCCAAACTGGATTTATATTATAATATTCGGGTTCTTCTTCCATTTTATATATTTATATATAATATATGATACGATTTATACGAAAATTTGGAACTTTTAAAAGACCCCCTCCTGATTATATTTTTAAACGACCGGTCGTGAAATCTGATATTGATGGCTCCAAGATGAAACATTTTCCTAACTATGATATTGAACATGAAAAATGGTTCGACGATGAAACATTTAATAAAGAAATAAAAGATAAATGGGACAATAGCTTATACAATGATTATAATGATAGACATGATTAAAGCTTTCATGTTGAAATCCCTATCTAAAAAATTGATTTAATTATATTATTCATAATTCAATCAATATAAGAATGAGTTCCCAAGATAATTATGATGATGTATGTTATGATGCCAATGAGCCATGTAGCTCAGGCAGAGCACAAAGACGATCTATACACGTAAGAGCGTGTAGAGGTCCAACGGATTGGCGCACTGATATTTGCGACAGACAACACCTATTCAAACCAATTAATTTTGAAGGTAGACCAAGACCAAAGGAAAAGTGCACGTTTCAATCTAAAACTTCTAAGCGTAAAGCTAGATATAATCATAAGCCTAGACCCAAAGGTTATTATGGTTATAAGAAAGAAAAGGCCGAACTTGAATGGGAAGATGGTGGCTTAAGCTCTATTAAGAGAATTCGGGCTGACCCAATCACCGGAACAGCAAACACTGTCGTAGAACATCATTATAGACACCCCGTCCATAAATACGCTGGTTGGTATACAACCAAACCAGCACCTATCATTGTTTATAAATGGGTTTCTACCGCAGAATAATTAACAACTATTTAAATATAAAACTTTTTTAATTTATATATGTCTAGTTGGGATTTACTTCCAAAAAACATTACAGATTTAATTTTTCAATTTGACCCTACATATCATAATATCCATAAAGATAATTTGAAATTTTTACAAAACGAATGGTCTATCAAATACATTAATAAACAAACCGGTAGTTGGGGATGGGATATTACCCAATGGCCTACAAAACATATTCGTTTCGATACTCTTAATAAATTTAACTTCAACCAATGCAACAACATTTGTAAAGAATTAAATCATAGATATAGCTCATTTTATCATATTCCTCACCATTTACAACTTGGTGATATTTATGATTTTGATAAACATTTTTTTATCCGAGAATATGCTTCTATTAACTTTAGATCTAAACAAAAGTCTATCGAGGTTTATCCAATGAAATGGAGAGCGTTTAAAAATAAAATGAAAAAAATTTATAAAATATAATATTAATGGCTGATTATAATAAACGTTTTTTAGACGGCCAATACAGAAATTCTAAAGAAAAAAACAAACTTATCAATTATATCATTAAAGATTTCGAACAATACCAAACAATATTTGCCGAATTAAAAGCTGCCGAACAACAAAGACTTGCTCTTAGAGACTCCATTGAATATACTTGTAATGAAAAAAAAGAAAATGTATTAGACAAACTACTCCATGATCCAGAATATCTAAAGCTACGTTCCGAAACTTTAGAAAAGAAAAAAAAATATAAAAATATTAAACTAAAATACAAAATTGCTTTAATTCAACGGAAAAATATTTATAACAATGTAGGTAAAAATATCAATGAATATAAAAAAGCTAAATCTATTATTGTTCTAAAATCACAATATATTGGTTCTATTATAAATAGAATACAAATAAGTATTATATTCGTATCATCTACTATTACTTTATTTGAATCTATTCAAAGTAATTTTGTTATTCCTGCTTTTTATTTAACCATTATCCCTATTCTTTTATCCACTTATATTGCTATAATATTAGCCATTTCTAGATTTTATAAATTCGATACTAAAAAAGAAAATATACAAAAAGTTGAAGAAAAATTTTCATATATTATAAATAGACTTCGTTATAAAAGAAGAAAAGTCATTAATTTCGATTTTACTTGTGAAAAACTAACTGATTGGAATATTTTAATTGAAAATTTTAATAAAGATGGATTAGAAGAAATGATAACAAAAACAATTGAAGAATCCGATAGTTTACTAACTCTAAAAGAATATACTTATTATTATAAAGTTTACAATAAAATACGAACTAAATTTCATGTAAATCATTTCAATAATGAATTATTGAATAATTGGAAAGAAATAAATATTTCCAATAATACTGAATGGAAATTTGGCATTAATACTCAGAAAAATGACCCTGGTATTTCACAAAAACGATGTTGCTGTATTAAATTCTTTAGAATATTTAATTGTTGTCGCGTTGAAACACTTGATTATGATAAATTTTTCTCTCATTTAGAACATAATTATAATTATAGTATAGAAAACGAAGATACTGGCGATGACGATGACGACGATGACGATGACGACGACGATGACGACGAAAATATTGATATTGTTATTCAAGAAAAAGATGAAAATTCTCCAACTTCAACACTTAAGCTTACTAGAAGTATCCCATCAATGTTACTTAGTAATGCAGTTTCTAGACAAAGAAATGAAATAGAAAAAATGAAAAGAGATGAAGAAAAAGAAGAAGAAGACGAAAATAATTCTAATGACACCTCGAATAATTATTTAAAACCTCGCAAGTCCTTATTACATTCAAAATCATATATAAATTCAATTAAAAAAAGATCTGAATCAACAGGAACCGTAGGTTATAAAAGCGACGATGAATTTTAAATTGAATTAATTATATCGTAAAATATATAATTAATAATCAATATGTCGTTGTGGAATATATTACCCAAGAATATACATTCTTTGATTTTTGAATTTGACCCGACTTACCGTCGTGAAAAATATGATGTTCTTATAAAAGAATTTTTATACCGAACTCCTTTTTGGAGAGTAAGATATGTAAACACCAACTCTGAGAATAATGGTAAATTTGAAAATAAAAGAAAACAAGTTGAATCTATTTCAGATTATTGGAATAATACAATGGAACGTAATCAACGCTTGTCGTTGCACTTGAGCGAACGAGGTGATGAGAATATCGAAGAGGAGATCCATACCGATGTTGAATTTTTAACCGACAATTGCCCTAGTAAATATCATATCATTTTCCGTGATTTAAAACTATTAAAAAATTATAATTGGGTTTTTACTGATTGCGAAGTTAGATTAATTAGAAGAAATGTCACTACTGTTGAAAAAATATTAGCATCTAGAAAAAGGTCTAAAAATAAACATAGAAACAACACCAATAGCAACCCCGCTATAAAAAATAGTTCTTCTAACATTTGCTGATTCGTGTTTAATTTTCAATTGTTTTTCTGATAAACTGTCTTTAAAAGGTGTTCCTACTGATCTTGTTGCTATTAAATAAAAAATACTAGCTATACAATAAATTGCCATGGCATATGCTAAATATACTGAAATTTTACAAGTATCCATTATATCATTTAGTGTTATTTTTTTTTTCAACCACTCTTCCTACTGAGAAGACTGATTGTTTTTCTTTTAATTCAGGCAATCTGCCGAAAGACCAATAAAATTCCCCATCACATGCTATGCTCTTCCTATTATCAAGATTTACCCGATTCCAAAATTTAAAGGCTTCTTTCCAAATCTTTGCTTGTTTAGATCTAATCATTGTTATATTTAATTTGATATATTTTATAAAATTAAATTCAATTTATATTTTCAGTGTTTGGGGAGAGAAAAACAGCTATTTTTTTAATATAAAATACATTTCTACAAGCCAAACCGGTATTAAATAAACTACTGCGTTCAAGTTCATCAAAGATAAAACAAAACTAACCATTAAAGCAAATATCACAAAATTCTCTGGTATTTCAAAATAATGTCTTGCTATTAAAACAAATATTAAAGCAAATATCGCTATTCGCCCAAACGGACATATTCTTAATCCATATTCATCTCCTATTAAATGTTCGAATAACCAACCTTTAGGTGAGCTTAATATATTAAAATCCATACTTGTTTTAAAAAAATGAAACATAAATACTAAATATAAACTCTCTATTATTGATATATTTAATCTATCCATTATATATTAATGGATACTTTTTTATTTGATATGGAAATGGATGATCCAAGATATGGACCAACAACACCAAATAAAAACGCAAAAAGACCCAAATCTTTAAAAAAAGGAACAAGAAAAAAAAGAGATGCAAGAGTAAAAAAAGAGAAAGAATATAAAAGTTTATATCGAGATGTTGGACAAGCATTAAAAAGTCATATACCAGTTAAATCACCCATTAAAGTTTTTGAAGTTATTGAAAAACATAATGAAAGCCTGAAAAAATCACCTATATCGGTTAGTGGAAGAAAAAGTTTTGCAGCAATACCTCCTAGAACAAAATTAATTATCTCTTCAAGGCAAGATGAACCAACAGACGCACAAGCATTTGCTTACGATAACGACCCAACAGCAGGCATGGCACCTTGGCAATATCATAACTTTATGTTAGCCAAAAAGAAACATGATTTGAGAGGGCAAAGATTTCTCCAACATCAACAACAAATGAGAGCGAATGCAAGCGACAGCGATGATGATTTGGCAGCGATGTCAGATGAAAGAAGAAGATACCAGGAAATGAAGATGCTAGCAAGACAAGCAAAACAAGCAAAACAAAAAGAAACACAATCTGGTGGAAAACGTCGCCGGAAAAAGACGCGTAAAAGAAAAGGAAAAGGAAAAAAATACATAAGATTTAGAGAAATAAAAAACCCTACTTTTGAACCTACTAATATAGAAAGAGTTTATGAAATAGATGTAGACGCAATGATAAAAGATGAACGAGAAAGCCAAATATTATTAAATAATTATAATGAAACAGTAGAAAAATGGAAAAAAACACCTTTTTATGAACGAAAAAAGAAAAACGAACTAGCTGATTTGGTTAAACAATATGATTTTCAATTAAGAAATCGTCCAGCTAGAGAAATGGATGATAGTTTAATACAAACAAAAAATCCATCACAACAACATTACGCAAAAATAGGTAAAGATAAAGATGGAAATATCATAATACCAAAAGGTGTCATAGTTTCAAGTAACACAAAACCACAATCAAAAACAAGAAAAGAAGGCATGGAAGTATTGAGAAAGAGAGCAGCAGCAGCACAAGCTCCACGGTTTGGCGGACGCCGTTCTCGTAAGAAAAGAAAAAAGTTGATGTGTCCCAAAAATTGTTGTGGTGTTCCTGTTGATAAATGTGGATGTCCCGTATCTTGTCCACATTGTAATTGTCCTGAAATTAAAAGATTAAGAAAACTATTAAAAAGAACACGTAAAAAATGTAATAAAAAAAGAAAGAAAACTCGTAGAAGAAAAGCAGGTAAAAAAGTTACCTCAAAACGAAAACCAAATGCGTTAAGAAGAACTAGGATAGCATACGATGCTGGAAGAGAACGCCAGGCTATGAGAGAACAGCGCGAAATAGATCATTTAAGAACCGTTATTATTGATGGCGGACTTCTTGGAACTACACTTAACTCTTTTAAAAGTTACTTAGAACGAGTATTAAATAATCAACAATATCAAACAAGAGAAAGATATCAAAAATTTAATGATATGTTTGGTTTATTAAATAGGGCCAGAATGACCAGAACAATATCAGACGAGGATAAACGTCTTATTTATTTAATAAGAAATTTACTTAGAAGTCTTAGAGCCATAGTAGAACCAAATTTTGACGCCGAACATTTAGGTGAGTCCAGCAGTAGTGATGAAGAAGCTACAACCGAAAACGCAGATTAAAAAATAAATTTTATAAATTCTTTGTTTTATATTCCAAATAATTTATTCATATTTTTAACTTCAATTTTATCTTCTTCAACGGTTAATAATTTTTCTACTAATCTATCATCCCTAATTCTAATTGAATAATCTTTTTGTAAATCCCGCCTTCCAACTCTGCCAAATGCCTGTAGCATCTTTTCTTGCGTCATACTTTCAGTTAAATCCTTGGTTAAATAACCGTGGCAAAATTGATAATTTGTTCCATATATGTAATCAGAACTTGCTATAATTAAATACAACTTTTGTTCTTCTGCTAATTTTTTCATAATTTCCATATAACGAATTGATTCATGTTTTATAAATACACCAATGCCCATCAATAACAAAACTTTCCAAACATCCGGAATATCCAACAACATTATATTTTCAACAGTTGTATCATCAATTTCACTTGTAAATATTCTATTTGATTCTTTTTTACCAAATCTTTTTATATGCGATGTTGTATTGGGTATATATTTTTTAGACAAATGAATGGACTGAATTCTAGATGTCGCGTCCGCAAGCCGTTGTTTATAAAATTCTAATTCTTGTTCTTCTCTTCCACCAAAAGCAGCATCTTTTTCTGCTTTATCTTTACTCATTTGTTGTTTATCAATTCTTTCTTTTTCTAATGCTATAATTTCTTCTAATTCCTCGCTATAAATACTATTTTGAGCGATTACTTTCAAAATATTTGATAATTCATCTTTTGGTATATTGCTTATTTTCAAATAAAACTTCGCTATTTTTTCAACGTTATTGGTTATAAATATAGTTGGCCCATCCGTCAACGTATGTGAATCGTCTGTTGTTATTTTTATAGTTGATTCATATTTCTTTTCTCTTTTCTCCATCAAATACTTATGAACCATATCATATTCTTTTTCCTTTAATTTTGATAGTAATTTGAGGTAATACAATTTTATTGATATAATATTTACCTCATTTATATCTTGAAAATAATTATCATACTTAAATCTTTCTTTTACTATATCTTTCTTATGGACGTATTTTATAAATTTTGAAATTTCTTCCATATCAAAATGACGCATTATTGTTTTATTATTTTCAAGATGTTTCACTGATTTTTTTATAGACTTTATATCTGAGAATGTATAATGTGGCATCACGGTAAATCCACTAGTATCTATCAATGGAATAGTCTTTTTACATTCATAACTTACTACATTTTGAATACTGCCTTTTGAAAATTTAGATTTATAATTCCTTATCATTGGAAATATATCTTCCTGTGCTGGCAGTGTAGCAGAAGATAGCACGATATTTGGCACTTCATTTTCTACCCAATTTTTCTTTAGAAGTTCATGAAATTCGTGTGTTTCATAATCCAATGTGATAGTTGGCTCGTCCCAATACCAAAGCAAATCTTCTGTTTCATTAAATGCCATCATGTATCTCATTGAATATAAGTAGGATTGTATATCACTTATTATAATTTCAACTTTATCACCAACGCTATTATCAACGCGATATATACCACCAGTTCTTCTATTTCTTACTATTTCTTTGGCAGCATAATAATGTAATCTAATATCCGAAACATCCCTACAACCAAAAGCAATTGCTATAGGTATTTCTAATGATATACACGATTTTGCCAATTGTAATCCAATATGTTTTGCCGCACATACAAATATGATTTTTTTATTTATACCAATTGGTGATAATGTTTTACCAGTTCCTGTTGGTGCTTGGTATAAACATAAAACTGGATCTTTATTATTTTTATAAATAGAGAACAATTCTTTTTGATGTTGATACAATTCTATATTTGAATATTTGATTAATTCGTTGTTTCTTTCAATTACATTATGAGCGTCAATAATTGCTTTTTTTACATTATCACTTTTCTTAAACTGTTTTAATATTCCTTTTATAAAGCATAGAACATATTCATTTGTAAATTCTATATTATTTCCTAATAAATGAACTAACGTATAATAATAGCGAATATCTTTAGTTTTCAAAAATAAAACAACGTTGTCTAATAAAATATATTCGTACAAATCGTTTTTTATGTTGTCTATTTTCTTGTCTATATTTTTTATACGTATTAAATCCCTTTTCTTCATTTCCAAGCTCTTTTTCTTTTTAAAAGGACGAACAAAATTCACACCATACTTTTCCTTTGCTTTATTTATCATACTCATAAAATATTTTTGATAACAATAAAAATGAAAAGCATCAAGATTGTCGTTTATCTTTATAAAAGATAATAGACTTTTGGATGTATTTGTCTTTATATTAACATCAATTCTACCTTTCATTATTAATTTAAGAATTTTCATTTCATCGGCTCCTAGAGGTTGCTCCAAGAATTCCCATTCGCTTTTCGTTAGTTTCTTTTGTGTTAGATCCATGATTTATAAATAATATAAATAAAATTAATTTAAATCAATTTATTGTACTATATATATATCTAATGGATAACTATGTCTTTGCTATAGAAGGGAATGTTGGTTCTGGAAAATCAACTTTAATTAAATACTTGGAAAAGGAAAAGTTAGAAATCTATGGATATAAAATAGTATTTTTACCTGAACCAGTTGAAGATTGGAGTAGTATAAAAAATGAGGAAGGCAGTAATATCATTCAGGAATATTACAAAGACAATCATAAATATGGATTTTGTTTTCAAATAAATGCCTTGATTTCTAGGATTTCTCAAATAAGGAGAGCATTATTAACTTCATCAAAAACAATTTTTATTATTGAAAGATCCGTTCATACTGATAAATTTGTATTTTGTAAAATGTTATACGATGATAAAATTATAGATAAAATTAACTATGAAGTTTATCTAAGATGGTATAATGAATTTCAAAAAGATATGATGATTACTGGTATTATTTATGTGAATACAGATGTAGAAAATTCTTTCAATAGAATTAAGATTAGAGATAGAAAAGGTGAAGAAAATATTAAAAAAGAATATTTGCAAAAATTAGATCATTACCATAAAGAATGGCTTTTATCTGATAAATTAAATACACCATTATTAAAAATTGAAGGAGATAAACATTATGAAAATACATTACCGGAAGAATGGAATGATAGAATCAGTTCTTTTATAAGAACTCATACTACAAATTTAAATATTGATTTTAATTTTAATGTAGGCGACCAATTTGAAAAATATATTTTATTTTAATCTATATCTTTTAGTCTAAGAGTAAAAGCCGATACTGGTTTATATCTTAATATATCCAATTCTTTACTTGTTGTTGGAAATTCTTCAAATCCATATATATCTTGTAAACATAGCCATTCAAATAAACCACCTGGATATAAATAAACATTATAAAAACCCAATCCCATTAACTGTTCTACTTTTTTATATGGCGACATTTCACTTGTATTTTTACCATAAACAATTATATTTATAGAAGACCTATGCATATTTTCATTTATTAATCTAATTTCATCTTGTATTGATACCGTTCCTTTAATCAAGCAAGATTGTTTGCTTTCTGATAATGTGTTTATTAATAGGGAATTTTGGTTTGTCCTGAATATTTGTTGTATGTCTTCGAAATTTACTTTTTTAATAGATTGCGAATTTCCGGTTATCAAATTCCATAAGTTTTCCATGTATATTTATTATTTAAAGTTTTAATTTTAAATAATACCGAATTATATTATTTATCCTTTTTCTAATCTGGATAATACTCGCATAAAAGCCCAATATGGGAATTTTGGATTTTCCCAATGTTTTCTTGTTAATACATTTGATGGTGGAACAATACAAAATCTTGGTCTTTTCCCCCGATTTCCATTAGCACAAGCGTTTTTCGTTCCTGTAGGACAAGCAGATGAAGAACATCCTGCTTGACATTGACCACATGGAACTAAATCACAACTAGCGCATTTACCATTTACTGGTTGATGAGCGTTAGATTTTGGATTAATTTTATAATCTTTCATTAATCTTGTCCAAGCAGTCCATTCATCCATGTAGATGGCATCTGCATTTGGATGTTTAACACCTGGTAATTTTACTATACGACTTACAAAATCTTTCCATTTAATTTTGTCTTTTATATATATTTTTTTACTATTTCCCAAAAATTGCCAGTATGGAAAATGTGGTCGCTCATACATTGCTTGTGTTACTGTTTTCTGACCTCCCCACGATTGACCCAATTGATTAGCATTTCCCATCGTTCTTCTATAAATATTATTATTATTCATATATGAATTTACGACGTCCACGTTTTTCTTATTAAATACCAATGACCTTTCGTCTCTTGATAATGTAACTCCGTGAGCTTGTGTCATTATTTCTACAAAATCCTTCCAACAAGGTTTTACCTTTGATTTAATAGTAGGCATTTTTGGTGTATTACCATAACACATTTCATTATAATATATTGCTTTGTCAGCAAAACTACGCAATTTTTTTACATTTGTGCCATCTCCCATTCGTCGTTTATTGTAACTAGCTTTTTGTCTTATAGCAGATAATTTTGCCAAATATTCTTGTGGGGTCCAGTTATAATTTTGACCTTCTTCCCATCCATTAGGTATTCCACCCCCAGTTGTTCCTTTCCATTTACTTAAATTTTTTCTATATAATTTTCCTTTTTTGCTACAACCAGAATCTTTATACAATTTATCAATACAATCGATAGGACGAGATTTCTTTCTAAATTTACTATAAAATCTAGCTTCACACGCATCAACCTTTCTTCCTTTACACACCATATTTGCTTGTTTTGCTACAGTATAATTACTTGAACCCATTTTATTAAACATACCTTTCATATTATTTAATACATTGATATAACTGATTGAGTTCCAAGTTTTCATTGCATTCCTTCCTTCTTGTGTTGAACTTGTTCTTTGAGAAACATTTCCATCACATCCTGATTTACTCCATAAATCTTGATAACAAGCCGTGGTGTGAGGACCTGTCAATAAATTTGGTGTCATGCAAGGGAAACGTTGATTAAATGTTTTACATTCTGCTTGTGGAACTAAAGGTCCTAATATACCTGCCAAATTTGGATCATAGCAATAATCTTTACCATGCTTAGTTCCGGATTGTATATTCAAACCTTTAAGAGAATTGCTTCCTCTTTGTCCACATTTCATTCCGGTAGGACAATCTGTATCATTATCACAATCTCCTCCCCCTAAAGCCATTTTTACGGGGTTGACACTTCCTCCAGATTGTTCTCTCACAGAGGTCCAATTATCTACTCTATATATAGCAGTTGTATTTTTTCGGTTTGAACTTCCGGCACGATGATAATCATACATACTTTTTGATGAATTCCATACCGCATATCTACCACCTTGTGCTTTTACTTTTGAAAATCCTGTTCTTAATGAACCGCCATAACTTGTAATATATGAACCATGACTTTCCCTCGGTCTATGAAGAATTGATGATGGATAATATACAGTTCTATATGTTCTAGTATCCGATTTTTTACCATCCCAACCGTGCCATACTGGATTACGCCAAACAGTATCTATTCCTTTATAAGGCCAATCGCATTTATCTTTATCAGCATATTTTGGTTCTAAACCTCCCGTCTGTGGATTTACTTTATATACCATACCTGTTCCTTTTACAGGACACCACGCACAAATGTTTTTATTACCCCCTCTATCTCCACAATCTCTCATTGTTCTACAAATCGCTCGCTCTTTCATTTCAGTACATAATGGACCTGCACCTTGACCGGGTGGAACCCACCAATCTGTCTTGCCTGGTGTATTCTTTTTACATACATCTACTTTTGGACCACTCGCATCTCCAAATAGTATTTTGTTTGATGATAAACAATAACCACAATGTGTCCCTATTAAATTATCACAATTACCGGTTTCATCTATAATTTTACATTTTTCTACTTCTTTTGCTATTTGACTAGACGACATATCTGAAACAGCAACTGTTGCAACCAATTTTTGTCTTCCACCACCTTTTTTTGATGTCACCAATTTTAAAGAATCACTATCTTTTGATACACCACTAGTCACTGATTTCATATTTCTTGCTTTATAGTGTTGTTCTTGGTCTTGTGCTAATTCCTCCTCTTTTCTGTCCCTTTCAGCGTTGGACATAGCTTCATTATTTATTGGTTTCTTTACATTTAATTTTACCCTCTTATTATTAAACTTGTCCGTATCTAATATTAATACAATTCCTATTCCAAATAAAATTAACGCTAAAATATTAATAATATTCATGTGATATATATAATATTATAAGATATAAAATTTTATTTTCATACAAATGCTTTGTTCTAATTCTCAAATCCATCTGGTTGTATTAAATGAGGTTTTTGATATATTTTTTGCACTGGTATTGAAAATAACATGTATAATATTATAAGTATAAATACTACTCCCATTATTAAATTTACAGAAATGTTAAAAGATTGATCCGCCATTTATAATATTATATTAGAATTTTATTTAAGTAGTGCAACAATGAGCACCAGACCTTCCATAACGGCTCCACCCATTCCAATATCTTCTCCAATGTCCTCCACAACCCCAACCTCTCCATCTTCCTACCCACCAACCTCTTTTATCCGTAGTCCATCCAGAATAACATACATTTTCAGCTCCATTTCTCTTTTTTATTAAATCTTTACTATGACATAATTTATATCCTTTCTTTTTACAATAAGCTTTTGCTTGATTTCTATTTGAAAAGTTATATCCTCCGCCCGAATGTACATGTTCTGGTCTTTTTGGTTTTACATATAATTTATTTTCCCATGTAGTCATTTTTTTCCCCGAATTACCATCATTTAAATTACCTGCTAATTCTTGATCGAAATCCGCTGATATATAACAATCGCCTCTATCTCCAACTTTTAAATGTGCTGGTCTATTTACATATTTACAATTTTTCATTGCTATACATTTGTCTTGACACATCTTAGCATTATCAGACGAACCGATTTTTTTTAATCCACCTTTTTCGCCATCCGGAACTCCTCCCGTTTCTGCTATTATTGTAAATGCTTCTGGATTTGTCGAACCATATATTGAAAATGCTAAAAGTATTACTACCATTAAAATATGTTTTGTGTATTTCATAATATATATTATAATTATTATTTTTTAATTAATATAATAATTATTTTAGAATTTTTTGTATTGACAAACACCTGCTTCAATTTTTTTCTGTCCTTTATTTTTATCATTGATACATATCCATCTATTTCTCCATCCTGTTCCGCATTTTTTACCTCTACTTTTACTGTTATTCCAACCACCCCATTTTCCTCTATACCACCAGTGATTGTATGTAAAGCAACCATGTGGAATACTATTCCAATTTCCTGTCCATCCCATTCTTGCTCCTCTTGCTGCTAAATGTCTACTACATTCTTGAGCATTTTTTGGTGCTTGAGCTTGTGGTCTATTTCCACTGTATATAAATTTAGACCCTTTTGAACCTAATGGATTTTCAACGCCCCATCTTCCCAATGGACTACATTTTTCTTTCTTCTTTTTAGCTTGGAACTGCGTCCATTGTTTCCCTTTACCAAATCTCATTATATATTTACCACTACCGCCTTCTGGTAATTCACATACACCACCATATTTGGCACAAGTCTTCCATTTATCTCTTGATGCTCTTGGTGTTCTATATACTTTATTTCTCCAACCACCATAATAAGTCCACCATCTATGTCTATGTTGATAATCATGATTTTTACCCGATCTTGTGTGTTGATAATGTTTACCATAACTATCACCACAAAAGCATTGACCCCACCATTGTAATCCAAAGTATTTATGATTTCTACATCTCCAAGCACAAGTGTAAGCATCTCCTTTTTTACCCCATCTTGCTGTTCTCCATCTGTATTTTGGTAAATCACGACTTCCCGTATCTCTGAAATCACCAACATATTCATATACTTTATAATTGTTTGGTTTATGCTTTGTATTTTTTCTATCATATATCTGACCTCCCCATAAATTACTTGTATTCCACCATCTCCAACCGTGTGATTTATATCTATCTGTTGTAACAGGTGCAAATCCATTATTATAGCTTCCTGTTGATATTCTACAACCCAATCCCCATCCACCATAAGCATTTGTTGTTCCAAATGAAAATCTATTACATCCAGGTTTTTGGTCGCATTTTTTCGCACATTTATCGATAGGCCATTTTCTTGAATTCCAACCAAACCATTTTAATCCTGTCCAATCTAAATCACCACCATCTTTATAATATTTTGATTTTTGAAAATTGGTATCTAAACAACTCTTACTACTTGGTTTTCCTCCTTGACTTTTACATTGTTTTTTATAATCAGCTATACCTTTTTTATCAGTCCAACCAAATTCTTTTGAATCACAACTTCCTCCTGATTTACCTTTATTTACACCCCAATGTCCTCCAGCAGGTGCCTTTTTACCAACATTTCTTCTATTATACCACATATGCGAATCAGAATATCTTTTATGGGTTACACATCCGTGCATTAAATGGCTCCAACTACCTCTTCCTATCCAATAACCATGTTTTTTGGCAAATTCTACACATTGTGCCTCATTCATTGTTCCTTTATTTGGTCTATTTCCTGTTTTTGTAACTACCATTTTTTCTATACCACCTGTTGGTAAATTACAAGACAGAGTTACTCTATTTCCCACTAATATTTCATTTTTACGTTGAACTTTCAATCTATAGGAATCTACTTTCTTCCATTTGTATGGAGGACCTTGCCATAATATTAATTCTTTGCCTCTTATTCTATCATAAGCTCCGTCTGGTCTATTATATACAATAATTTTTGTAACTTTATGTAATTTATTTCCTTTTAATTTAACTCTCCACCACTGATTTGTTCCTCCTTTTGTATGATTTGAATTAGCAAATGGTCTAGCCCACCATCTTCTTGCTGTTTTCTGACCGTCTACAGGTTTACTTGACCTTCCATACCATCCCGTTGAACTTTGTTGGGTTTGGCCTCCTTTAGCAACATTTACACCATTTTCATCATATACCTCTACTTCTTGGACGTGTAAATATCCCGTTCCTGTTATTTGAACGTAATTAACGCCTTCTACGCTGCCCTTAACTGTCTTTTTCTCTGCTTTCTTGAAATTTTTATTTACACAAGGATCAAAATTACAACCAATTGTATGTTTTAATTTAGGACAAGGCATTCCTCCTCTTTTTGCTGGATATATAATTTTTCTTGTTTTAGATTTTTCACCTCCACCACACTCTTTGCTACACGATCCATACCCCGACCATTTACTTACTACGCAATTTTGTGGTCTTGGATACATATCCAATAATCTCGTTATCAATTGATTACAAGAATTTCCACACATTGTATTTCCTGGAGTACACCTTTTTAATACTTTTAATTCTCCTCCGTGAATATCACCATATTCATCTCCTATTTGTTTCATATCTTCTCCTGTTGCTTTGATTCCGTGCCATCCAAATCTTGCTTTTTGTGTTGCTTGTGTCATTTTTGTTGTCCTTACTTCTTTATTAGTATCTTTTAATTTTCTTATCACCCATAATATTCTGAATTTTCGCGATTTATCATTTTTCTCCATTACATATCCAAATAATTTACTTCCTGGTTTTCCTTTCCAATCATATGATATATAATCTCCCGGTCTTACACCACCAGGTTTATCTGGTTTTTCACCATATATTTGCATAGATGCTTTTAATTTTGCCGGATAATCTTTTACATCTACAATTTCTGTATCTGCAACACGTTTTACTTTTCTCAATTCTGTCATGTATTTATCATCTCTCATTCTGATTGCCGAATCTTTAGTTTCAAAACCTTCTTTTTTGAATGGCATATTATCAAACCATAATTTACCCTTTTTAGCACCCCCGACTTGTTTATATAATTTCTTTTTACACAATTCTCTTGCCATCACTGTTTTTGGTCCATATGGATTTTGATATTTTGTTTCGCAAGGATCTATTTTTGCTTGCTTGTTATGACATAATGGATATGCAGCCATTACTGTTGCCATATCTCCAGATTGGACCGTTTGTTTATATAAATCTTTAAATCCTTTCCCTATCGTCAAATACCCTTTATTTGGTATTGATGCTTTCAATTGATCGAATGTTTTATTTAATGGTTTGCTACCAGTACATCCTGAATTTTTCCATAATTTTCTAAAACAATCTGTAGTATGTGGGCCCGTAGCATGATATGGTGTTATACAAGGATGATCTTTTGCGAATTGTTTGCATTCTGTTGCGGTCAATAATCCATCGCTATAACTACACGTATCTCCAGCATATTTCGCTACATACTTTGTTTTACCTGTTGATCTCCGTCCAGCACTTTTTTTCGCCATTATTTTACCAGTTGTCGGGCAAAATCCACATTTTTCTGCTGTATCACCAGATAAATCTCCACAAGAAATTACCGAATTGCATAACATCCTATCTTTTGTTGCTTTACATTGTGCCGCATCCATCGTCCACATTCCTGGCTTACAAACATCTTCTAAAGGTCCTTTTGCATTTCCATAACTATACATCCCCGACGAAGCGCAATATCCACAATCTTTACCCGTTAATTGAGAACAATCATCAATAGCTTTGCATTTTCTTATTACATCACTCCCTTCTGTTCTATGGGTTTTTGTATTTGGTTTTGGCACTAACTTTCTCGGTTTTCCATAATAATCTCTCGTATCTTTTAATGGTAATCCCGCTGGACTTACATCTACAAAATCACTCATTTTTTTTCCTGTCATTAATACACCTTGAGGATCCGTCATCTTTGCCCCTTGATAAGCAATTGCTTGTTTTACATAACTAGATTCTTTCTCTTCTAAAGCCCTCGCGTTTCCAGTCATTCCTTCCTCTTTATGTCGCGACATTATTTTCTTGATGTTAATTTTATTCATAATTAGATACCCAAGAATTCCACTTATAATTAATCCTAAAAGTAATAATATCATATATAAATATACATATAAAATTATTATTTGAAAGAAACCACTATTTGCACTTCTTCTTTTTTAATACTTTTTGACGCCGATACCGAAAGCTCTTCCCGTGTTTTTCTTGTTTTCGTTTTTACTGTTGTCTTTCTATTTTTTGTTGTACTATTCCTCTTATTCATATCTTTATTTACATCATCAAAATGTTTTTCTATGTAATCTAATATTTTATTCTCTAATATCCATTTAAAAAAATTTAATTGACCTATCGTTGTCTGTATATAACTTTCCTCGTCATATGGTATCTGTATCCTATCCCATCTACAAAAGGGATCAAACCTCTTCTTTGAATACGCTTTCAATTTTAATTTGTAATCTATATAAACTTTAAATCTATATGGTGTTCCATCCAACCTTTTCAATTCATATACTGTAAAATTCTTTTTTGAATAATTTGTAGCAAACCAATCTATTAACCTCAACGATATTGCTGATTCCCCGTTTATTATTTTCAATATTTTATTTAAATTATTATCTTTCCTATAATATTCCAACAACTTATTCAATAATAAACTATTTTGCGTTTGGTATGTTGACATTATAATCTTACTTCTTTTTTAACTTTTAAATACTAATTTCCCTTATTCTTTTTTTGTTTTTTCAAAACTACTTATTTTTGGTCTCAAAAATTTGTCTTCTTTATCCAAATCATCTAAATAATTTGTTTCTCTTAAATATGGATTAATCATTGCTGTTGCTACTCTCGACCTTTGTGCTAATCGTTGAGATACTATTGATTTACTTTGCGCTTCTTTTGTTATAATTTCTGTTTCCAGCTCACCCACTACTTGTTTTTTTTCTTGAAATCTCCAAGACTTTTTTATTTCCCGTTTACCATTAACTTTCGGTCTCCATACTGTTACTACCGGGGCATTTTTCCACGGTATTTCATTTGGCACGTTTTCTTCTTTTTTTTCCATTTAAAATATAATATAAAAAAATATTCTTATTATTACTTATTACTATGCCTAACTTTTTAGCCCTTATCGATAGATGGAACCCTTGTATTTACGGATGTAGTTCCAATGAATGCATCTTTATTGACTATTTTTCAATCAAATATTATTTAATTTGGACATTACACGACCCTAGTGATTTATGGAAAGAATATAGTGATTTTCCTCAAAATTTAATGATGACTCATATTTGGAATAATTATCAACCCGTTACTTTACATTTTGCCATATGTAGACAAACCTATTCCTATAGAGGTAGAACTTGGGTTAATATCAACTATTCTTTCTATAATTTCATTAAAAAGGTTAAAAATTATTATAAAAGTAAATTAGCTTTTTATAAAAATCCTAAAAACTTGAGATATAGACAAATTCATGGAAAATATCCACATTTTTCTCTCCCCAATAATTAAATTCTAAATATAATATAAATAATGAACACTATTCAAAAACGTTTTTTAACTTTCTTATTATTGTGTATTCCTTTCAGAATTATATTCGCTATTGTAGCAAAATATATTAATAATGATTATCTACCATATCTTGGATTTCTTGCTATAATGCCCGCTATTGGATTTTCTTATATTTTTATTTTTGGAAAAAGAAATAAAGGTGGCGAAACATTTGGACAAAAAATATGGTGGAATCATTTACGCCCTATTCATGCTTTACTATATGCTTTATTCGCATATCTTGCTATTAATAAAAATAAAAACTCATACTTTGTTTTATTTGCTGATGTTTTAGTTGGTTTTGTATCATTTTTACATCATCATTATAGTGTAAATTCATTTAGTAAACTTTTTTAATTTACCGTTTTTTTTGTTTTTCTTCGTCGTCGTTTCTTTTTATTATTTGTAAAATATTTATAAGCAGCATAAGCTCCTAATAATAACACCCCCCCTTTCTGTTTTTTTGTTCTTCGTTTTCTTCTTCTTTTTCTCGTTCTTTTTCTCGTTCTTTTTCTTTTTTTCTTTCCTCCTTTTTTTGCCGCATAGTTAATAAATGTTTTATATTTATCCGCCCACCCCGCAATTGAGTTTGCTTCCCACGAGTTGGCTGCCTTAGAAACATCTAAATCTCCCAATTCTGTTTTTACTTTTTCTATCATTGCCGGTGTAATAGTATCTGTCTCTTTTTTATTCAATGTGTATTTCATAACCGCTATTATTTTCTTTTTATCTCCCGTTTTCGTCGTTTCGTTCGCAATAACTTCTCCAAAAGTTGTCATATATATATAATTCAATATTTTTTAATTATACGCATTTGTTTGGCAAATTTAAATTTCTTATCATCAATAGTTCCTTTTTTTAAGTTACACTCTAAACAAGATACAACCACATTATCTCTGTTATGTCCTTCATCATTATTTAATCTATCTAGTGTCCATTGCTTTTTCTCTCTAACATTATCATACATTAACAAGCAATTGCATTTACAATAATAACATTTTAATTTTGAGATTACTAATATTTCTAACAAGTCTTCATATTTTATTAATTTATTTTTGTTTAATTTATCTTTTTTTATGTCTTGATTTTCGTATCCTTTTATTTTTTTCTCTATTGATTTTTTAACAGTTTTTATTCCTTCATATTCCTCCTTTAAATATAATTTATTTAATATATTAATTTGTTTTTTATTATCTAATAATAATTCTTTATTTTTCCATTTTTCACTTTCTAACCTTTTGTTATCTTTATTTGAAAAAGAATCTATATTTCTTTTTCCGGTTATTAATATTTTTTTCTCCATTATATATTTTCTTTATATTATATGAAAACAACATAAACTTAAAAATATATGTATATATATATATGAGCCAAGCAATTACTATAAATAAGGATCCGATTGAAGAAACAAAGAAAAAAAATAACGACGAATGCATTGAACTCAAAAATATTAAATACCAGACTATGCTTATCAATAATAAAATGGAAATAAATCAAAAAAAGGAAACTACTAATATTAGTAATATTGAAGACTTTTTAAATAAAGAAAGAGAACATAATCAAAAACAACCTTGGAGTAAATTGGGCGAAGGGTCTAAATTAAAAAAAATATCAGCATATGTTGATGATTATACTGTCAAAAATAGTTTAACCGAAACTGATAAAAGACAGTTAAATAAATACTTAAAAAAATGTATGGAACGAAAAAAATTACAACGTGTTAAAGACGTTCAATATAATATTGAATTGGGTAAAATCATAAGTATTCCCGGTCTTTTATTCAATGAAAAAAGGAAAAAATTTACATTAAAAAATATGGATAAAAAGGGTTCTACATTAAAAAGCCTTGCTCCAAAAAAAAGAATTAAGCGTAAAAATAAAAAATCAAAGGAAAAATCTAAAGGAAAAATCTAAAGGAAAAATCTAAAGGAAAAATCTAAAGGAAAAATCTAAAGGAAAAATCTAAAGAAAAATCTA
>Ga0222715_10001173_pt1 | contig 25572 bp, 22 predicted proteins | sample C33_9DmetaG_FD_165056 | JGI IMG/M metagenome (GOLD analysis project Ga0222715, IMG submission 165056) | Estuarine water microbial communities from San Francisco Bay, California, United States - C33_9D | ecosystem: Environmental > Aquatic > Marine > Unclassified | place: USA: California...
TATTAATAAATTATCAACAATTACATATGATTTTAACAATACAGTTGGACCTAAATCCATATCAAAACAGGAATTAATATTTAAATTTAATCCGTTATTAGACTATTAATTAAAGTATGAAGTAATAATATTTTGTAAATTTTTTAAATAACATAATGTATTATTTTCAAAACCAATTTCAAATAATTTGTATGCTTTATTTTTATTACTTTTGAATTGTATTTCATTACAAATTACACATAATAACTTACTATTTTCCTTATTATGTTTATTATCAATTAAATATTTATATCCTCTATTTATTTGGTGACCTCCTGAAGTTAAATCTAATTGGTTCATACCAATAATAATTTTATTAGTTGATTTTTCCAAAATATACCAATCTGGAATTTCACTAGTTAAATGCCCTTCACATTTTTTTTCAAAACAAATTTCAAATCGTTCATTATCCAATGATAATTTGGTTATAAATTGCTTTACTATATTATTAAATTTATTGCCTCTTATAACTCCTTTTGTTCCAGCTGGTATTAATTGTAATTGATAGTCTTTTATTATTTTTTGTTTTTTTTCTTCATCTACATATTTTTCTAATACATCACTTAGTTTTTTAATTTCATTTTTAACAGAATTGCACTCTTTATATTCACACATTAACTTTTCGTCAGTTAATTTTTCTAATGTCTCATAGCAAAGTTCTTCCTTTATTCTAGTGTTAATATCTTCCATTGATGATGGAGTTGTCATATCAAATATTATGTACCTTTAATTATTTCTTTATTAAACATCAATTTTTTGCAAAAAATTGAGGATTATTTAGTATTAATCAATTGTTACTTAATACTAAATGGATTTATCTTAACATAGAATTTCCAACTGATTTAATTCCTACTTTTCTCTCACGACTATGGGTATTTTTCATTTCTCTTGAGCGGGAATGGGTAGTGGCTTGTTCTGGAGTGCTTGTGTTAGAGAGTGGACAATTTAATCCTTTGAAAGGGTTAGCTGTCCATGCAGTATTAGCAGACCAAACGCCACAATCAGTAAACATTCCTGTAGCAGATTTTCGACAAGGATAATTAACTTGAAAGTTATAGTGGTTTGGATATTCAAATTCAGTAGTAGGCAATGGGTAATTTTCTTGTTCGGCATCTGGAAAATCTCCAAAATATTCATCATATAATTTTTTTGGTTGTGGATTATCAGGTTGTAAATTATTAATTACTTTTTCAGAATATCCGTTACTAACAGTTAACATTTGGGAACTGGCCGTATCCCCTCCATCCATAGTGCCAATAGGTTGAGAATCTGGCTCTTGTAATATTTTGTTTACTTGCATAGGGGTAAAAAATTCTTTATTATTAAAAGGGAACCACATACCTCTTTGGAATTCAAATTGCTTATAACAAAAATATAAAAATACTAAAATACCAATAACATAAAATAAATAATCATCCATATATTTTATATCTATATTTTTGTTTAAACAAAAAAAGAATTGACTTGTTGTGAAACTCTAACAAATGTAGTGCATTTTGCCATTTGTTTTATATTTGGTGCATTAATATAAGCACATGTGCTTCTCAAGCCGCCTAAATAATCTAATACAGTATCATTTAAATCACCTTTATATGGGATTTTCAATACTCTTCCTTCTGATGCTCTATATTTTTCCATTTTACCATAATGTTTTTCTTGGGCTTTATCTGAACTCATACCATAAAACATTTTTAATTTTTTACCATTTTCTTCAATTACTTCTCCTGGATTTTGATCGTGTCCCGCAAATTGACCACCCACCATTACAAAATCAGCTCCAGCTCCAAATGCTTTTGCCATGTCTCCTGGGCAAGTTATTCCCCCATCTGATATTATTTGTCCACCGACCCCATGTGCCGCATCAGCGCATTCCAAAACGGCAGATAATTGTGGCATTCCTACACCAGTTTTTAATCTAGTGGTGCACGCCGATCCCGGTCCTATTCCTACTTTAACTACATCAACACCACCACTTAAAATTAATTCCTCTACCATCTCTCTAGTAACAACATTTCCAGCAACAATAATTTTGTCCGGAAATTCTTTTCTAACTTTTTGACAAAATTCGACTAATTTGGAAATATATCCATTGGCAATATCAATGCAAATCCATTTAACAAGAACTTTATTGAGAATATCTTTTAATTTTTCAAAATCTTGATCAGAAATACCAGTGGAAACCATAAAAAAGTTGGGATCTAATTTTTCCTCATTTAAATGAAAGTTTACAAAGTCTTCTTTGGTGTAAAATTTATGTAAAGCAGTAACAATCTTATGTTTAGATAAGGTTTTATAAACTTCAAAAGTGCCTGTAGTATCCATGTTGGCAGAAATAATAGGAACTCCACACCATACATTTTGGCTATGTTTAAATCTAACTACACGGTCTAAAGTAACTTCAGATCGACTATTAATAGTAGATCGTTTAGGTCGGATAAGCACATGGTTAAAATCTAATTTTTCACCAGATTCAATCTTATTCATTGTAAATATATATTTATTAATATCTTTATATATTTACTAACAAAGGTTTTATTTTTTAGTTTTTCTTTTTTTATTTTTCTTTCGTCTATTCGTTTTTTTTCTATTTGTTTTTCTTTTTTTAGATTTTTTAATTTTCTTTCTACCCCCTACTCTAGTTACTCCTACTAGTTGTGGGTTTGCTTGTCTTTTTGTAGCTCTATTTAAATAATGAGCCCTAGTAAAGGTCAAATTAAATGCGTCTTCGCAAGTAGCAGGATTATCATCACTATCCATAATTTGGAAATAATGTTTTTGGAAAAAATCAAATTTACTTTTATTTCCTTGGGAATCTGTTAAGTTATCACAAAATAAATTTTGAAGTGATATTTTGTTATCTTTAACAAAATTTCCATATGAATCTGGTTCTGAAAAATATGTATAAAATATATTCCAATCTAGAAATACATAAAAATGGGCTGCCATAACTATTACACTTAAAATGGAAATGAAATATTTTAAATCAGATTTACTCGTTATATAGGAATAATCTTGGCACCAATCACCATCCCAATCAATAAGTTTTACAACAATATTATTTGGATCCGAATAATTTATCATACAATTAGCAGGTTTAATATCAAAACAAATTAATCCAAGGTTATTGGTGGTAGCGTAAAGTAAATCCACAAGCTGTCTAGCAATTTTATGATCAGTTATAGATAATTTACCACTAGATTTAGAATCTTTACCTGGACCAGTTTCATAATAATCACTTAAATCTGATTCCATCTTTTCACAAATAATATAGTTATAAAAATGTCCATTATTTTCTAAATATCCATAATTATACAACATAGGGGTGTATCCTAACGAATTAGCTCTTTCCCAATTACTTTTACTTTGTATTGCTTCTTTAAGGTTATTTATTTTTTCGTTTTTATTTTTTCCTAGAACTGTAATATGATTAAATGATTCTATTTGAAAAGAAGCATATTTAGATAGTCTAACAACAACAGTCAAATCGCCAGATTTATAAATATAAATATCATTATTACCTCCCTTTGTTATGCGTCTTATAAGTTTAATATTTTTTCTTAATTCATGTGGAAATGATTCTTTAACAATTGTGTTTATATCATTTTGAATAGATGGAATTAATTTCTGTAATTCGGCACCTGAATTGAGAATACCAGGAATATTTTCATAAGTAATATCTTTAAAATCAAATTCAGTATCAAATCGACTCATAATATAATATATATATAGGTAAAAATTATATAATTATTTCTTCTTTTTGGATTTATGTTTAGATTTTCGTTTTTTGGAACGAGTTTTAGAAACTAATTTGGATTGGTAAGTGGATTTACAGTGGTGGTAAAGATTGTTATCAAGTATTTGTTTTTGGGTATCAGGAGTAATAAATTTTTGTAAATTTTGTAGGGAAGAATAATAAACATCTAATTCTTCTCTTACTCTATTTCCGGCCATAGATTTATATGATACGGGAATTAAATGCTTGGGCAAAAATAATATATTTTGCATAATTATTTTTTTAATATCTTCGAATTTATTAGGATTTTTATCAAATTGTATAAAGTTATTTACATCTAGATTTGAAATTTTATTTTTTTTAAAATAATTGATTAAAGGTTGAGGGAATTTTCCATTCGCTTGTTTTAATAATTCTTTTAAATCAATTTGTTTAAACACATAATTTTGAGAATCATTGCCAATTATTTCACTAGAAAAAATATCATATACTATAAATTTAATCATAAATAATAATTGAAGAGAGTTTTGCCATTCTCCTTTGACTCTTTGAATAATATTTTCCATACTGTGACACAAATAAAGAGATTTTAATTGAGTTTTAGAAAAATGATTGGTTAGGGTATTTAAAGAAGTGGATGGGGCTTTATTTTTTTGACCCCATTTAATTTCCCAATCATCAACTTTGAAGGAAATATTCGAGGGAACTTTAAAATTAGAATGTATATATTTTACTAAATTATCTAACATTATTATTCTATCTTCTTCTGAAACACAACGCACCCAAGGTTTATTATAATATTTATTAGTAGGCAAGAAGTGATATTGTATTTTTTGTTTAGGATGTTTAGATGAGACAAAAGAAGAAATATTAAATGCTAATTGACCTGTTGCTTTCGTTGGGGGAGAAAATACGCCACCATCAAGAATATAAATAGAAGAAACCATAGACTTATATTATATAGATAAATTTTTATAATTATATTTTGAATATATATATAAATGAGCTCAACAGACAATACAGAAAATACAGAAGAAAAGAAAAATGAAAATAAAATAGGGTCTTTTGTGAAAGATGTCGTAGGTGCATTAATACAGGTGCTTATACTAGGGATTTTAGGAGCTAATTTTGTTTTTCTTACACGATTAGATTTAGACATGTTATTTCCAACCGATATTGAGAAAAGACCATATACCGATAAAAACAGAGCTGGTAATGAACTACCTGAATTGTGTCCCGGAAAAAAGCCGATGAATGGAGGTAGAAAAACAAAACAAAAAGGAGGATCTAAAGGAATGGGATGTGGAGATTTTATAGATATATGTGATAGTAAATTATTTGAAAATAATTATTTTAAAAATATGTTTGATTATGGATTTCCTTATACATTAGAGAGTAAAGAAGAAACATTTGGAGGAATTATAGGAAACTGGTTTGCTAACAAAGTTAAATATTCTTATGTATGGTTACGGACTGTTCTTAATATGATAATATCTTTTTCATCGTCGTTTTGTGCAATGGTGCCAGAAAAAGCCAAAGATATAGTTCCATTTATTATAGGTCCAATTGCGATATTCTTATTATTAGGTATTTCGTCAATGTGGTATATACCCAGTTTAATAAGTGTATTTTGGAATGAAAATCTAGGATGGAAAGGATTTGGAATTTCGTTTGTAGGATTATTCTTTGGATGGACATGGTTAGTCCCTTTATTAACTAGTTTTGTGCAAATGTTTTGTTTAATGTTTAAATTAATTTTATTACCGATTATGTTGAATGCAAAAACAATAATAAATATAATGGGAAATGAATGGAATACATTTTATTTGAAACTAATATTCTTTATTTTTTGTATAATTTCTGCATTTAAAAACTTAAATCTTTATGTGGCGATAGCTATGTCAATTGTATTCTTTATTAATATGCTTCCTCCAAAAGTAGCTAAAGCAGGAAATGCATTGGTGCCATTAGATATGAATCAATCAACTAATAGAGGAAAAGGAAATTAAATGAAAACTAATTAAATAAATATAATATAAAAACTAATTTATAATATATTTTAAAAATGGGTAAGAAAAATAATAAGAAATCCGCCAAAAAACCTGCAAACAAAAATACTTCTAATAATGATAATAGAGAAGAGAAATATCCTTTTGTAAGTGTTTGCACTCCTACTTTTAATAGGCGACCATTTATAGAAGGGATGATTAAATGTTTTAATCATCAAACATACCCCAAAGATAGAATGGAATGGATAATTATTGATGATGGAACGGATAAAATAGAGGAATTAGTGAAAGATCATCCAAATGTTAAATATTTTAAATATGATGAAAAGATGTCATTAGGTAAGAAGAGAAATTTATTACATGAGAAGAGTAAAGGAGAAATATTGGTTTATATGGATGATGATGATTATTATCCTCCCCAAAGAGTAAGTCATGCGGTAGAAAAGTTAATGGGAGATAAAGAGGCATTATGTGCAGGATCAAGTGAGATATATATATGGTTTAAACATATTAATAAGATGTATCAATTTGGTCCTTATGGTCCTAAGCATGCTACAGCAGGGACATTTGCTTTTAAAAGAAAATTAATTGAAGAAAATAAATATGACGAAGAGGCTTGTTTAGCAGAGGAGAAATCTTTTTTAAAAGATTATACAGTTCCTTTTGTTCAATTAGATCCGTTGAAAGTGATTTTGGTATTTTCCCATAATCATAATACATTTGATAAAAAGAAATTACTAGATAATCCACATCCGCAATTTGTAAAGGAATCCAATAAAACGATAAATGATTTTGTAAAAGAAAAGGATTTAAAAGATTTCTATATGAATGTTGATTCGTTGTTACAGTTTTATAGTCCAGGCTTACCTAAAATGAAGCCAGATGTATTGGAGCAAATGGTTAAAATAGAAGAAACACGAAGAAAGCACGCGGAAAATATGATGGCTCAAGGAGTAGGAGGAGGACAAATAATGATACAACAAGGGGATCAAAATATTGCATTAAATAACCAACAAATTGTAGAAATAATGAAACAACAGCAAGGAGCATTACAACAGCAAGGAGGACAATTACAACAGATCAAACAAGCCTATGAACAATTAGGAAGAGAGAATATGGAATTAAAAAATCAATTACAATTTAAAGATAATACAATAACAGAATTACAAAAATTAAATACGCAATTATTAATGAAACTATCAGGAAATTCAACTTCATAAATAATAATATTTAATAAATATTAATATTTATTAATGACTGGAAATAGAGATATCATCAGAAATATCTTCACTATTTAAGGAAGAATGTTTATCAATATATCGAAACATTCTATTAATATCCAATTTGCTAATTTCATAATTTTCTAAAGAAGAGAATATTTCCTCTTCAGAATGATTTTCCCTTAAATGAATAAAAAAGGAAAACAAATCTTTTTGGTCCATATTAAGATTGAAACATAAATTTTGAATAAACATATAATTATTATATTCGGTGCTATATTTGGTCAATACTTTTGTGAATCTAACTTCACTTGGATTAAATTTATTTTTTTTTGGAAATTGCTCATGGAATAACTTATTATTGTAAAAAGTTTTAATTAAAGAGCTCATTTCATTAAATTGCCATATTTGTTTTTGAAAGGTAATACGGTCAATATAGTCCGCAAAACATATATTTTCCAATACTTTATTATAAAACGGGAAGGAATCCTGTTGTTTAAATTTATTTAAACAGTCGACGATATTTTCATGCCATAATAATCCGACAATAGTTCTATCTGTTTCATTCATGATATTATTATGTTTATCAATAGAAAAATTATTATTAATTAAATTCTGTGTAATTTTTTTACTATCTTCATTGTAAGTTTTGGGTTGGAAAATATTTTGAATAATTTCTTTATTAAGAATAATATTTTGTTTGTTGTATATTTTGACGATCGATTCTAGTTTTCTTAAATCACCTTGTATATAAGATAGTAAATTATTTTTTATAGATTTTTCTAATACGGGCATGAAGTTATCAATTAAAATTTCCATTTGTTTATTAGAAGGATTCTTTAATTCATAACTGTTGCAAACTTTCATAAGTTCTCTAATTTTTTTATCCATATGGTAATTACCAATACAAATAATAGGGTTAAGGGTAATTTCCTCTTGTTTTTGTTTTTTGGTTTTTTTGGGTCGAATTAATTTAATTAAAGAATTAATTCCTCCTTTATCACCATTATTCATGCCATCAATTTCATCCATAATAATGGCTATTTTTTTGGTATTTTTTTGAAGTAGAGATAAAACATTTTTATCAGCCATATTATGTTTTGTAATAGTATCAATAATAGATTTATTTCTTATATCTCCGGCATCATATTTAATGATATCATAATTAATGTCTTTCAATAACTTTTCAATAAAATTAGTTTTTCCAGTGCCAGGGTTACCATAAATATAAATACCTCTTTTGAAGGATAAATCATGTTTATTTTTTTCAAATTCTTTAAAAAATTGTTTAATATTGTCATATGTTATTTTTCTATTTAAAATAGTATTAAAATCAATTAATTCCATATTATATTTTTATATATTTTGTTTTTATGTTTATTTTTAATTAACTTCTTATTTTCAATTAAATTATTGAGATATTCTCGAATTCTATTATATTTATAGCGGATAGAAAGATGTTCAAGGAGAGAAAATAAATTAAAATAAACCTGATTTTCAAAATAATATTTTTTGTTTTTAATTAATCTCTCTATTTTCTCTCTAGTTATATATTTCTCCACTCCTATCATACAATTTTTTTTTACTAGTTCTATTAATAATTTATCTTCTTTATCATATGGAATAATTATTTGTGATTGTAATTCATCATAATATTTTTTATTAATAAGCATTCTATCTTTTAATGGTAAAAAAGAATAAATGTAATCAACTAAATTTCTTTTTTCTAAAATAACTAAAGTTTTGCTAGTAAAATATTGTTTTATAAGATATAAACAATCATATGGTAAATGTTGAAATATTGTCATTATAGTATTATATTTAAGAGAGATTTGTTAAATATAATATTAATCACTAGTAGTATTACATATATCATCGTTATTTGTAATTCCATCCCAAGTTAAATCACATCCTTTAGCCCATTTGTATTTTCTACAATCACCATCGGATCCACTCCAAAAGTCTCCGGAAAATGACATCTCTTTTTGACAAGAAGGATTTCCTAAATTTTTAACATTATAACATTTTACATCTGTTTTAGAATTATCAGAATTATCGCTATTTACATTAGTTGCTGTTTTTTCCATATCTAACCAATAATCTGGACAATTTGAAACGAAGGGAGGAAAAGTACTACCATATTTATTTTGGTAAAGAACAGATCCAATAAAAATTAATAATAATATAAATACTATTATTGCTACAGTTAAAACAATTTTTTGAAAACCGCCAGCCATTATATAAATTAAATTAATATTATTTTTTCTTTTGAAATATTATATAATGAATTGTTCATCTACAAATGGAAGAGTTAATATCCTTGGTCCTAATATGGACCAATTTCAATTATATGATAAAATACCTACTAATAACGAATGTTCTACCTTCCATGATGCTATGATTGGAAATTTTACAGAATCTAATTTATCAAGAGCTTTTTTTTGTAAGGAAAATATACAAATAATTCAAAATGGTATTAGAGCCGGTGTATATCAAGTTTCCAATGGAGAATATGTAATAGATAACCAAAATTGTGATACATTAAAAATTATCATGAGAAGTATTTTCCTACAAAGTTCTACAAATCAACCTAATAATATTACACAACAAATTCAAGCTTTAAATGATTTAGTAATTGAATATTGTGTTAAACATATTTATAGTGAAGCTAGAGCCTATATTATTTATAAAAAAGATGTTAGCACTATGTATTCACCAATAGATAGGCCTACCCAACCTGACTTTAATAATAAAACTTTAGAACTAAAACCTTGGTTTTAATTTATATATGATATCAAGATTGATTAAATAAATATTTATATAATTTATTTATTTTTTTATTTTAATTGTTTTGGACTTAGTTAATTCACATTTTAATTCCCTTAATTCTCTCAACCAGATTTCTTGAATAGTGGTTGATTTTAATGTTTCCAACTCTTTCTCTTTATTTTCTTTATCTTGTTTTATCTTCTCTGCATTTTCTTCACTTACACTATCCATAGGCATCTTTAATAAATATTTATAATCATTATCACCATCTATTTTATCATATTCTTTATCTTCTAACATCTTAATGATTAAATCTTTCTTTTTATTTCGCAAATCAATTGTGCTATCTAAATTTTCCTGAATATATTTCGCTTTATTAGATAATAATTTTAAATCTCTTTCTAAACTTTGTATTTGATAATCTTTTCGCTTTTGATAATAATCTAAACGAACGGGCACATAGGCATTCAATATATCTTCTATTTCTTCATATTTACTTAATTTCTCCTCATGATTAAATAAATGCATATTATTTGTGCTTTGTGTTGTATATAGCTTTAATGCCTTTTCTAATTTATTATACATTCCATTAAGTTCCATGCTTTCATCAATAGGTTCATGGAATATAATTTCAACATCTACTTTTTTATCTGTGCTCATATCATTGTAGTCTTTCACCAATCCCTTGCTTTTTTTGGTTTTATCACCTTCCATTAAATTTTCAATATGTTGTTTAAAATCTTCTGTCCAATACCCTATAGGTAATTCTTCTACTCTAATCTTATTTGCAGCTGTTTTTGTATATTTTCCTTTTAATATATATTTCTTTCCTTCAAATGGTAAACATGAACCTTGGAATCCCTTATAATAGGGGGTAAATGTTTGCTCATTATCTTGAAGATTTAATAATCTTTGTAAATAGTCAATTAAGAGGAGTGGATCATAACTTAAAATATCGGTGCTAAATCCGGTTCCTATTCCTTTTCCTCCATTTACTAAAATCATTGGAATAATTGGCACATAAAATCTAGGTTCAACAGGAAAACCATCATCATCTAAATAATCCAATATAGAATCATCTTCTTTTCTATAAATCAATCTTGTAACAGGACTTAGTTGTGTGAATATATATCTCTCACTTGCAGAATCTTTTCCACCTTGTAATCTGGTTCCAAATTGACCATTGGGTAATAACAAATTTATATTATTACTTCCTACAAAGTCTTGTGCCATTCCTACAATAGCGGCATTTAAACTTGCCTCACCATGATGATATCCTGACTGTTCTGAAACATAACCACTAAATTGTGCAACTTTAATTTCATTAGTTAAATTCTTTTTAAACGCACTATATAGAATTTTTCTAAGACTAATTTTAAGCCCATCCATTAAATTAGGAATAGAACGCTCACAATCATATTTCGAAAAGTGAATTAATTCTTTATTTATAAAATCAGTATAAGACACACTAGTATTATTTGTGTCTAAATAAGAATTTCTATCGTAATTTGATAACCAATCTTTTCTTTCTTCTGATCTTTTTTTATTAAATACCATATCTATTACATTATCACTATTCGTTCCTTCGTGATTAAAATATACAATCTTCTTGTGAGCAAAATATTCTTTAAATTCTTTAGATGTGCTGGTTCCTAAACCTTTGTAATATTTAATATGCCATCCTTTTGTATCATTTTGTTGTTTCCACAAATTATATTCTCCATCATTGTAAAACAACTTTTCTTGTCCATTTTTTTTGGCTTTTAAAATAGGAGTGTTCATAAATCCAAGAAAGTTGGGTAATGTAGAAAGGGAATTCCATTGATCTTGAAATAAATTAAGACCCAATCCCTTAATATGGGAACCATCTAAATCTTGATCAGTCATAAACAAAATCGAAGCATATCTCAAAGTTTTACAAGCAGTTTCTTGTGTATATTTTTTACCTGCTTCTAAACCTAATATTTGCTTCATTTCTATAATTTCTTTGTTTTCACTAATTTTTTTCAATGTTTCTCCTCTAGTATTAAATATTTTACCTTTCATTGGATAAACACCAATGATATTTCTATCTTCTTTGCTTAATCCAGATACTATTCCTGCCTTTGCTGAATCTCCCTCACACAATATCAATATACATTTATCTGACTTGCTAGTTCCTGCAAAATTAGCATCAATCAACTTTGGAATACCTCTTATACTCTTACTCTTTGAACCATCTGTTTTCTTAGCAGCCTTATTTTCTTTCACTTCTGTCAATGCACAAGCAGCTGCCATGACACCCATCTTTGCAATTTTTTCAATAAATCCATCTGAAACATTACATGATGAACCGAAATTGGTGATAGATGTTCCTAATTCATCTTTGGTTTGACTATTAAATGATGGATTTTCAATATCACATCTTAAAAACAACATAAGTTGTTCTTTAATAGTATTAGGTTTTACATCTACCTTCTTTTTTGTCTTGATGTAAGCACATAATTTACGAATAATTTGATTCATAATATATTCTACATGTTTACCTCCTTTAGAAGTATAAATACCATTTACAAAACTAACTTGTTGAAATTCTTCTTTAGGAGCTAAACAAACTGCATATTCCCATCTGTCGTCAGTTTTTTCATATATTCTTTTTGTATCATTTTTAGAACCCACATATAAATCTATATATTGTTCAAAATGTTTACAAGGAACTACTTGTCCATTAAATTTTACTTTAATGGATTTGTCTGTCACAGCTGAAATATCGTAAACTCTCTTTTTAAATAATGCCATCATATCTTCAGACAATCCAGATAATCCTAATCTTTGATAGTCTGGTTTAAAAGAAACTCTTGTAAATGGCTTTGTTTTACATTTTGTAATAGAAGGTTTACATAGTTCAGTCAAATTATTTTTAAATTCTTGAACATATTTTAGACCTCGCACATGATCTACGGTTTCTACTTTTCCCCAAGTAGACCAAATTAAAACTAATTTAAATCCAAATCCATTCTTACCTCCTACAATTTTTTCTTTTTTCTTTTCATCGTAATTAGTGGAGGTCCTTAAATGTCCAAAAATCATTTCCGGAATCCATAATTTATATTCTGGGTGCTCAGCCACATCAATCCCATTTCCATCGTTATACATATGAATAGTTCCATCTGAGTCAATAGTTATTTCAATGTTAGAAACAGGTAAGGCATTAGCAATACCGTCTTTTAGAGCTTGATTTTGTCTAATAACATGATCACGACAATTTACTATTCCTTCATCGAAAAGTTTATATAAACCAGGAATATATTGAAATTGTTTTTGGATAATTTTTTCATCATTGAAAATATAATCATCATGGTCAGTATTTTCAATGGACCCAATATAAGTGTCAGGTTTTTTTAAAATATGTTCTTTATCTGTTAATTTTTGATATTTAGAGAGTGAACTTTGAGTAGCCATATTGTATTTATACAATTATTTTTAATATTTAAATTGTTTCAATTTTTTAATTAATTTAATAAATGAAAATTACTTATCCTATTATATTAAATAATGAGTTATCTAGCATCTCCAACGATTACATATGATTTATGTATGAATTCAAAATATTGGACTAGTGATGTTTCATTAAATTATTCTGAAACGGATAATTCTGGAGCGGTAATAGAAATATTAAATAGTATGGGAAATGTAAATTTACAATTTAAAGAAAATATGAGAATTGGAATGATTTTGGTAGGTGGGGGTGGAGGAGGTGGTGGTGGACAATTAGGTTATTTTTCTATATTTTCAGGAGGAGGTGGTGGAGGCGGTGCTATTTATCAAGTAGAATTTGATGTATTTCAAGATATCAGTTTTAATATAATTGTGGGTAGCAAAGGAGCACAAGGAAACGGAAGAAATCCAGGAGGGAATGGAGGCAATACAACAATTTACTCAAATACAAAATACGGAACTATTGATATAAGTGCAGGGGGGGGAGGAGGCGGTGCTAGTCAATATGATAGTGGGAATTTTGATGGTTCAGGAGGATTATTAACTTATAATTTTTCTCCCGCATTAGGATATAATTTTGTAAATAAAGATTTTTATAAAAGTGAAGGTTATTCTATTTCTAGGGGAGGAGACTGGAATGATTCTGCTTTTGCTGGAATTGTATCTTTAATAGGACAAGATGGTTCTGGAGCTAGTTTAGGGTATAATAATATTTCAGGAGAAGTAAATTATTTAGAATATAGTCAACAATTTTCTGGTGGAGGTGGAGCTGGATATTTTGATTCTGGAACTTCTGGTACGCCAAGCGGATTAGGAGGACAACCTGGAAAAGGAGTTGGAGGATCCGGAGGTCAAGGATTAGCACCTACAGCTGATTCTCCATTAGTAGCTGGAGTATCAGCAGAATTTTATGGAGCAGGAGGGGGAGGAGCAGGAAGTAATTATAATACAGACTATGGGCCCAGTCCTGTCCCACCCGATTATGTAAAAGGAGGAGCTGGAGGAGAAGGAATATTATTAATTTATTATACAATTCCACCATCAAACTTAAATGAATATTATTTTAGCGAATACACATTTATAGTAGATACAAGTATATATATTTCACCTTACTTGGAATTACCTAGTAATTTATCTTCCACTGATATATCTGGAGTAAATTTTTTAGATATAAATACAGAGGGAATAATAACAAATAATAGTTTCCCAAGTATAGGAACTTATAATTTTGAAGTAATAATAAAAGAAAACAGTAATACTACCATTTATGAATTTATTAGATTAAATATTGTTAATATTTTACCAAATAATAAGTATTATAATAATACTTATACATATGAATATAATCAAATAGTTAATATATCTCCAAATAGCCCGATAACAAATGTAAAAATAATACAGTTAATTGGTGAATATGAAAATAATTTCTCAATAGCCATAAGTGGAAATATAAATTCCTATAGTACATTACCAAGTCAATCTTATCCAGTAATAGTATATATTAGTTATTTAGATGGCACATATGATCAAGAAAATATAAATATAATAATTACACCACCACCACCACCACCTAATTTACCTACTACAGGTGGACCTATAAGAATTTGTGATTCAAGATTAAGAGTTTGTAAACATTATAACAAATCTCTACCAGGATCTAGTGGGAATGTTGTTATTACAGGTATGACACAGAGTCAAATATTAAATCATTTAGTAATTAATCAATCAACGATTAGAGGAGCAAAATGGGTTCAAATTAATGCACCAACGAATGGATATGGATCAAGAGCAGGGGCTCCGTATGGATATGGGGAATCTCCGAAAAATGATTTTAATTAATGCGTCAATATTTAGAAATATATTTTTTTCTCTCTAGTTTTTATAATGGTAAAAAGACACGATAAAGGACATGATGGTAAATACCATATTAATGGTAAAAAGTATGATCTTTTAGAAGGTTCCCGTGCTCAAGTATGGCATGGAACTGCCTACAAAACTCCTGGAGGATTAACCAAAGTTCATCTTAAAATGAACAGAGGAAGAATAGTTTCTGTTAAGAAAAGTAACCTTGCTCGCACTCAAAAACACCTTAAGGGACATCTTCAACCAAAGGGAAGTGGTGTCTTTGGCACAGTTACCAAAAAAGGAAAGAAGAAGGGAACCAAGAAGAGAAGGGGATCTAGAAGACGATAAATTTATTAAATAAATAATGAAATATAAAATTATTTATTTAGGAACATTTTTGTATTATATTTTCTATAAATTTATTTTTATTACCCTCACAATTCCTATAGATATTTACTATTTCGGCTGGACTTACATAATCATCTTTAAGTTGATTCATGTAACGAGAAGGTATTTTAGAATCGAAATAATGTTGATACATTTCTTTGATAGTTTGAATGCTTGCATTTTTCATTTCCACTCTTATATCAATTCTTCCAGGACGGACTAATGCTTTATCTATTTTATCATAATAATTACTTGTAATAATTAAAATTCTGCCATAATTTTCATTTAATCCGTCAATTAAATTTAATATGAAGGATAATGACATTTTTTCTTCTTTAACAATTAAATTTGTAGTTGAGCTATTTTTATCATTTTTATTATTAACTACATTAACAAAGGTTTCTAATACATTTATTTGATCGTTATTGCTAGTATCAACAGGTTGTTTTTCATTTCTATCCAAAATTAAATCAGACATACAATCTATATCTTCTAAAACAATTATTTTATCTTCAAAATCAATTGATCCTTTTTTATTATTTTTATTATAGGTATTTTCATAATAATAATTATAAAAATCTGACTCACTTTTTATTAGATTTAATGGTATTTCTATTAAATGTCTACCTGTTTTTTTTGCAATACTTTTTATTACCGATGTTTTACCTGTCCCTGGTGGACCTGATAATCCTATACCTAAGGTATAAGGGTGTCCCTCTCTTTCATACCATTCTTTATTATTAATAAAAAAATCTATTTTATTAATTAATTCATTTTTTCCATCAAAATATAAATTATTGAAACAACGCGTAGTTTTAAAAATAGATTCATGCCAATTTAATATATTAAATTCTTCGTCACCTTTATTTTTTTGTTGAAGTTGATATAAAAATATTTTGTTTTTTCTTCTTTGTTCAATTTTATTAATATAAGATTGTGTCAACTTATCCAAATATAGTTTCATTTCTTTCATAGTAAGACTATAGCTAAATAATTGAATTGAAATAGTTTCTACTTTTCCTGTCATTTCAATCATTTTTTCTGAATCTTCTCTATTATCTGAAGTATTTACAATAGCATAAATTTTATTTTTATTATCAAACATAAAAGGAATATTTGACTGATCAATGATAAATATATCTTTGCATACATCATTTTTTCTTTCTTCGTTATTTTCATCGTTATATGGATCCGTATCAAATGCCCCCATTATTTCCCTTAAGGAAGAGATTCCTTTATATTCAGTGTTTAAATGAATATGGTCCCAGACCGCATCAAACCGTCTACTCCAAATATTATTATATTTGGCAGACCAAGAACAGTTTCTAAAAGTTCTTTTACCCTCAATACATATAGAACTAGCAAAAACATATCTATAGGTTTCTTTTATTTTTTTCAAAGAAGTATATTCAAGTATAATGTTAAATTGTGAAAATAAAACAGTAACTAGACCACTAATGACAGCAGCAAAAATCATATCTTTCATAGGGTCGCCAGTTTTCCAATTTAACAATAAATTTAGTTTTAGACTTTCTAAAGCTTGGTTGCTATCAAACATATAATTTAATACGGATTATATGTTTAAATTCATTTTAAAATATTTTTTAACATATTTTAAATATTATCAAATGATTTTACCTTAATGAAATTATCTTCAGTAATAAATAATTCCGATTCTTCTTTAATAAATTTTTCAAAATATTTTTTACTTGCAATAAATTTATATTTACTACCACAATATATTTGGTAAATTTCATTTATAGGAATCTCTTCCGAATAAAAATCTACCTGAGGAGCAAGAGTTTTATATTTCTTTAAACTATCTATGATATCTTTTCTTTTGTCCCATAATTTACAGGTTAATTGATAAATATATTTATTATCTTCTATACTTATTTCCGGATAATAGTGCTTAATTAAATCCAAAATTATTTTTTCATTTACATTACATTTGCTATAATGGGAAAATAAACTGCAAATTTCATCTAATTCTAATTCATCATTATCCGAATTACTAGTTTCCATATTTTCACTCCAGAATTTAATAAATCTACTTACAACAGGTAGATGTTGACTTGTGCAATCTAAAAACACATCTTTTTCCGAATCATAATCAAATTTCTCAATTAATAATGTTTTTAAATTAGAAGCAAATAATACATTTGGAATTTTTTCTGATTCAATAAACTGTTTCCATAAAAACTGTAAATTTTTCCATGAAATACTGCATTCATCACTAGGTTCAATATTTTTTGCACAAAATTCATCAATAATACTAGCTTCGGTATTGTTTCGTAAATAGAATGCATATTCTTTTAATTTATTATCTTGACATTTATTTTCTAAGTAATGATCTGCATTTTCATATCTTTGAGAATAATGTGCTGCTACACAAAAAATATCTATATTATTTGTTTTAGTAAAATAATTTATTACACTTTCCATATTAGTCAATTGTTGACAACTTATTAGTCGCGAATTATCAAATTTATGGTCATAATATTTAAATTTAAAATAATTAAACATATTCTGACAACCAAACAACATACAAGCTAAATTATTTATCTCTTTAATAAATGGCCTTATTTTAGGACTTAAAAAATAAATATGGTTACATTTTTTTAATACAAAATCACCTAATACTGTTAAAAAATATTTACAGGCATCTTTAGAATCAAACATAACTGGCCACAAAACATTAATTACATTTTGAATAGTCTCCGACTCTGGAATGCAAGAAAATATATCTCTCTCCTTTATTTGCTTTAGAATACTTACTTTTATTTTATGTTTCCAATCTATTAATTCTTTATTTTCATTTACAGATGTCAATATTTTATATTGAATATCATCTTCTTTTATTATAGAAAATTTATTTTGATTATATTCAAAAAACAATTCTGCGGAGGAATTATAATAATATTTATGTTTTTGTAAAAATCGTTGAATAAATAAATCTGATCCAGTCTCTAATTTATTTTTCCTTTTCTCTCTTTCAATTAAAGCTGTGTTTGTATTTTCAAAATATTCTGGTAGTTGCTCAATATGTTGAACAAATTTTTGGAATATAACTGGATTGTTTTCATATTTATCAAACACACTGTTTACTATATTATTTAGAAATTCTTTGTTCATAATAATTATTTATTTTTATTCGTTTAAATGATTTTTATATATAATTTCTCTCCATAAATTATATGTCCGAAGCAAGTAAATATTTTGATTTTATTGCTAGTCAACCCAATGGTGTTCAGTTCTTAGATAGTAATGAAGATACAGCTTTACAATTTTGGGGATATTTATCTAGTCCTACTGCTCAAGGAACCAGTGGAGTATTAGCTGGTTTAATTTGTTATGACGATGTAGGAGCTGATTTTGTAAGAAATGCTTTAAATGATGCTGATTATTTGGTTATAAATATTTATGAAGGACAGCTTATTGGATTTGCCTGTGTTAGGTATTATCAAGATAGTCCATCTCAACCAACATATTATTATATTGAATTAATTTGTAATAGGACAGGTCCTCCTTATAATTTAAGATCTATGGATGATGTTGAAGATAGACGAGTAGGAGGAAGTGCTATGTTAAGAGAAATTGAACAAAAAGCACGAGAAGCAGGATGTGCCTATGTTAAGTTAAAGGCTATAGAAAAAGTTGTATCTTATTATGCTAAATTCGGATATATGTTTCCAGGCGTTATTGGTGATCGAAGAATTGAAGAAGCAAGATCTTTAATTGATGCCTTGAGGATGGCTCAAGAAGAAGGTGACAAGGAAAGAGCAAATAATATTTATCAAGATATAATAAGAAAATATTATCCAGGTTATTATACACAAACTTTTCAAGAGTCTTTACCTTTCCCAGATGATCCAGAAAAAAGAAGAAAAGAAGCAGTTGGAGTAATAAAAGATGAAGGAATTCCTATGATGAAATATGTTGATGGGCGTAGAGGAGGTAAAAAAACAAAAAAAAGAAAATCAGTTCCAAAAAGATATATTCCAAAAGGATTAACAAAGAAAGATAAAAAAAAGCAGAGAGAAATGTTAAAAAAATCAAGGAAGATGTATAAAAAAGGAAAATATTATACAAGAAGAAAAGTTAAATCATTTAAATCAAAAAAAAGTGGCCATATTACCAAAGCACAAAAAATATATAAAATAGATAAGATTTATCCTAGTAAAGAATTAGCGAATAAGACAGCTTGTTCGGTAGATGCTCTTAAAAAAATAGTTAAAAAAGGAGAGGGTGCATATTTTAGTTCCGGAAGTAGACCCAATCAAACAGCACAATCATGGGGTTATGCCAGACTAGCTAGTGCCATTACAGGTGGGAAATCCGCAGCAGTGGATTATAATATATTAGAAAAAGGATGTGAAATGGAGAGCGAGGCATTAAGATTAGCAAAAAAAGCAAAAAGAAAATATGGATATGGTAAGAGAAAAACACCTCAAGTGAAACTATAAAGAGAGAAAATAAATAAAAAATAAAATTGAATTTAATAAATTAATATTAATTTAAGTTATTAAATAAAAGATGTCTTATATGAAAGAAGCGACCAATAATTTTGAAAAATCTGTGTTCCATCTAATAAAATATGGTTGTATTGAAATAGCGTGTATATTTTGTCAAGAAACTTATAATATAAATAATAAAAATTTACTTTATCATAGAGACAATACATTATTTTGTTATAAATGTGGGATAGATACGATGATCCCAATTACAAAGGACTCAATATTATTTGATTTAAATGAAGAAGAGAGAAAAGAACAAATTAAAGAATGGCATATAGAAGGATTCGAAGATCTAATAGATGATAATGAATTTTATTATGATTATGAATATGATATTCATGAAGAAATTAAGGAAGAACCTTCTTTCTAGAAATTCTACACCATTTACATCTTTTTAAAGAATGGGCACATGAGTCACAAATCATAGGAAAAATATAATTATACTCAATGGGGCAAACAGGTGTCATAGGGTCAGAGAAACCTTTTATATTTTTTTTTAAACAATTCATACATATAGCAAATTGTGGACTCATAGGAATTAATTTATAAATAAGCATTTGTTTATGAATATTACATAAATTATTACACATATATTTTTAGTAATAATTTATTATTTATATTTTTTTATTATATTTTTTTTTAGTTCTTTTGGAATTGAGTTTTCCTTGGAATTTACTGGTAACTTGTTTTTTAATTTTTGTTTCCATTAATTTATTAGCCTGCTTTTGTGTTATCAAACCTTTTTCAACTTTATCTTCAATAAGTAGAGGTGTATATCTTAAATAATAAGGACTTGCATCTTCTAAATCTCTAGATACATCTTTCCTAGGTTTAGCTAATTTTTCATATTCTTTCTTATTTTTAACTCGCGTCCAACATTGGAATAATGACCATTCTTCTTGAGGTCTATCTTTTAGCCAAGGTCCATATCTTTTCCATTGTGGATTAATATCCAAATATGGTTTAACATAAAAAGGAGTTCCACATGAACTACCCCATCTTCCCCACATTTTCATGTCTTTAGCCATGGTTGCATCTGTGCATGTGCCATCAACAGCTCCTCTAGGTTGATATGGTAAAGGTCTATCAGCTTGACTCATAAACTGTCTATTATCCAATTCATAATGAGAGCAAACAGTTCTGGAACACATATTTACTTTATTTAAGTAAACATCAAAATGATCAGCAATAATTTCTTTAGCAAGTGGAATATCAATTTTACCTTTATATTTTTCCATTAGTGTGTCTAATCTTACTTTTCTAGCTCCTTGATGTCTTCTTATGTCATCAAAGCCACTATTAGTGCATTCTAAATTTCTAATTCTTGGATCATAGGGAGCATTAAAACCAATAAAATAACCTTCTTTTTTTCTCTCTACTGCTACAAACTTTAAACCTAATTCTATTCTCATAATTTCGTTTTTATTAATATCCCCAATTAACCAACTATTTGCATAGTCACCTGAATTTCCTTCTTTTAAAATATTTTCATAGTCATCTAAACTTTTGGCATATTGCATGGCCTTTCTTATTCTACAACTAATAGGTAATTTGTGTTCATATGGTAAAAATCCTCCTATAGTTGTTTCGGTAACAATAAATCCATTACCAGTGACGGCAAAATCAGTAAAACTACATATATAACCGGGTGCAGATTGCATAATCATTTCACAACCATCTTCAGGTGTAATACTTAATATTGAATTAAACCATTGTCCAGATATAAAATTATCAAAAGAGTTATGACAACAGACGATTTTCCCATCAGCCGTATAAGGTTTTAATGCCATAAAAGCGGAACATTTATCAGAAGAACCACCCTCCATTTGCCCTGTATTTGGTAAAATATCTAATAATGGACCATATTTTTCTTGTAGTTCAGGAATTTGAGAAACATATTCTTTTAATTTGGGAAGAGCATAATCCAATGAACTACAATTATTCCAAAGAATAATTTCATCAATATGAATTTCGGATCCTTTAGCAATTCCTTCTAATTCTTGATATATTTCAGGAAAATTTTCTTTAATTGTATCTTTAAAAAGATAATTACTAAATTTAATAAAGAAATCTTCATCAAATCCTTGACTATCTAATAAAGACCATTTCATTGTGTTTATGGCTTCGTGAATTTCTTTTTTCATTAATTTTCCATGAGCTAGACCTCTTTCATAAGGTTTACCCCAAACTGCAACAAAATTCCATCCATCTTTATGGTGTTTATATCCATTTTTAACCTTTGTATAATTCATTTATATATATTTGGAATATAATAATTATTAAAATAATATACTTCATAAGTATTTAAAGATTTGTGATAAAATTTAAATATAAATGTCTGCGTTTGAATCTAATAATGTTTTAACTATTAAGACTGTTCAGATTGCTCCTTTTAGGACATTAATGACAGCTCTTAAAGATATCCTTTTAGAGACAAATATTACATTTAAAAAGGATGGAATTAGAATTATAAATATGGATAAATCTCATACTATGTTGGCTCATTTGTTTTTAGCAGCTGAAAATTTTGAACATTATGAGTGTAATAAAGAAAAAATTGTGATTGGTGTAAATATGTTTCATTTATTCAAATTAATTAATTCTATTGATAATGATGATACATTAACAATTTATATTGAAAACAGTGATTATTATGATGGTATTGTATCATTTTTAGGACTTAAGTTTGAAAATGGTGATATTAAGCAATGTAAGACCCAAAAATTAAGATTAATTGAGCCTGATACTGACGAGTTTGAGGAACCAAATGTTTCCTTTTCATCAGTAATTAATTTACCATCTTCTGATTTCCAAAAAATTATTCGTGATTTATCATGTATTTCTGAATGTTTAGAAATAAAGTCTGTTGGAAATGAATTGATTTTTAAGTGTGAAGGTCAATTTGCTACTGCAGAAGTAAAGAGAGAAGAAAGTAATGGAGGAATGGAATTTATAGAAAAACAAGATTCCTCTAAGATTATTCAAGGAGTATTTTCACTAAAAAATTTAGGATATTTTATCAAGTGCACTAATTTATGTAGTCAAATTGAAATGTATTTAGAAAACGATTTACCTTTAGTTGTTAAATATTATGTAGCTAGTTTAGGAACTATTAAGTTATGCTTAAGTCCTTTACCGTCAAATAATTAAAAAATAAACTAAGTTTAATGATTAATATATGGGTTTAATATTTATCATAATATAAATATTAAATTAGTATAAATATTTAGATGTTAAAACAAATTTTATATATTACTTTATTTTTTACATATTTTCAATATAATTACTCCTTACCCGGATGGAAAACACCTTCTAGTGAACCAACTAGCCAACCAACAGGACAACCTACATCCCAACCTACTACTTCTCCTCCTTCTTCACAACCAACCAGTCAACCTAGTGGACAACCAACTAGCCAACCAACAGGACAACCTACATCCCAACCTACTACTTCTCTTCCTTCTTCACAACCAACCAGTCAACCTAGTGGACAACCAACTAGCCAACCAACAGGACAACCTACATCCCAACCTACTACTTCTCTTCCTTCTTCACAACCAACCAGTCAACCTAGTGGACAACCTTCAAGTAAACCTAGTGGTCAGCCAACTAATCAACCAACTGGTCAGCCGAGTAGACAACCTAGTGGGCAACCAACTAGTCAACCAACAGGACAGCCTACATCCAAACCTACAGTTCAGCCCTCAAGTAAACCTAGTGCACATCCTACTAGTCTACCTAGTGCACATCCTAGTAGCCAACCAAGTAGTCAACCAAGTAGTCAACCTTCTTCACAACCTTCTGTTCAACCTACTGGACAACCTAGTGGACAACCAAGTGCACAACCTACTGGAAAACCAAGTAGTCAACCAACTTCCCAACCTAGTGGACAACCAAGTGCACAACCTAGTGGACAACCTAGTGGACAACCAACTTCCCAACCTTCTGCACAACCATCAAGTATCCCTTCTACACAACCAACTGGTATTCCTTCAAGTCAACCATCAACTCATCCTACTAGTATTCCAACGCTTCAACCTACTGGAAAACCATCATCAGATCCTACTGGTCAACCAACTTGCCAACCCACCTCAAATCCCTCAGGACAACCCACCTCAAATCCCTCAGGACAACCCACATCAAATCCTTCAGGACAACCCACATCAAATCCTTCAGGACAACCCACATCAAATCCCTCAGGACAACCCACCTCAAATCCTACAAGTCAACCTTCTAGTAAACCAAGTAGTCAACCTTCTTATCAACCTACTGGACAACCAAGTTCCATTCCAACTATTATCCCCAGTTCAATACCTACTTTTATACCAACATTTATTCCTACTTTAGCTCCAACTGAATTTAAATTAGAAATGCCAAAATCTACTTTAAAACCAAATATTAATAATAATTTATTGTGGGGAATTATAGAAAAAGATATATTTATTTATAGCACCATAACATTTATATTATTATTAATTTTAACACCCGTTTGTTATTATTATTATTATATGAATAAAAAAAATCTTAAACAAATATCTCCGGAAGTAGTAAACAGTAGAATGAAGATATTTGATGAAATAAAACATATATTAAATAGTGCATTACCACCAACTCAAGTATATCCCGAAAAAAATAATCATGAAATAGATATAATAAGTATTGATTCTATGGATAGTTTATCAAATTCTAATTATTCTATTACTGAATCTAGTGATAGCAATTCAAGTGAATATAGTTTTGATGAAAGAAGTTCTTGTGAAATAGATAGTATTTTTTCTTATTTACCTTTTACGGATAAAGACCATCGAGCCAATAACATAAAATATGTTAATGAATTAAGTCCACCCATTAATATTGAACCATTTTCTAATAGATTATTATATGAATAATTTTATTTATATAATAATTAAAAACTAACAATTAATTTGGTAGTTGTCACATTCTTGTCTATGGTATTGATATCCATACCAAGCATTATAACCTTGTTCTCGATACACTTTATAAGCACAATTGCTATTTTTTTGACAATCAAATAAACTAGAACAACTTGCTCCACATTCATTATATTTAGAATTAGGGTCTCCTGAACACCAATAATAGCTGTTAATTTGGAATAATCCATAATCAGTTGAACCATCTGTATTTTTATTTGTTGCATCACAATTATAAGAACTTTCATATTTAGATATACATACCATTGTTGGAATAGATGAATCTGAAAATCCTGATTTTCTTAAATAATTGGCTACTTGACATTCTGACTCTTTACTATACTTTACTACAGTATTAATATCATCGTCATATAAACTATAATCACAATCTATTTGTTCCATTACCAATGGCTTGTTAATATTTTTGGTAAATCCATAAGATTCTAATGATTTCTTTACTTCTTCATCATATAATTCATTAAATTCACTTACATTTCTAGCCAATACAAATAAAGATAGCTTTAAATTATCAGATACAATCGAATATTGATATTCATTATTAATTAATGGTCCTAGTTCAATTACCCAATACGGAGCATTTCCAGGTGTTCCATCTAAGTCTACTGTTAATTGTCCACCACTATT
>Ga0222715_10001174_pt1 | contig 25558 bp, 36 predicted proteins | sample C33_9DmetaG_FD_165056 | JGI IMG/M metagenome (GOLD analysis project Ga0222715, IMG submission 165056) | Estuarine water microbial communities from San Francisco Bay, California, United States - C33_9D | ecosystem: Environmental > Aquatic > Marine > Unclassified | place: USA: California...
ACTTATGTAGTGGCATTTTCTTCGCCTTACTAAGTTCCATAGCCTTAGCATATAGTTCCTTAGCGTTAGTTGAATTCCAAGCGCCGTTTAGGTCGCGCTTCAGGGCAATCTCACCCTTGGTGTTAGCAACTAGGCTAACATTACCTTCAAAGATTCTACTCATGTAGACCTCCAGTTGTTAGTCAGTATTCCCGCTGACTGTTCGGGTATCAACGTTTTGTTGATGATTTAACTATGGATTAAATTTACATGATTGTCAAGTATACCCATTTTATGCCACTTATACGCGCCTTATATTTTAACTATTGGATTAATGGCAGGGGGGGTACATGGACACGCAACCGACCCCTCCCCCCCATATAAGTAAACCTCACATAACAAGACCCAAAAAATCGACGTGTAAAGTTTCACAAATTGTTGACAGCGGAGTAATTTTAGGCATAATGTTTTAGTTATGGACACTATACCTTTGAAACATACAAAGTGGTCTGACCGGTTTGCCTTCGATACAGCGCTTATGCTAGAAGGCAGCGGAGAGACTTTAGACGAAGTAAAAGATCGGCATAATATTACTGCCGAGGATATACTCGTGTTTAATAAAGATCCTATATTTCTTAAGAAAGTAACTTCTTATAGAGATGAGATTAAAGAGAAAGGCATGACTTTCAAACTGAAAGCTCGTGCTCAAGCAGAAGAACTACTAACAACCTCTTGGAGTTTAATTCACAGCCCAGACACTTCGGCTGCGGTTAAAGCTGACCTTATTAAATCCACAGTTAAGTGGGGTGGGCTTGAACCTAAGGGTGACGTTACAACGGAGGGTGCAGGTGGAGGAGTTAAGATCACAATCAATCTCGGAGGACAAGAACATCCAGCAACTGTTATCGACGCTGAAGCAGTTGAAGACGCAACAGCGATTGGAAGTTCTTAAAAAATTTACAGATTCATACGAAGGTAGTAAGTCAACATCGTTTGACACTATCTCAGACTATGATAATTTTACTTACAAATTAGTAAAACTAGGTATATCGTACAGAACTAAAATTCTGAAAAGAAAAAATATACCAACGCAGTATATAGTTATACTGTTAGAAAAGGAGGAAGCATGATTATATTTGGTCATACGCCTCGAGAGTGGACGAGACGAGTAAGGTATCATAAGAAACCTATCATTGCTTGTGTTGTTAGTTTCATTCTTGGCGCGGTTATTTTCTAATGGATATTAATTACACCCCTACAAAGACGTGTAAAGATTTTATGGCATCTGATGCAAAGATGCGTGTACTCATGGGGCCTGTTGGTTCGGGTAAATCAGTAGCCAGTTGTTTTGAAGTAGTACGTCGAGCATCACAACAAAAACATAATAATCAAAAAATTCGTAAATCACGAGTAGCGATTGTCCGTGAGACTGCACGTCAGTTGCAGGATACGACAATTAAAACTTTTTTAGATTGGTTTCCACCGGGAGTATGTGGAAACTTTATGCGTACTACTAAAACTTTTTTCTTTAAGGTTGGTGATGTTGAGTGTGAGATAATGTTTCGTGCACTTGATGATGCTGATGATGTTGCAAACTTGAACTCACTTGAATTAACATTCGCATGGTTTAATGAGTGTAGAGATATTCACCCTGATATTGTTGATGCTATGTCTAAACGTATTGGTCGTTTTCCATCTGCTAAAGATGGCGGGCCATCATGGTTTGGTATGTGGGGTGACACTAACCCCCCGACTATGGACACATGGTGGTATTACCAAATGGAAGGACTTGATTCTAAAGATGGAGTTAGTCCGAACGATAATGGGTGGGATGTATTTAAACAACCATCAGGTCGTAGCCCACATGCAGAGAACATAGAAAATTTACCTGACGGTTATTATGATACTCAAGGTAGGTCAGATGAATACGTTCGAGTTTATGTAGATGGGGAATACGGGTTAAGTTCCGCGGGACAACCTGTGTATAAATATTTTAGACCTGACTATCATATTGCAGCGCAAACTCTACGTCCAATTATAAATGGTGTACGTCCAATCGTAATTGGTATGGATTTAGGCTTGACACCAGCGGCAGTAATAGGGCAACAAGATCCTCGCGGGCGAACGTTGATCCTTGACGAAGCCGTATCATTTGATATGGGCATTCAGCGTTTCGTCCGCACCATACTTAAACCATTAATCTTTGAACGGTTTACCGGAGCACCTGTTATGGTTATCTGTGATCCAGCAGGTATACAACGTGCCCAAACAGATGAACGGTCAGCAGTAGATATTATTAAAGCAGAAGGTTTGCGTGTCATGCCAGCCAAGACAAATAGCGTGTCAGCACGTCTGTCTTCGGTTGATGATTACTTGATGCGTCAGGTAGACGGCGATGCAGCTTTCCTACTAGATCCAAAATGTACACAGCTTAAAGCAGCAATGATGGGAGGATATAGATTCCACAAAAAGAATGGAAATATAGAAAAGAATAAACATTCACACGTTGCAGAAGCTTTACAATATTTGATGCTGCATATTAATCACGCGAGTGATGCAGCATATACATTACAGAAAAGACAAGTCAAAAGGGTTGCGGCAGCGGGTTGGACTTGATATAATTCACCTGTCACTTGATGTTTCATTCATGTTACTCTTTGTAGCCCCTGCTGGTTTGCCCCTAGCGGGGGTTACTTTTATGTTAGACAAATATAAACTTGTGTGTATACTATCAGGTAATATATACTTATTGGGGGTTGTTTATGACTAATAGAGAGATGAAATTGCGAGAAGAATATTTTGACGGGCCAGCTTCTGATAGCATGAGCCTTATGCAGTTCTTTCTGTCTAAAGGTTTTGATCCTCGAAAAGAAGCGAAGAAAACATCCGGTGGTGGGACAGTACCAAAATATAAAGATGGTGGCCTAGTACCAAAACAATTTAAAGGTTTTGCTAAGTTACCAGAGTCTGTCCAAAAAAAGATAGATCCAAAATTGGCAAAAAAAGTTTAGGAGGGTTAATATGAAATGTGGACAAGGTAAACCTTACAAGATGATAGAGACAAAAGTTCGAAGCTATAAGGATGGTGGTGTAGTTTACACTGATAAAAATGATCCTGAAGATGTAGTTAAAATGAAGGATCTTGAGGTCATAGAAAAAAAGACTAAAGATAAAGAGAAAAAATATTAGAGGTATAATACGGTAATGCTACAAGTAATCGATAATGCGACTCTTGTTAAGCAAGAGAAAGAGCTACGAGATAAAGCGCTTGCTGATCGTCAAGCGGATAGCGTTGTACTTGGTATTACATCTTATCTACGAACATGTTGGGACGCAGCTAAGCGTTCTAAGAAACCACTTGAAACAGTTATGCTCAAAGCATTACGTCAACGTAATGGTGAGTATGAAGCAGATAAATTACAACAAATTCATCAGCAAGGCGGTTCTGACATCTATATGATGATAACAGAAGTTAAGTGTCGTGCTGCTGAGAGTTGGTTGCGTGACATTCTTCTTGACCAAGGAACTCCCCCTTGGGATCTGCAACCAACACCTATTCCAGATTTGTCTCCTGACCAAACTGCAGAACTACAAAATGTATTTGCAGCAGAAGTTGTGAAGATGATTGAGCAACATCAAAAAGCTCCAACACCTGATGACATTGCTGAAATGAAAGAAATGCTAACGCAAGATTATAGATTTAAACTTCTGCAAGATGCAGATAACCGTGCAAGAAAAATGAAAGTAAAAATTTCAGATCAGTTTGCACAAGGTGGCTGGGGAGAATCATTTAACGATTTTATAACTGATATGGTTACTTACCCATGTGCTTTCCTAAAAGGCCCTGTCGTTCGTAGGCAACGTAAATTAGTTTATGCAAAAGATGAAATGGGTAACACTACTGTAGAAGCTGGTGAAGTTATTGCTCCAGAGTTTGAAAGAGTTGATCCATTTAAAATATATCCAGAACCCGGTATTACTAATATACGGGATGGATATATATTTGAACACCACCCACTAAGTCGTACTGAACTTGCAGATATGATCGGAGTTCCCGGTTACGATGAAGATGCAATTAGAAAAGTTTTAGAAATTGGTAATGGTCAATCATGGATCAACGAAGATGTTGAAATAATGAAAGACGAAGAAGAACGTAAGTTCCATACCGAGTCTAGACCTACCGACATTTATGACGCTCTAGAGTTCTGGGGTAAAGTCAGCGGTAAGATGCTTGTTGAATGGGGTATGGATGAAGAAGAAATTGAAGATCAAGCTCGTGAGTATGATGCAAATGTTTGGATTGTAGGTAACTATGTTATCAAAGCAGTTCTTAACTATGATCCCCTTGGTGAAAAACCTTACGCCAAAACATCCTTTATTAAGTCTCCGGGGGCGTTTTGGGGTAAGGGGATTCCCGAAATTATTGAAGATATACAAGGTGTATGTAACGCATCAGCTCGTGCACTAATTAATAATATGGGTATTTCATCAGGCCCTCAAGTTGAAGTAAACCTTGAGCGTATTCCACCTAATGAAGATATTACTCAGCTACACCCTTGGAAGATATGGCAGGTAACTAATGATCCATTTGGTTCTAGTTCTCCTGCAGTCCGATTTACACAACCAGATGATAACGCTAATACGTTAATGGCTGTATATGATAAGTTTAGTAAATTAGCTGACGACCATTCAGGCATCCCCTCTTATGTTTATGGTGACTTGAATGTGTCAGGGGCAGGACGTACAGCATCGGGGTTATCAATGTTAATGGGGTCAGCTGGTAAGGGGATACGTCAAGTAGTAATGCACATTGATAATGATGTAATTAAACCAGTTGTTCATCGGCAGTTTGTTTATAACATGCGGTATGATGAAGATGAAAGTATTAAAGGCGATGTTGATATTATGCCTAGAGGAGCAGTTAACTTAGCTGTTAAAGAAACTGTCAACATGCGTCGAATAGAATTTCTTAATGCAACAGCCAACGAAATGGATATGCAGATTGTTGGTAAGGAAGGCCGTGCCGCGATTCTTCGCGAGATTGCCAAAGGGTTGCAAATGCCTGTGGATGATATTGTTCCATCTCGGGAAAAGGCCAGTCATGATGAGAAAATAAATGCTGAGATGATGAAAGCTCAGCAGCAAGCAGAAATGCAAGCACAAGCTGCTCAACCTGACGGTTCTCCCAAAGGTGGAATGGAGGCAAACACAGTTGGTAACGGTGGCGCTGGGAGGTCAAGATGAAACGGCCTAGTCCAGAAGTTATCAAGGCGTTAGCTAACACTGTACGTCAATACCCGGAAGTCCTAGAGTGGCTTGAAGGATGGAGTACAGAGGAGTTATCGCGGCTACCAAATGCTACACAGAATACGGCACTTGCACAGGGGCGGTGTCAGATTTTGATAGAGCTAAGTAAGCTCGTAAAAGAGTCCCCTGAAACGGCGGCAAAGTCATGAAGAAGGCAGCTGCTTTTAATTACGCACACCGATAGGAGCGATTATGGGAATACCAAAGCAAGTTCAGAAACAGTCTGAGGAAGTACAAGAGTTGTATAAAGAGTTAAATGGCGAAACAGAAACAGCACAGGTTGAAAAGACCGAGGCTACTGAAGTACCTGTTGAACAGCCTATAGAACAACCTTCCGACAGTGTAGAAGATCAGGCACCGAAGTCTGAGTCACAAGAGCAAGTGGAGTCAGACGCTCAACCAAAAGAGTCTTGGGAACAAAAGTACAAGACGCTACAAGGGATGTATAACGCCGATGTTCCGCGCCTAAACGCAAAGAACAGAGAAGTTAACGCCCGTGTTTCACAACTGGAACAGTTGCTAGGAACTATGCAGCAATCAGCCAAACCTGAAGAACCAGTATCTACAGATCCTTTGATCACAGATGCTGATATGAAAGAGTATGGTGATTCGATTGATGTTATGAGACGAGCAGCTCGTGAAGAAGTCAATGCCGCAAATGGGCGGATTGCGCAGTTGGAGAAAACAATTCAACAGCTACAAGGATTTGTGCCTCAAGTACAACAAGTACAAGCACAACAACAAGCTAGCAGTGAACAAGCGTTTTGGGCCGGACTTACCAATGAAGTACCTAATTGGCAAGATATTAATAACAATGCAGACTTTCAGTCTTGGTTGTTATCTATCGATCCACTAACAGGTATTTCTCGTCAAACATATTTAGAGGACGCACAGAAGAATCTAGATACAAAACGTGTGGCGAGTTTCTTTGCGGCTTGGGAAAAGGAATTTGGAGTACCCGAAACTGCTCGTGAGAACCGACCAAATACTAATTCACAGCTTGAGAAACAAGTTGCACCGGGACGAGGACGTTCTGGTAAACCTGCATCTCAAGAATCTAAGAATTATTCTCCTGCAGACATCGCAAAATTTTTTGAAGATGTTCGTAAAGGGAAATTCAAAGGTCGTGATGAGGAACGTGGTCGAATGGAAAGGGACATTTTCTCTGCACAGAGAGAAGGTCGAATCGTAACTGCTTAATTAAAAGGAGGTCATAATGGCTAAATTTGCAGTATCTCCGGGCCGCCCGGACTATAGCGGCAATTTCATTCCAGAAATCTGGAGTGGGAAGCTGATTGAGAATTTCTACGACGCTACGGTGTTGTCAGCAATCTCAAACACGGATTATGAAGGTGAAATCCGACAGATGGGTGATACGGTTAATATCCGTACTACACCAGAAATCACCATCAAAACGTATGTCAAGGGACAAACCCTTGCAGTAGAAAACCCTGATAAGGCTAAACTACAACTAGTTATCGACAAAGGTGAATACTTTGCTTGTGTTGAAGATGACGTTGACCAAGTTCAGTCTGATATCGCATTGATGGATCAATGGTCTAAAGACGCTTCAGAGCGAATGAAGATTAAGATCGATCAAAGGGTTCTAACTGACATGTTGACTGATGTTAGTGCTAATAACAAAGGACAAACAGCGGGAGCAATCTCTGGTAACATCGATCTAGGTGTAGCCGGTACTCCAGAAGCTATTACTAAGTCTAATGTTATTGACTTGCTAATCAACATGGGAACGGTACTTGATGAAGCTAACGCTCCTGAACAGGATAGATTTGTAATCATTCCTGCAAAGATGGCTGGCTACATTAAGCAATCTGATCTGAAAGACGCATCAATCACTGGTGACGGTTCTTCTCCTTTGAGAAATGGTCGTCTTGGTATGATTGATAGATTCACTGTTTATGTTTCTCATAATCTTTATAAAAATGGTTCTGAGTTCAGCGTAATTGGTGGACATAAGATGGGCTTCACATTTGCATCTCAGATGACAAATATGGAAACTATCAGGTCAGAGACTACCTTTGGCAATATAATCCGTGGTTTACAAGTGTATGGCTATAAAGTTACTAAGCCAGAAGCTTTGGCAACCGCAGTCGTAACGCTTTAAGGAGGTGAACTATGGCTACATATAATGATGGAAAAGGATATAATTTTGGTACTGGTACCGCGCACGTTGCTGCAGGTATCAATAAAGTATCATCTATATCCGTAGAGCTAAACTTCGCTACTATCACTACTGAAAGGGCAGCAGCTGGTCTGACTGCACTTACAAGTGCTGATGTTCTTGAAGTTATTAGAGTCCCAGCAAACACTCTAGTCACTAACGTGGCTTTGAATGTAACAACTGCTGAGGGTGGAACACTAACAGTTGATGTTGGTGATGGTGATAATCCAGATGGTTATCTGGATGGTGTTAATGGTAATGCTACAGCAGCTTACCTTACTGTCGCTGGAACTGACGCCTTTGAAGCTGGTAAGTATTACACAGCTGCTGATACTATTGACATTGTGTTAAACAATGCCGCTGATGCAGCAGTTATGACACTTACAGCTGTAATGGTAGACTGTTCATAATATTGATTGGGGGGCTTAGGCCCCCCTCTCTATAGGAGTGTTGTATGGCAAAAATTGATAAATCTAAGATGGCTTGTAACAAACCAAAGCGTCAGGTATCTGGCGGTAAGAAGTTTGTTGTTAAAGCATGTCAGAATGGTAAAGAAAAAGTAATTCGATTTGGAGATGCTAATATGACAATCAAAAAAGATCAGCCCGGAAGACGTAAAAGTTTTCGAGCAAGACATGGTTGTGATAGTAGACCTCCATCTAAAATGACAGCTCGTTATTGGTCGTGTAAAAAGTGGTAATTTATTATGGCAGCACCTAAAGCAAAATCAAAAAAAGATGCTTGTTACTATAAAGTAAAAGCTCGTTATGATGTTTGGCCGTCAGCATATGCTAGCGGAGCTTTAGCTAAATGTCGAAAAGTTGGAGCAGCTAATTGGGGAAATTCTAAAAAGAAGAATACAAGTTCCTCAAAAAGTGGTAAAAGAGGTTAGCATGTCAGTAAGAAAAACTGAAGAAGGAGCAAAGTTAAAACGTTGGTTTAAAGAAAAATGGGTAGATGTAAAAACAGGCAAGCCTTGCGGCAGACAACAAGGAGAGAAACGTGATTACCCTTATTGTCGCCCATCTAAACGAGTATCAAAAGATACACCTAAAACCGCGTCGGAACTTACAGCTTCTGAAAAACGTTCTCGTACTGCTGCAAAGAAAAGTTCTAAGAAAGTAAAACGAGTATAGGAGGATAAAATGGCACGATGGCTTAGAAATAAAAACGATGGTGAGATTTACGGTTGGAATGAGATTCTTGCTGAAAATCCACTAACAGAAGAAGTTACTGAGGAACAAGCGTTCCCAGAAAAATTTTTAGATAAGAAAAAGAAAAATCGTAAAGCTAAAGTAAATTTGGAAACTGAAGTCCCTGAAGTAGGTGATGATACTCCAGAAGAATTAGCTGAAGAAGCAACAAGAGGTTTAGAGCGAGCTAGGAATGATAAAGGTCATTATGTAAAAGACGATCCTACTACGCCTCAAAACGAAGCATGGGTTAAGAAAAAATGATATTAAACGATGTTGTTACAGAAGTAAGAAGGATAGTACAAGACACGAATACTCCTCAAAGGTATTCTGATGATGTACTTATAGGGTTTGCTAACCAAGCACTTAAACGTATTGCTGTGTTACGTCCTGATCTTTTTGCTTTCATTGGCGACATTACTAATACTGCAGGTACTGTAGTACAATCTATGCCTTCTGATTCTATTCGTTTAATTGAAATATATAATGTTAAAGATGGTAACGGTATTACAGAAACAAATAGAGAATCATTAAACCAAGCTTATCCTTCTTGGATGAATGATACAGCTGCTCCAGCTGTTAATTTTATGCGTCATACAAGAAATGCTAATAAATTTTTTATATATCCAAAAGCTCCTGCTAATCAAATTCTTGTGGGAGAATATGCACAAACGCCTCCAACATACGATGGAACAACTACAGTAGCTCTTTTACCTGATGTTTATTTTCCTGTCGTGGTTGATGCTACAGTGTTTATTACTGAGTCTGTTGATAACGAGCATGTTAATTCTAAACGTGCACAGATATTCCAACAGTCATTTACACAGTCTCTTGGTGTAGCCGCTCAAAGTAGAGAAGTAACAGATACTGAGAGAGGCGGATTAGATGAGGAGGATGTAACATAATGGCGGATAGAACTTTTTTAGATATAGTAAATAGATTGTCTCCTAGCGTACCGGGTTGTCCTACACCAGTTGTAGAGCAATATGTTCGTGATGCAGCAATCGAAGCTTGTGAAAAAACATTAGCATATCGGTATGAACAACCCCCAATTAGGCTTGTTCCGGGTGCTCATTTTTATTTATACGATACACCAGTTAATACAGAAGTTCATGCTATTTTAACTGCTACTGTAAATAATTTTAAACTTACACCAGTAACTTTAGAACATCTTTATGATATGTATCCAAAGTGGCCTAACCAATCAACTGATGAAAGAGCAGAACCAAGATTTTTGACACAGATTGATCCTGATCATTTTTCTGTAGCACCTTTACCAGATGCTTCTGTTAATTATGATGTTAGAATGATAGTGTGTCTTAAACCATTAAGAACAGCAACAGAAATGGATAAGACTATTCTTGATGAAATAGAAAACGTAGTTATGCACGGAGCACTTCAACACCTATTAGTTTTACCTGATAGATCATGGAGTGACAGGGAATTAGCAACTTATCATGCTAAACAGTTTGTTATGAAAACTGCAGAGCGTAGAGCTAGAACTAATCTCGGTGCAGCTAAAGCATCTATGCGTGTACAGATGCAAAGGTTTGGGTGAGGTAAATTATGGCTGATACAATAAAATTAGTAAAAGGGGATTCAAAACCTGTTATAATTTTAACTCTTAGTGATGATGTAACAAACTCAGCACTAGATATTTCAAGTGCTTCTATTACTGTATCAGTAAGATTTGCTCTTGTTAACGGAACATTACTTAACACTATTACCTGCACCAAAGTTAATACAGGAGCAGATGGTAAAGTACAGTTTGATTTTTCTGGTGGTATTCTTGATAATGTAGACCCCGGTGAGTACCAAGGAGAAATTGTAGTTGCTACTTCAGGAGCTGGTACAGAAACTGTTTATGATAAACTTAGATTTAGAGTTCGGGATAATTTAGCATGATAAGAGCTAGCTTTGTACTTGGTACACTACTAAGTGCTTCTGTAGCTGCAAGTACATTAACAGCCAATATTGAAACACCTAACGGTTTGCTTGTTGAAGTAGAACGTCAGTCCTTTCTTACTTTTAAACAATCTGTTCTTCCTCTTACTAACTTACCTTCAGAATCTATAAGCGTATCTGAAGCATCCATTAAAAATTTAAATAAAAATCCAAGTGATGATTTAACATTATCTGAAAGTATTAATGAGTTTGATATTCAATTAAATAAAGCAGACTCAGTTACTATGGTTGAGTCTCGTGTAAAAGTATTTACAGATTTTATAGATTTTGATCCTTTAGATGACGACGTAGATGCAACACCAGTTACTATAGCTGAATCGGCAGCAATAGACGTAACCGTTGGTGAGCTAGCAGATAATGATAATATTACAATTTCTGAGTCTACTGCGAAAACGCCTAACAAACCCGGTATTACAGCTTCGGTAACTACATCAGAAGCTATTAATCAGTTACGTCCGCATAAAAATGTTACAGACACAGCAACAACTTCTGAAGCGATTGATCGTTTTGATGTTACGGCTGAGCTTGATGATACAGTTACTGCAACAGAAGCATTAGCCAAAAACTTTACACAGATTAGCACTGATGATATAACTGCAGTTCAATCAAATCTAAAAACATTTAATTCAAATATAGATTTTGATTTATCAGATGCTGATGTAGACCCTGATCCAGTTACTGCTACTGATGGAATTAATGAGTTTGATTTTGATAAAGGCTTAACTGATACACCTAATATTACAGAGTCTACAGCCAAAAACTTTACTCATGGTGGTTTTAGTGACACTGCATCACCTACAGAGTCTGCAGCTTTAGATATAACTATACCAAATATAACAGATAGTCTTACTGCAGTAGAAGGAATTAAAAACAACCCAACTCTTGGAAAATCAGATAGTATAACTTCATCTGATAATATTAATTCTTTTAATATTACTTCAGGTTTATCAGATACTTTACCTACACCAACTGATTCTATTAATTCTTTTATAGTAAACTTAGCTAAATCTGATACTGTTACAATGACAGAGGTTGTAGTTAGAAACTATACACTTGTAGAAGATTTTGATCGTAGTGATGCTGATGCTGATCCTGATCCAGTGACTATAAATGAGTCTATTGCTTTTGATCAAAATACTACTTTTAGTGACACATTAAGTCCTACGGAATCAATTACACAATTTGCAGTAACAACTGTTTACTCAGATACAGCTTCGATTACTGAAAGTATTAATACTTTACTTACATTAGGTGAATCCTCTTTTCAGTACCCTAATAGAATTTATGCACTTGATAGTGATAATAATCCGTCAAGTATTAGAGGTTATCATAGAGGTCTAGGAGAATCAGGCAGAGCTTTTGTACAAGACGTATTTAGGTTTGGGTCTGATGGTAGAGAAGAATTCGTTGGTCTTCTTGGGGGTGCAGGTTTAATAAATGACCCGCAAATTAACAACGATACAATAACGTATGGAGATTTAACAAATGCTGGACTATTAGTTAATTTCATATATACTGATACGGACGATACTGAGATTAATGGACATTTCTTAAATGAAACTCCGTTATCTGCAGGACGGCACACATAATATAAAAGGAGATGAGCATGATAAATGATACTATTAAAGTAACAGGTGAACTAAAAATTACTGTTACAAAACCTGACGGTAACACACATGAAACGGTTGTACCTAACATTGTTGTTACTGATGGTAAAGAATACATTGCATCACGAATGAAAGATGCAACAGCTACAGCTATGAGTCATATGGCTATCGGTACAGACAGCACTGCTGCAGCCGCTGGTGATTCAACTCTTGGAACTGAAGCTGGTCGAGTCTCTCTTACGTCAACTACTGTAACTAGTAATGCAGTTGCTTATGTAGCTACGTTTGGAGCTGGTACAGGTACAGGAGCAATTACAGAGGCTGGAATATTTAACGCATCTTCAAGTGGTACACTTCTATGTAGAACTGTCTTCAGTGTAATTAACAAAGGAGCTGCTGATACACTAGGTATTACTTGGACTGTTACTGTAAACTAAGGAGTTAAACTGTGAGTGTAAAATTTTCAAATAATGGTCACTCCACATTAGCATCTAGTATTAGTACTTCAGATACTAGTATTACTGTCGCAAGTGGTCATGGCGCTCGTTTTCCATCTCTTTCGAGTGGTGAGTATTTTTATGCTACACTAATTGATTCTTCTAACAATCTTGAAATTGTTAAATGTACAGCACGTTCAAGTGATGTACTTACAGTAACTCGTGCTCAAGAGAGCACAACAGCAAGAGCTTATGCTATTGGTGATCGAATTGAACTTCGTGTTACAGCACAAGGGTTGGTAGATGCTACTAACGTTTATGATAAAGACACAACATCCACTGGATATTTTGATCTACCAGCAGGAACAACAGCACAAGAACCCGGCAATGGTACAGGACGTCTTCGTTTCGACACCGACTTAGGTGTTGTTATGTTTAATGATGGTACCGATTGGATTAAAATTGCTGCACAGATTGCTCAGTTATCTTCAGTATCGGGTAATATTTTAGCAGGTGCTACGTCTACATTAACACTAACAGGCTCTGGATTTTTAACTTCAAATCTTATTGTTAACTTTACTCAGGTATCTGATTCTATTGATGTAAATGTCACAGTCACACCGTCTTCTGATACTTCTGCCTCGGTTACAGTACCTAGTACAGTTTACTCAAATGTAACAGCAGGTAATTCAGTAAGTATCCGAGTTACTAACTCTGACGGTACGTCATCTGCGGCAGTTGGCATAACTGCTACAGCACTCCCATCTGGGGGTACAGTAAGCAATTCAGGTTCTTATCGAATCCACACATTTACATCATCAGGAACATTCACCAACACTCTTAGTACAACAGCGGAATATCTTATAGTCGCAGGTGGCGGAGGCGGCGGTGAAGGCGGCGGCGGTGCAGGTGGTATGATTACTGGTTCAGCTACTTTATCAGCCGGAACAAACTACTCAGTAGTAGTTGGTGGCGGAGGTGCAGAAAACGGTTTTAATGGTAACGCAATTCAAGGTGGAAACTCTACGTTTTCACTCGTAGGTACGACAGTAGTTGGTGGCGGCGGCGGTGCGACTACAAGTGATGGAGCAGACTCAGGTGGTTCTGGCGGCGGCGGTCGTCGTGATGGTACTACCTCTGGTGCTAGTGGCACATCCGGTCAAGGTAATTCAGGCGGTACGTCATCTGCTGGTTCCTATCGAGGCGGCGGAGGCGGCGGCGGTAAAGGCTCCGCAGGTTCTGGCGGCGGCGGAGGCTCACAAACTAGCGAATTTGGTGGTGCAGGTGGCACTGGTGCTGCGTCTTCTATTTCTGGCTCTTCCGTATACTACGCAGGTGGCGGCGGTGGTGGTACTGAGGCAGGAGCTAGAAGTGGTATGGCTTCCGGTGGTAATGGAGGCGGGGGTCGTGGTAATAACGGCAACGTTTCAGGTCAGCAAGCACAAGCAGGAACTGCTAATACTGGCGGCGGCGGAGGCGGCTGTGGCGGCGGCGGCGGAGGTGCTAGCGCTATTGATACGCCAAAGAATGGCGGTTCAGGCATCGTAATTATTAGGTATACAATATAGGGGGTAACATGGCACATTATGCGAAAGTAAATCAAGGTATCGTAGAACAAGTTATAGTTGCCGAAGCAGAATTTTTTGACACATTTGTAGATGACTCACCGGGTGAATGGATACAAACCTCTTATAATACAAGAGGCGGTGTTCATTATGAACCTAACTCAAATACACCTTCTGAAGATCAATCAAAAGCATTGAGAAAAAATTACGCTAGCATTGGGTTTACTTATGACAGTGCTCGTGATGCTTTTATTGCACCAAAACCTTTTGAATCTTGGACACTTAATGATATAAGTTGTTTATGGGAAGCTCCAGTAGAATATCCAGATGATGGAAAAAATTATATCTGGAATGAAAGTATAACTAACTGGACAGAGGTAACTGAATAATGGGAGTTAAAGTAACAAATAACGCTTTTGGGACACTATCATCTAGTATTAACGCTTCTGCTACTACTATCACTCTTGATTCAGGGCAAGGAGCACGTTTCCCTACGCTTGGTGGAAGTGACCATTTTTATGGGACTATTGTTGATACTTCTAATAATATTGAAGTTGTAAAAGTTACTGCACGGTCTACTGACTCTATGACTGTTGTTCGTGCACAAGATAATACTACAGCTCAATCGTTTGCGATTGGTGATAGATTTGAACTTAGACCTACCGCTGCATTATTTGAGGATATTCAAACTGAAGCAGCAAACGCAGCTGAAGTTGTTAATGACACGACTCCGCAACTTGGCGGTGATTTAGATACTAATGGTAATAATATAGACTTTGGCGATTCTGAGTACGCACGATTTGGTGATAGCCAAGATTTACAAATATTTCATAGCGGTGCAAACAGTCATATTTATGATGCGGGAACCGGTGCTTTAAATTTATCTTCAGACGGAACTGATATTAGGCTCACCAAACATAGTGGTGGGGAAAATATGTTAAAAGCTATTCCAGACGGAGCAGTAGAACTTTACCACAATAATACCAAAAAGTTTGAAACAACAGCCGATGGTGTTTTAAATACAGGAACAGCGTCAGACTTCAAGAAAAATGGCAGCACAGGTCATCGGAAATTTGAGTTTTTTGATACTGCAAGTTTGTCTACTACATATGCAACTTTGTTCAGTGCTCAAACATCTACTACCCATATTGCTTATTATTATGAAATTATATTTTATGGAGGCGACTGGAGTGGCCACTCTGCCGCTCGTGTTATAAAACGTGGATTTATTAACGGCGCAGATACATACACTGGTCATAATGTAGTAGAGAACGCAGGTCTATACTCTAGTAACATGATTTTAAATGTTACATGGAGTGGTAATACATCAACAGTCCAATTAAAACTAGATACAGGTAATGTTACAGGACAATACTATGCAAGATTAGTTGGTAATCTTTCGGGTGTAACTATATAATTAAAGGGAGGGATATTAATGGTTTTTAATACAACAGAAGATTACTTAAACAGCTTAACAGCAGATGAACTTACTGCTCATGTAGCAGCTGACAAATTAAAGAACCTCCGTATTGAACGTAATATACTTTTGGCAGAAACAGATTGGTGGGCGTCATCTGACCTGACAATGACCGCAGCACAGACTAATTATAGGCAAGCACTGCGTGATATTACTAACACTTATACATCACTAGATAGTGTAGTTTGGCCAACAAAACCATGAAACGTACTCCTCTATATATGTTACCTAATGGAACGTTTGTTAGAACAGCAGATCCTGCTCCTGAAGGCAGTGTAGTAGTGAAAGAACCACCGATACCTGAAGAACCAAAAGTAAAAGTGGAAGATCAAACAGCAGCTGTGGTAGCCGCAATGAGGTTAGGTAATGGCTAAAGCAGCAGAGATAGAACAAGAATTATTAAAGCATGAAGCGATTTGTGCTGAGCGATATGAGATGATTATATTTCGTATTGAGCGATTAGAAAAAATTATGATTGTAGCGGCTGGCGCTATGATTGTAGGACTAACGTCAATCCTAGCAACAATATTAATAGGAGGATAAATGAACAAAAATAAAAAAATAAAGTCTAAAGGTATGACTTACAAAGCAGGTGGAGTAATATTTAAAAACTGCCCAACTTGTAAGACTAAAGCTGCATGTAAAAAAGCAGGTCGATGCCTTAAAAAGACTTAGATTGAGGTACTTACATGCGTCGGATGACTTGGGGAGCAAAACTATTTCTTTTTATAATCTCTGTCATCTTTGGCGGAGTGTTAGTGATGTTTGCAAATGTAGCGTTTGCAGAGACTAATACTATTTCCAGTACGGTCACAGGCACTACTACTGTAGATAAAACTCCACCTACTGCTTCAGCACCTTCTATAGTTATTAATAACCAAGATGTTTGTACGTCAGCATCATCAGTAGCTGTACAAACACAGATCCTTGGTTTTGCTACAGGTCAAACTGTTACAGACGAAAATTGTGAAAGATTAAAACTTGCTCGTTCTTTATATGGAATGGGTATGAAAGTTGCTGCAGTATCTGTTCTTTGCCAAGATGAACGTGTCTGGGAAGGAATGTGGATGGCTGGAACACCATGTCCGTATCTTGGTACCATAGGTAAAGCAGCTACAGAAGCTTGGAAAGATAATGACTACCAAGCACCTACAATAGAAAGTTTGCAAAAAGAAAAAGTAAAAGAGGTAAAAAAAGAAAAGAAAAAAGTAACTAAACCACAGGAGGGTAGTAATGTTGATAAAAAAGGTCTTTCCATTTTTGGCGGTCTTGCTGTTTTATTGTTCCTCCTCTAGTGCATACGACCAACAATATACAGTCGGTGGTGTAGGCCCTAATGGTGGCACTGTTACAACAGTTACTGTTGTTCCTGAACTTACTAACACTCAAGAAGAAATGGTTGGTGACTTTTTAGAAACTACTTACACTTATACTTATACTGAGACGATTGAAGAAACTGTTAATCAAACAACATTTCAAACTGTACAAGTTGTAGAAGAAAAAACAGATCAGCTTATTAATACCGGCACAGTGACAGACACAAACGTATCAACAAGTTGTGATAACTTTGGTATGACTGGAGCTGATGTATGCACAGGAAATGAATCCCTAGGCGGTGGCGGTAGAATTTTTGAATTTGATGTTTCAAATATAGATAACAAAAAAGAAATAGATTATGGAGCTACAGTTTACTCTCACGAGTCTAATGCACAGCTTCCTACTTGTGGTAATACTACTGGTGACTGCCAAGATGAATTTAAAATAACTATACGTTTATTAGACCAAGGTACATTAAAACAGACCTATACACATAATTATGCAAGTGTAGATTGGTCAGGCACTAGAGATTATTCATTTAATCAAAACATATCTAACATAGCATTTGATACAGCTTCTTTAGAATTATACGGAATGGATGCAGGTTATTTCCAAGGTTATTACGGCCCCGGATTTTCTGATGTTTTCTTTAACCTTACATATGATTCTATATCTGAAGTAATTAATCAGATTATTACTCAAGTAGAGATGACTACAATTAAGCAAACTACAGAGTATGCTTATGATTCTCAATACATACCACCTCCACCTATAGAAGTAGATTATACAGACTACACTGTAGATGCTGGTGTAACTTTTGAACTCGAACTAGACACCTTTGATGGGGGAGTAGCAACATTTGAAGTTGAAGTAATGGATACACCTACAGGTGATTTTGAGATTGAGATTGTGGAAGTAGAGTCTTTTGATGCAGACCTACCTGACACAGAAGTAGCTGAACCTACAGAAGTAGCTTCAGTAGAACAAGAACCTGTAGAAGAAAGTGTTAACGATGAGCAAAGTAACGAAACTACCGAAGGGGAAACTAAGGAATCCGAACCTGTTCGAACCGCAAAGTCTTCAGGAGATAGCGACGAAGTTGGAACTGAAACCGGGGGAGAAAATACAGACTCCACCGAAAAACCAAAGTCCAGTAATACGAAAGGATCAAATAAAAGAAGCACTTCTGTTGCTTACTCAACAGTCATGGAAACAGTCCGATTAGTAACAATGCAGCAGTCTCAAGCTGTTAAAAATTTTAACGAGTATAGGTTAGTTGCAATACCTACTACTGAGTTTTATACGTCTTACCAACTTGATGGTGGTAATAATTATGATAATCCATATGCTGAGTATTATACAGGAGCGTCAGATTATCTATGGAATGAAATGGTGGATTTACAATGGCAGAACTAGATGTAGGTGGAGTAAAATTAAAAGGGGGTAAGGGGTTAACAATCCTTATCGCAATAGGAACAGTAGTAAGTTCGCTGTATGGCGGGTTTGTAATGTATAAAGACTATATGGATATGAAAGAAAAACTATCTGGTTTAGATACAGGTGCTATTGAAGCACAATTAGAAACCTCAATGATTAAACTAGATGAGGCAATAGACTATGCAAAAGATATTAAAGACGATTTACGAAGCGATGTCATCCAAGTTGAAAAAGCTTTGGGGCAAGTTGAAGACCGTATTAGGCAAGTCGAAGGTGAAAACAGAGAAACCATCCGAGACGCAAAAAACCATTTCGAAACCAAAACGGAAAAAGTCGAAGACGAAATAATTGCTGCTAAAGAATATTTTTCAGATAAAACTATAGATATGGATGAAAAGTTTATACAATTAGAAGAAAGAATTAATAAAAAATTAGAAAGGGCTTTAGATAATCCACTTCTTAAGGAGATGGGGCAATGAAGTTTGACGCTGTAGATAAAAATAATAATGGCACTATTGAGGAAAAAGAATGGGCAGAAATGCAAGTCGAATTCGAAAGAAAGAGGCTTGAGGATGAAGATGCTAAAAGAGATAGCCAACGCAAAATGGCGTGGTTTAGTTTGGTTGGTATGCTTGTTTACCCTTCTGGTGTTTTTCTATCTAGCCTTATTGGTTTGGATACTGCTGCGGACTTATTAGCATCAATGGCTAATATATATTATGTATCTATAGCGGCTTTAGTAGGAGCCTATTTTGGCTTTACTAATCTTAATAATAAAGTAGGAGGAGGTTCAAATGTTAAACCTAGTAAGTAGTTTAGTTGGCCCTGTTACAGGGCTATTAGATAAATTTGTAGAAGATAAAGATACTAAAAATAAGTTAGCTCATGAAATTGCTACGATGGCAGAGAAACAAGCCCACGAAGCAAACATGGCACAAGTAGAAGTTAATAAAGCAGAAGCACAACACCGGAGCTTGTTTGTTGCAGGTTGGCGGCCATTCGTAGGATGGATATGCGCGACAGCGTTATTGTATCATTTTGTTCTTAACCCAATTATAATGTTTGGAGCTGGCTGGGCTGGAGTAGAATTACCAGAGTTGCCTGCATTTGACATGGACAGCTTGATGACCGTTTTACTGGGTATGCTCGGGTTGGGCGGCCTTAGAAGTTATGAGAAGTCAAAAGGATTAACTAAATGAAAGAAAACTTTAACACATGTTTAGATATGCTTCTTAAGCACGAAGGCGGTTTTGTTGACCATCCTCGTGATCCCGGAGGTATGACAAATCTAGGCGTGACATTAGCAGTCTATGAAGATTATCTAGGCCGTGATGTAAGTGAAGACGAGATGCGTAGTCTTACACCTGAAAATGTAGCTCCTGTATATAAACAAAACTATTGGGATAGAGTTAAGGGTGATGAACTACCATCTGGTGTAGACTGGTCTGTGTTTGACTGGGCTGTTAACAGCGGGCCATCAAGAGCGTCAAAGGCACTACAACGTATTGTCGGTTCTTATCCTGATGGTGCTATAGGGCCTAATACTTTAGCAAAAATTTTTGAAGCTGACGTACATGTAATTTTAAACAATATGCACAAAAATAGACAAGAGTTCTATGAAAATCTTAAAACATTTGATACATTCGGAAAAGGTTGGACTAGAAGAAATAATGAGACACTAGCTCAATCATTGGAGATGGTGTAATGGCATCAGTAAAGTTAATAAAGTTTTTAGGTGAAGCTCCGAAGGTTTCTTCAGAACTTCTACCAGATGGAGCAGCGCAAACAGCTTTTAATGTAAAGTTGTATTCAGGCGACTTGTTACCATATCGTACTCCTAAAGTTGTTGATAATACAGAACGTTCAGGTTCTACTGTAAAAACTTTACATGCTTTACGAAATCCATCTACTAATGATTTAGTATGGTTATCTTTTACCAATGATGTAGATATTGCTTTTGCTTCTTCTTCTGAAGATGAGGAACAACGGTTTTATTATTCAGGAGATGGTGTACCTAAAGTATCTAACTACGAGCTAGCTACTAATGGGTCAGAACCTTATCCTGTTACTAATGGTTATTATGAGTTAGGTCTTCCGTTACCTGATGTAGCTCCTACTAATACAGCAACATCTTTCTCTGTGGTAAGCGCAACCCATTATGAGCGCGATTCAGGAAACACAGCTACTTTTTATTCAGGATCAAATCATAATCTAACTTCTGGTAACATAGTTAGTATCAGAGATTTTGGAAGTTCTGATGAAGCTAAATCATTTAATGCTACTAACGTAGAAATTACTGTTATTAATGATACAGATTTCCAATACTTTAGTCCCGGCGACCAAGTAGCTAAAACAGCAAACACTACAGGTAGGTCTGAGCTTGCAGGTAACACGCAGATTAGAACTTACATATATACATGGATGACACCATGGGGTGAAGAATCTATTCCAAGTTTACCTTCTAACGAAACATATGTTAAAGAAGGTCAAACAAGTACAGTGGGTTCAATACCTACTAGTGCTCCTTCAGGTCAAAATTTTATTAGAGGTGTTAGAGTTTACCGAAGTGTAGTCTCTGCTTCTGCTACAGATTATTTTAGATTAGCTACATTATGGTATCCTACAGCTACAACAAAAGTTAAACGTACATCTAATGTGTCAACTGTAACATTAGCTCATCCACATAATTTTATTAAAGGTGACAGATTTAAAATTAGTGGTCTCACAGGCCAATCATCTTTTAATATTACAGATGGTATAGTCACAGATATAGTTGATGAATACGCATTTAGTTATGCACAGACTGCTAGTGATGTAGGAGAAACCGCAGACACATCTGGCACTTTGTTTCACGATGTTTCAGAATCTGTTAGTAACACAGCTAGATACTGGGGCGACGGTAGTTATAATTTTACTGATGATTTTTCAGTTTCAGGACTTAGCTTTATAGTTCCTTCCGAAGATTACGATCCACCACCTGCTAATTTACAAGGTTTAAAAGCAGGGCATAATAATATTCTTGTAGGGTTTTTTGATAACCAACTTTGTTTTTCATTTCCTGATAAACCACATGCTTGGCCTGAAAAATATCGTATGACTTTTGAATCTGATATTGTAGCTATCCAACCAAACGCAGGTTATGTTACAGTTCTAACAAAAGAATATCCATATCAAGTATCTGGTAACGATCCGGCTACTATGGTTAGTTCGCGTATTGATACTTTATATCCATGTCTATCAAAACGATCTGTTGTTAATATGGGTTATGGTATTGTATGGGCGACTCATGGTGGACTCGCAGTATTTTCACCATCAACTGGTGTAGATTTAATTACCAAATTTGTTCATGACTGGGATACATGGGCAGATGAATTAGATCCTTCTACTCTTGTAGGTCATTATTACAATGGTAAATATTTTGGTTCACATAGTACTGGATCATTTATATTTGAGCGTGATGATAAAATTGGAGGGTTTTTTGTAAACATTGAATATAAATTTAATGCTGCATTTACCGACACAGAAGCTGGTACCATGTTTTATACTGGTGGAGGTACTACTGGTGATATCCTTGAATGGGATTCTCCTACAGAAATCTTATCCCCACTAGAGTGGAAATCAAAAACACTAATTACTAAAGATTATATTAACTTAGGTGCAGCTAGAGTTATTGCAGATTTTCAAACACCTGACGCTGAAACAGAAAATTTACAAGCTTATAATGCAACTATAGCCCCATACAATAATGCTATATGGGCTAAAAGTATTCAACTTGGCTGTCTTAATGGGCCTACTGATTATTTAGATGCTGGTACCAGAGTAGAAAATTTAGGTACTCTTAATGCTTTTGCTATTAACGGAGATGGACAAACTCGTAGTTCAAAAGATATAACAGGTATTCTTCCTGTAACGTTTAAATTGTTTGCTGATAAAATCCTTATATTTCAAGCAACTGTGTCATCATCTGATATATTTAGATTGCCTACTGGCTACAGATCGGATACATTCGAAGTAGGTGTATCTGGTTCGTCTAGAATACGAGCAATTCATTTTGGTGAAACACCTTACGGATTAAGGGCGGTATAATATGGCAAGGTTTACAGCAATTCCAGCAGTGCCACAAGGGGGCATAACTGACTGGCAAAGTATTTTGATTAGTTCTGTAAAAGAAAATGTAGAACTATTAACAGGGCTTCGTGGTGAAGCTGACCTACAGAGTAAAGCTATTACTCGTGGTCAAGTTACCATTAAGGAAATGTCTGACCAAGACATGAGACAAGTAAGTGCAAAAGGCGCTGGGTTTACAATTAGTAGTCAAGAAGTAGCAGGTCTTGATGATTATGGTAAACTTATTACAGACGTACAAACTTTAGCAAATGATTTGGCTTTTACCCGATCTGTGTTAAACGCATTAATAAGACAAATAAAAGGAGAATAGAGTTATGGCTAACTATACCAATGATACGAATGTTGGAATGGATACTGCTAGCGCAACTGCATCCGACCAAGTCGGCGGTGGTGTAGTTGGAGCTATGGGTGCTGTTCCTTCGTCAACTTCTTTGGATTTGCCTCCGGCGATTCAAAGTTTAATTGACATGCCTGCAGCAGGAGTTGCTTCAGGTGCTATAAGACCAATTCAAACAGGAACTGTTGCACAAGATCCAAACTTTCCAGCTTTGGATTTTAGAATGCAACCAACATACCAAGAAGGTGGAATGGTAGGGCCGGGCGGAATGCCTATGCGTCCTGCAGGTATACAACCTCAACAAGGTGGTACAAACCCTCAAATGTTGGAGATGCAAGTTAATGAAATAATGTCCAAAAACCCAGAAGCGGTAGCAAGGATAAGAGCAGGTATTGAGGCAGGTATTCAATCAGGAGAACTAGATGCTAATGAATTAAATACAATTATTCAGCTAGCTAAAACTGTAATGCAAAATCCTGAAATGTACCCACAGATTAGACAAATGGCTATACAACGAGGTATAGCTACAGAAGCTGATCTTCCTGCACAATTTGATGAAGGACTTGTTATTGCAATTATTGCAGCAGGTAAATCTATGGAAGCTGATGTGCAGATAGAAGGAGGACAAGCTCCTATGCCACAACCACCAGTTCAAGAAATGGAATTTGGTGGAATGGTTAATGGCCCATCTCATGATCAAGGCGGTGTTCGTGTAAAAATGAAAGGCGGCGGCGAGATTGAAGTTGAAGGCGGAGAATATGTTATCCCTAAAGATGTTGTCAAAAAGAAAGGTACAGATTTTTTTGATAAAATGCTACAAGCTGAAAAGGATAAAGCATGAGTTTACAAGTAGTGGAAAAAGAAACAGTACAAACTCCAGAGCTTAAGTATGAAGCTCAACTTCTATCAACAAAAGAATTGATAGATAAATACTGGGGTCAGTGTGTGCCACTTCTTGACGAGTGTATTAAACGTGCGATGCACGGCGAAATGCTTGTAGAGGATTTATATACCAGAGCCATGAAAGGTGAGGTATTTACAATCGTTGTTAAAAACGATGAAACCGAAGTTCCAACTGTTAAGTTAGTTATCGTGTTGGAACTTGTAACGTACCCTAGATTTACAGCGATGAACGTTGTAGCTTTAGGTGGTAAAGATTTAAAAAACCTGATACAACAACATTGGAAAGATGTTTGTAGTTGGGCAAAAATCTGCGGTGTAAAACAAATAGAATGTTCAGTACACCCAGCCATGGAAAGAATTTTAACACCGCAAGGTTTTGAAAAGAAGTATGTTCAACTAAGACAGGATTTAACGGAGGTCTAATATGCAAACTATAAACCCACTAGTAGTTTCAGTTGGCCCTGCAGCTGGTACTACTCCAATATATCCTACACAGCTCATAGAGCATGGTGGAGGAGTTAAGAAAGTTATCGCTGTAGCAGCTATGGTAATTATACCTGTAGCAGCTCCGGCTATCGCAAGTTCAATCGCAGCCTCAGGCGTACTAGGCGCTGCGGTTTCAGGAGCAATGGCAACAACGGCAGGTGCTGTTGTAAGTTCAGCTATTGTAGGCGCAGGACTTGGCGCAGTAACAGCAAAAGTTACAGGCACTGATGTAAAAGCAGGTGCTATTATGGGTGCACTTGGTGGAGGATTCGGTGGATACCGTTCTGCTAGTGCTGGCACATTTGGTACACCGCAAGGTGGTATTAGTGCTACTGCCGATAGAACCCTTGGTACTAACTTCAGTGGATCAAATACTCCTAATACTATGACTGATGGAGTACAAGTTGCTAGCGCTGATGGTACAGGTACAGTTCAAAATGCTGTGCTTGATAGCTCAACAGATCAAGTAGTAGGTGAAGCTGGTAAACAGACATTTATGGAAAAAATGGCGTCAGTTCCATCTAAGATAGCTGATAAGATTACTAATCCAGATACTCTTGCTAACCTAACACTACAAGCAGGTGGTCAGTTGTTGGCTACAACTTTGGTTCCTCCGGGATCAATGCCAGAACTGTCAGCAGAAGAACAACAAGTTTTAGAAGAATACAAAGCAGAACTTGCAGACCTTAAACAAACCAATGAGGCTGCTTTTAATGCTAAGATGGATGCTTCTAAACAGTTCCTTGTACAAGCAGGTTACTTCTCTCCAGAATACTTTGGGCTTCAGGCAGCAAATAAAGCTGCTACTGACCAAGAGCGTAAACTAAGAGAGTACAGACGTACAGCTGGATTAACAAGCTTTAGAAATACTGGTATGAGTGCTGCAGAAGAAAGACGTGCTGCCCTAGATAGTGGTAGAAATGTCCAATCTTCTTATGACTCAGGTTTCCAAAAAGGTATGACTGCACAGAACCAAGCTTTGACAACAGGTTATGGTATGATTCCAGCCTCACAAGGCGCTGGTTATGCAACTGCTTTAGCTAATTTAGGTAACATGTATACTAATATGCGAGGCCAACAAGATAAGAAACGTGAAAATATTGCTGAGTTCTTTGGCGGTCTTGCTACTAGTAGTGGTAATTCTAAGGAAGATGAAAAGAAACTTAAAGATATTAAAGATGGTAAAGCACCTAATGGCGGTTTGAATACATCTAGTTTCACATCTGGAACTGCAATCG
>Ga0222715_10001176_pt1 | contig 25538 bp, 38 predicted proteins | sample C33_9DmetaG_FD_165056 | JGI IMG/M metagenome (GOLD analysis project Ga0222715, IMG submission 165056) | Estuarine water microbial communities from San Francisco Bay, California, United States - C33_9D | ecosystem: Environmental > Aquatic > Marine > Unclassified | place: USA: California...
CATCACTTTCAGAAATAGTGTGCCACAAGTCTTGGTTTTGAATGATCTGAACGTCCCCGTAGTTCCCTTCATTGTCTTCAAAAGCTGCGATATTTTGGTTTGGTCGGATAAGAACTTCTGGGAGTTCATTATTCTTGAGACCCTTCACAAACTCACTATACGTTCGTGGTTGATATGTTCGCACTTTCTTTACAATATTAATAGGCGGTGCGGAGAGTGGAACGCCATTACCAATGCTAAACATCGTTTTATTATAATGTGGTTAAAGTTTTAATTAACTTTTAATGCAAAATGTCGCGAACAATTCAAGTTAAATGTGTAAATAATGGTAAGTACAATGTATGTTACATGGCGGATGATGAATATATAGGTCCATGTATAGCAAGGGGCTATGAATGGGATGGATGGATGCGCGAGGATTTGGAAAAGTATTACAAAGACGATACAGACATATTGGATATAGGTGCAAATATAGGATATAACACCCTCATGTTTTCTGATTATGGTCCAGTGTACGCCTTTGAACCACTATTTTATGAAGTTACAATAATGAATGTAGAAAAAAATAATCTCAAAAACAGTGTATACGTTGTTCCAGTTGCACTATCCGATAAAAATGAAAACAAAAGTATGTATTTTCCCAAAGCTGTAAAAGAGACAGGATTGAGAAATTATGGTGGTTCGTCAATACAAAAGACTGAGGGAATGGACGAATCAACTAAGACTGAAATTGAATGTCGTAGATTAGATGACATATATAAAGGTGTAACATCGGTTATTAAGATTGATGTTGAAGGCCACGAACTGGAAGTTTTAAAGGGAGCTGAAAATATAATTAAAAAGTATATGCCGATGTTACTCATTGAAATATTTGATTTTGAAAACAACGAAGTTCCAAAATATCTCAAGTCTTTGGGGTATGGCGACCCCGAAGAAAGACCTGAACATGTTTACTTGTATTTATCTAACCAGTAATCCAACACAATGACCACTTTAACTTATTTATAACGCGCGAAAGACATTTTCTCAACCATATAGTAGAGTTGATATGCATCCACAATACTTGGCTGCCTGTATTGGTCGGGCATACATTCAGGGATTCCTTCGTTGGAATAATACGCCGTCTCACTCCGACGTTCCTCAAAGTGTGAAGGGTGGTGATCCCAAAGCCACATGAGATGTCGTGCGCAAGTGTGTACCTTCCCATATCTACGTGTGTATTCAAGGGTCAAAGCGATACCAATTTCACATGCATACATATAATTTTCTAAACTTGACGCGATCCACATCGTCATTGGATGCTTGGGGTGGGCGGATCTATATCCACGTCTTGAGCCATCTTTCGTGAAAGGTGCACACTTGGCTATATAGTCTTCTTGTTGTGCAAAATGCCAGGCGGTATAAAGCATTTGCACAATTTCAAGTTGTATTTTGACCACATGCTGGTCACACGACATTCGTGCTATCTCTGACGGGTCCAATGAAAGAAAGAATATGTTCATCTCTGTAGTCAGATGTCGTGTAAAGGGACGGTTCGTACACTTTTGCTTCAACACTTCCGTAGTAGAACTGTCCGTTGCCAAGTTCCCACACTTTGTGTCTCACAGTTTCTTGAGCGTATTCAGAGGCTTGTTTTAAGTCCCAAAAAACCGCTCGGTCAAGGATATGTTCACCAACAACAACGTTTGTGATGAACATTTTAAAAGTGATTTTTTTCATATCATGCACCGACTTAGGCAATCAAAATTTAAAATGTCATAAGATTTTAAGGGATATGAGTTTGTGGGATACATTACCAATTGAACTTCAAGAAATAATCATAGAGAATTCGTTTCAACTCGTGCGGGAAGACTACATTAATGCAAACCACAAAAAGCATAACAAGAACAAAAAGAAACGTGGTCGTAGTTTACTTACAGCTGGTATGATACGGTATATCATGTCAAGCACGGATGCGATTGAAATGATACAATGGGCGTTTCCAGTGGAACTTATTGAGTTAGAGCTACTCATAGATCCACCATTAGTGGAAGTACGGGACTATAATTATAATGAATATTATGATATATTCTTACAACGTGCTATAGACTATTTAGAAGATCCTGTACACAAAGATGAATGGGTGTGTCCATCGGAAGATCAATGGATCACAATGTTTACGAAACTTAATAATTTTCATAGGACTCACAAACACCTCAACATACTTTCAGAAGATAGTGGGACACCAGATTTATTCATATGGTTAGAATATCAAAAAGATCCAGATACTGAACTTTCACTAGAAAAGAGAAACTCACTCAGGTCTCTCGGTGTAAGAGTTCCACCACTTAAACGTACCTAATCCGAAAGGTATGCTTCTTCATCTTCTTGTGCCTGCTCTTCCAAATCTTCGTCTACTTCCATATCAAGAGCTTCATCTTCTTCGGGTTGAACATCATCTGGATCTTGCTCATCCTCTTCTTCCTCCTCAACTTCAACTTCAACATTGTCCTCCTTCTTTTTAATATTTTTAGGTTTTTTAGCAGGCTCTTTGTTGAATATAGAATCAATAATACCAGAAACTTTTTTACCAAATGCAACCTTACTATCGCATTTCTTTTTAATTTTTTCAATAAAAGTATCACTAAATCCCATTGATTTATATGCTTGTATAGAAGTCTTGATTGGTGGAATCTTTTGTTTACTATAATACTTTTCATATATTGTAGCAAATGAAGCATCCAATTTGACACGAATAACACCACTTTTAAGAACTCTGAGTTTTAAATATACCTGTTCCGCGTAACCGAGTATGGGTTCCGTTACGGCGTTTGCTTTCACTCTTGGTACATAATCGGGGATATCTGGTTCTTTGTATTCAAGTCCCATACTCTTACAGTTTTTCTCTAAAAGGGGCAAATACACCTCTTTCATATAAACTGGCCGCTTCACATGTTTACGGATAAATGTAGGTGGAGGATTTGTGATACTGTAGAGAAATGTACCAGGTAAAACTTTTTCATGGCTTGATTCTACCGGTAAATCTCTAACGCGAAGTGGTGGTCTCTTGTACATACTTTTATGAAACGGGGATGTTCTCCTCTAACTTAGGTTTGAAAAAATCCAATTCACATCCGATGACATGTTCAGATTGATTATTGAGATGTGTGTGATATGGTCCCCAAATTTCAATAACTTTTCTTTCCCGGTCGTACCAAAGATAATCAAGACCAAGAAGGCGTGTCAACCAATAGAATCTCTTACCCGTTTTACCAATGAAAGAGAAGATGTGATCTTCGTCATACTTACTTACATCCATTTGAGAGTAGTGGGACATTGGTGGACAATACGGAGCCATTTTGATTTTTCTTTTCTAATAGTTCGGTTTTAATCCTTATATGCTTTTGTGAGTATACCCCTCGTTGTGCTTTCTTGTCGTTTTTGGTGACTCGTTTCTGTGGCTCCCTGTAATCCATGGAATATATACTTTCTATATTTTTGGTCTTTAGCTCTATATTCCATAACCCATTCAACCCAATCTTGGCGTTTTAGGTACTGGACATCTTTTATTTCAAAATCCGCATACTTGTCTAAAAGTTGTTGAAATTTAAGATAATCATCTATTTTTGAACTTGATGTACATTGTATATGAATTTCGTGGGTATCACCAAAATTTTCAAATTGTATATCTTTACGGCACATGGGACATGCGTGACTATGACACTCTTGGCACCAATGGCTTATACATTGATAACAAAAGGAATGACCACATACGAGTCTGTATTTTGCGTTCGGTATGTAACACACCGGACATTCCATACAAATTAAACGATTATATTATTTAAGCCTCATCTTCATCTTCATCCGCATCATCAACGAGGGATTCACTCTCAGATTCATCAGATTCTGAATATACAAAATCTTCATCTTCACTATCATCAAGAAGTTCATATCCACCCCGAACTTTCATATACAGGTTAGTATCCTCAAGATTTTCAACATCATAAAATCCAGCGATAGATTCTTTGGGTACACACTCAAAGTCGGGTGAGAAATTATACAGGTTGCCAGTTTTTTCCAGAAAAGATATTACATAGGTATCCTTATCTTCACTTTTTATCTGTGCAATTTGAATAGTATCATCTTCACAATGAACGTCAACGATCATATCTTTATAATGGAGTATTTAAATCTTTAATAATATTAATGATCGGTCCAGCTGGTCCAAATGATGCTGCGATGTTTGACATTGACGATACCCTCATATGGATAAGTGGTAAACCAAATACACCTATAATTCAATTATTACATAAAATGAAAGCTTTGGGTTACAAGATAGTAATCATAACAGCGAGACCTGGTTTTGAATTTGCAGTAAAAATGACACAGAAACAGCTTGCGAATCACGGGATTGTTTACGATTATTTGGGATTTACGAGTGCAGAAACAAAAACTGTTATGAAAAGACAACTAGGCTATAATTTTGTTTTATCAGTTGGAGACATGCCAACCGATTGGACAGATTCTAAATATTACATTAACACTTCCAATTTCTATCGCAATTGAGACAGCTTACAAACGTTGTCATAGGTTCATCGGCGGATCTCGTCTGAAGTTGGTAATATGTTGTTTTCTTTGATTTACACCGACCACATGTGAAGAATCCCTCTTGATTCTTAACTTCTTGTGCGAGATAGGCCTTTCGCATTTCCTTGTGGATTCTATCCTGTCTCACTGCGGCATAAGGTCCATCTGGCCAGAGATCTTCTGGTCTCATATCAACGACATCCCGTGACTTAATTTTCTTTTCGATGATCCATCTTTTCAATACGGGTGATTTCTTCAGATTGTATTGAATTTGAAGAAACTTGTGTTTGTATATATTTGTATACTTGTGGTTATCCCACGCAGCTTCTTCACCAATGAAGATCGCTCTATCAGTTGCATAATTTAAAATACTCTTCTCGAGATTGATACACATAGTATCAGATTCAGGAATCTCGAGGAGGGAGGAAAGGCGATTGACGACAAATTGTCGTGTGGAGTTATCCATTCTTACTATATACTTTTTACTTGTTTTTAACTGACTTAGGGCAATGGAAGACCCTCATAAGGGTTGTTACGCGAGCAATCTTCCATGTTTTCTGGTGAACATGTATCAAAGAATTGACCAGTTCGGCGCACTGGGTTTGTATCAACAAAACCATAACGATAGTCGGCACCTACTGGGCGATACTTCTCCGCTAACTGTATACTCATAAACATTACGATGAGAGCAACACCAACGGCGGTGGCAATCCAAGCACCCTTCTGAGTGTTATTCATTTATATTCTACAAATATTTTTTTGTCATATGAATTTAAGATGACTGCAGCTATACTCATAAAAGAGCAACTGGGTGACATACAACAAATAGACCTGGACATAGATCCCCGAAAAAATGAAATATTTCTTCTACTCTCAGGAACAGCAACTTTCATTGGACAATGGCCAGAACTTGATGTAGTTATTATGAAGCCACAATATGGCGTTAAAACCAATAATAACACACTTCCAAGCCCATTTGATACCGAAGAAATTAAGGGATCAATTCTTCTCGTGAGGATGGATGAAAACTCAGATCCTCGTGACTTCACCCTCGAAGAGTACCTCAGTTTTGCGAGTAGGAATGAAAGCATCGCAGTTTAATACCGCATTTGTGTACTTCATAGCCAACTGGAAGTGAATATACGCCCAATCCATTGGATTGTTCATTTTGGGTTTACCTGTAAGTGGGTTACCATTCACAACTTTAGTGATATCAAACTTTTCACCATTGGTTATCTTGGCCATACCTTGACCAACCTCCTTGAGCCACATAACATGCTCTTCGTTTTTACAATCAAAGTTTTGAATGAAGTCGGTCATTTTATATTACTTGGGATTCATTTCTATAAGTAGACGCGCACTTGGATCAGTTATATTTGTCCACTTTGGTCGCCAAATCTCCGAGATGAGATGGTCATTGTGAGATCCGTAGTGTGTCCAAAATAATTCACGATAATAAGCTTCTTCTTTTGTTAAGGGTGTATTATGTGTACACATAATCTGTGTAATTTCAAACATTTTGTCACTCATTGTGCGTTCCGCGTGATCTTTGATAGCACCAACCCATCCCGTTCCGACTGCGTCGCTCATCCCGTCTTTTTGTCGCCAAAGTATTTCATCGGGGAGATACCCAGTGAATGCTTCTCGGAGAACCTGTTTCTCAAGTTTTGTCATCTTCAATGTTTGATTCATTTCCATACAACATTGAATAAAATTTTTATCTAAAAATGGAACAATGAGGTCAAGTCCATGCGCACCCGCACAACGATCCGCCCTCAAACCATCAAATTGATGGATGAGATGAAGACGTCTCATATTTTCACATGCAAATTCATCAACATTTGGTGCGTTATGGAAGTAGAGGTATCCACCCAAAATCTCATCACTCCCCTCACCAGAGAATATATACCGACAATCTGTATTTTCTTTGATGTACTTACATAGAAGCCACATAGGTGTGGAAGCTCTCACAGTTGTTGTGTCGTATGATTCCAAACTTTGAATAACCTCACGGATACTTTGAAGTCCTTCTTGAACTGTGAATGTCACCTCTGTGTGATCGGTAACAAGGAAGTCTGCCACTTTACGAGCGGCGGCCAAATCTGGACTTCCCTCAAGACCAATGGAGAATGTCCGAATCTTACCAAGCTTATTGGCAGCTATTGCTGCGATGAGACTACTGTCAAGACCACCAGAAAGAAGAAAACCAATACCTCGTTCACTGTTATCAAGTCGGGTATGAACGGCGTCTTCAAGTGCATGACGGATCTTTTCGTGGTTTTTGGAAGCACTAAACTTATGAACATTCCAATAACCTGTGTGATAACACACAAAGCTATTTACATAGGAATCATAAAAGTGACCAGGTGGAAAAATGTGAACGGGTGTACCCAAAAATGTAAGAGCCTTCACTTCACTCGCAAATGCGATTGAATCTTTTGCGTAACGGGTGTAAAACATGGGTCTCACACCAACTGGATCTCTCGCAGCTAATAGACGATTACCATCGGTATAGACCATGGCAAAGTCACCATCAATGGATTTAACAGTATTCTCAATTCCGAGGGTGTATATGAGATTCATGACAACTTCACAATCACTTTTACTCTTCTCCTCCCCCGTGCGAAAAGATCTGTGATTATAGATTTCACCATTACACACAAACATGCGATTAGGTCTGACGAATGGTTGCATACCCGCGTCGGTGAGATCATTGATGGCAAGGCGGTAGAAGTCCATGCGACATTTACCCATCTTCTCTGTGCGATAATCATCTGGACCGCGGTGGGATAGAAGACCCGTCGGAACATCTCGTTCCTCACCAAAGAGGGTAATGATACCACACATATTGGATTTAAATTACAACTTACTTTACTTTTAAGTATGACCTTTTTTCTCAGTACAAGGTATAATGATCAAGTTTATTGTGATACTGATTCTAATTGTTGTCGTAGTTGGTGCAGCTTATTACTTTTTCAATAAGAGAGAGCCCGAAGAATCCAAATATTCCAAAAAACCGACGAAATTTCAACTTTATGATAGTCCCAATTGCACAGGTGAGATGATAACAGCAATAGAATTGGGTAGTAATTTTGACCTTGACGCAAAAATAGAAATTAAACCCGATGAAGGAAAACGAAAAGCTTGCTGTATGAAACTTGAAAATCTGAGAATCAATGATGGGTTTGCAAAAAATGAAGCGGGAAAAGAAATCTTTGAACCAAAAGATTCAATGAAGAATATTGCTACTGATCAAATTGAACTCGAAGGGTGTTCAAATGATTACATGTTTTCGATTTCACCATTAGAATAATCTATTTAACTTTCAAATTAAACTCTAAAAGATCCCTATACATCACTTCATCGGCTTCACCATCCCATTCCTGTCCAGAAAAACTTACGAGTTGTGTTTCGTTACCATCTGGAATGTATGCAAAATTGGTGACGCAAATGAACGAAATATTTGTTCTCTTTGCCATCTCCTCAATATTTTCAAAATCAAACGTTTCAAGTGATAAGTACTTTCTCAATTCGTCTGGTGTTCTTTTCTTAATACCTGCATCGCTTCTGATACTCGTTATACGATTAGACATATCCATATTTGGCCAGTGACCATGTTTAGAACGAAAATTCGTTACATAACTAACAAATGTATCTGCGGTTTTTACATCACTGAAACATACAAAACGCGCCTTCTTTTGTGGATCAACAATACTTAGGTAAGTTTTTGTGGGTTTCATTTGTATAAAATGATATGAACTCATGTTAAAATAATTAAGGAAAAAAACTTTAACTACTATATAAGATGGATTTCCCCAAAACTTCTGGACAATGCAAGTATATGTTGGCACTTAGGTCACCCAAACCAATTATAATCGGAACTGGTCCCGCTGGTACGGGTAAAACAATGCTTGCGTGTCAAGTTGGTATGGAGCATATATATGGGACATTTAGAGGTAAAGTCATATTGACTCGCCCAATTGTCGCAGCAGATGAGGATATGGGATATTTACCTGGTGATATGGACAAAAAGATGGAACCATGGACAAAACCAATGTTTGATATTTTTGAAAAGTATCTGTCTCACAATCAAATGGATCGATGTATTTCCATTGAACCTCTTGGGTACATGAGAGGTCGTACATTTAATAATACTGTCATCATAGCCGACGAGATGCAAAATAGTACACCAAATCAAATGAAAATGCTCCTTACCCGCCTCGGTGAAAATACAAAATTAATCGTGACAGGTGATTTGCAACAATCAGATCTTGGTGAAGAAAATGGACTTGCGTTTCTCACACATAAACTCTCTGGTATGGATCTCAGATATATTACACATGTTGAAATGGATGAAAATGATATTGTGAGACACCCAGCTGTGAATGAAGTGCTTAAAGTATTGAATGTTTAGCCCTATAAATGAAGACTGTCATCATCGCTCTTCCTGGGAGAGAATATTCTGGAACTTTTCTTAAAAACTGGTCACAAACTCTCATTACATTAACACAGAGGGGATATAAAATTATAATGATGAATGAATATTCCAGTTTTGTCACATTTTCACGAATGAAAACATTGGGTCTAGATGTTCTTCGGGGTGCAACACAAGTGCCATTTAATGGTATGATTGACTATGATGTATGGCTCACCATTGATTCGGATATTGTATTTACCCCCGAACAAGTCATTGAATTGATTGAGGATACCGAGAAGTATCCAGTTGTATCAGGTCTCTATAGAATGTCAGATCTTCAACACTACGCAGCTGTGAAGGAGTGGGATATGGAATATTTTAAAAAGTGTGGAACTTTTGAATTTCTCAAAGTAGATGCATTGGACACCACTGAAAAATATATGAAAGTTGCCTATAATGGGATGGGATTCTTCGCGTGTCGCAAGGGTGTTATTGAAAATATAAAATATCCATACTTTAGTTATCCACTTATTGAGATAGAAACTGAAGACGGTAAGTTAATACGAGATATGTGCTCGGAAGATGTTGCATTCTGTAAAAATCTCAAAGATGTGGGTTACCATGTAATTGTGAATACGAGCCTCCGTGTCGGGCACGAGAAAACTCTTGTAATTTGAGATTCTGAACCTCATTGTTAAGTGTCTTTGTTTTTATATCCAATTCCTGAATCCGTTTCTCAATAGCTTCCCTTTCTTTGAGGTATCTCCGAATCGTATCCTTCGCTGAATCGTACCATTCATAAATATCATACATTTCCCCATCTATGTTACTATAGACGTCAACCAATTTATAGTCAAATGGAAGGTTTCGAATATCGGAGGCAATTTCGTCCAACCGAGTTTCGAGTCCATCACACTTGTCCTTAATTTCTGCGTGATTCTCCATGCTTATCTTTGGTTAGCATTTTATTTTTTAATACGCTCCAACGCGTTCAAAATTTGTCTCGGAGTCACCCATGATTTCAGCGGCTCTCGAACAATCGGTAATAACTTCAACCATAAATCCAGTTTCAACTGGGTGAAGTTTAATTGCGAATGGTTCATAGGCGTTGTGACTACAATGAATCATACTTTTATTTGAGATGTAAGGATACACATAAGCGAAGAGGAACATTTGATCAACAATATATACATCTCTGTGTTCTGGTAGATTTTCTAAAAAGTCGTTCATAAGTTCCAAACCTGGAATGAAATGAAGTGGTGCTTCATTTACACTATTAGTACCAGTTGGGACACCTATATATTCAAGACAGTTATTCCTCACACCAAATGCACCTGCAATAATTGGACACTTATGATCTTTGTGATCTCGTACAATATGAAAATCCTTGTCTGACTGTAACCAATCGTTTACTAATACAAGCTCTCTTTCTGTGATTCTTGAATCGGCATCTCGAACCATGGTTACAGCATCTTTAATGAAAAGATCTTCAAAGCGCCACAAAGTGTTTGAAGCTTTTTTCTTTGTACCCGGGTGGTAAACAAGTTCAACATTGTCTTGCGTTTTTAGCCAATCAATAATATTCGTTGGAACTGTATCATTATAGTGAACTCGGACAATCCACCCTTCATAATACTTTTTGGCGTCTAGGACATTTTCAATGATGCCATAAGTGTAAACTTTATTGTCGCCCCACACTGAATATGAAATGTACTTCATTATACTATTTAAAAGAATGATCACTTTAACTTATAAAATGGTTAAGATTTCGTATGCCATTTGTGTGTGTAACGAAGAACGTGAAGTAAAGTCTCTCATCAATTTCATTCTAAAGGTTAAAGATGAAGAAGATGAAGTTAATGTTCTATTCGATTCAAAGAATGGTACAAAGGAAGCCAAGGACGTTTTAGAATCTTTTGGTGATAAAATTGTTATGAATGAAAGAGAATTTGAGGGTAAGTTTTCCGATCATCGCAACTATCACGCGACCAAGTGTTCGGGTGACTATATTTTCGCTATTGATGCCGATGAGATGCCACAAGAAGCGTTGATTGTGAATATTAAGTCTTTTGATGGTGATATCATGTACGTTCCACGTATCAACATTTGCCCAGGTTACACCGCGGAATGGTTAGATCGTCACAAGTTTCAACTCAACGAAATGGGGTGGATCAACTACCCAGACTACCAAGGACGATACTATAAGAATGATGGAAAGATTCAATGGGAAAATGATCTTCATGAACGTCTCACTGGCGGTGAAAATGTCGCACGTGTTGATGCCAAACCACTCGTTTCACTCCTTCATATCAAGACTGTTGAGCGCCAAGATAAGCAAGGAGAGTATTACGATTCTTTGTAATTTAATTTAAAGTTTCCTAACATATAATTTGTAATGAAAGTATCAGACTACATCACAAACTTTCTCATAGAACGCAAAGTTCAAAAATGTTTTTCAGTAACCGGTGGTTTTGCTATGCATTTGAATGATTCGTTTGGTGAGAAATTTGACGTTACTTATACACACGGCGAAGCATCTGCTGGTTACGCAGCACTTGGGTGGTCATCCTATGAACACAATCCAAGTGTATGTTGTGTAACTTCCGGATGTGGCGCTACAAACGCAATTACGCCATGTCTTATTGCTTATCAAGACAGTGTCCCATTGTTTTTTATAAGTGGTCAAGTACATAAAAATGATAACATCCGAACATACAAAGGTAAACACCGTGGTTATTTTGGTTCGGATTGTGATATCGTGGAATGTGTTAAAGGTATTACAAAGTGTGCCATAGAACTTACAGATCCAAAAGATACATTGAGCGTTCTTCAAGAATGTTATGAAAATCTCACAACTGGAAGACTTGGACCAGTTTGGCTTTCTGTACCAATTGATGTGCAATCTATGCAAGTACCAGATTTACTACCATCGTGGTTAACTTTGGAAAAATCGGCACTAAATAAATTTCCACCAGATTTTTTAGAGTTGTGGAAAACTTCAAAGCGGCCCATTGTTCTCGCGGGTAATGGAATCCATCTCTCAAAAACTAAAAATGATTTCACAAACTTTATAAAGTATCATAATCTTCCATACGTTGTAACATTTTTTGGAAGTGATTTGGGTGATGATTATGTGGGTAAAACGGGTCTCATAGGAAATAGATCTGGAAATTTTGCGATACAAAATGCGGATCTTATCTTGTGTCTCGGTTCTCGTCTATCAAAAAATATAACTGGTTATAATCGCGGGTTATTCGCAAGAGAAGCTAAGGTTGTTTACCTTGACATTGATGAAAGTGAGTTCATTGAAGATAAGAAACTTGACTTAAAACTTCACATGGATCTTAAAAAGTTTTTTGAGTTGAAACTACCAAAACAGGAACACATAGATTCAAGGTGGATTCAAAAAACGCGAGAGTGGAAGGACTTGTGGATCGAAGAATTACCTGAAAAATCTGGACCACTTGTCTGTCCATACAGACATCTCAACAAATTCTTCAAAGAAAAAGGTGGAGATTCTATAGTTACAATGTCTTCGGGTTCTATTTATTGTGTTGGTTGGCACACACATCGTTACAAGGAAGGTGATCGCTTCATTACGAGTGGACATGGAGACATGGGTTACGAAGTAGCTTCAGCAATGGGTGCTTCTTTCCACAACAAAAGAACCTATGCGATAGTGGGTGATGGTTCTTTTCAATATAACATCCAAGATCTACAAACAATAAAACATAACAACTTACCAGTCACTGTACTTGTATTTAATAATGGAGGTTATGGCGCAATTCAAATTACACAAAATACAGTTTTTAAACGCGAGTTTGGTACTACACCAAATAGCAATCTCTCATTCTGTGACATTGAAAAGGTGTCGAATGCATATGATATACCATATTACAAAGTGGAAGGGGATGGTGATGTAGGATATTTAAATCATACAGATGGTCCATTAGTGGTTGAAATTGTATGTAATCTTCAAGGTAGGTATCCAAGATTATCAAATAAACCTATGCCAGATGGCACATTTAAAAATATGCCCTATGAAGAAATGGCGCCATTCCCAGATGATAAGTTTTTGGAAGAAAATATGTTTGTACCAAGAGTTTAAAGACAAACTACGACATTTTATAAATGTCTTTTACCGATAGAAACGGTGAACCAGTAGATGTGGATTTTGAAAAGGATGAGCAATTTTTAATTCGGGAATATATTCCACGGGACGCCACGGTGCTTGAAATGGGTGCTAGATATGGAACTGTGTCTTGTGTTATTTCGGAAGTTTTGAATAAACCAGAAAATCACGTTGCAGTTGAGCCCGATTCATCCGTCATCGAAGCTCTGACGAAAAATAGACAAAATAATGGTGGGAAGTTTCATATTTACAACGGGGTTGTCTCCAAAAATGGTTACGAGATTTGTTTCATAGATCCAAAGTTTGATCACTATGAATATGGTACTTACACAAAACAATCTGATAATCCAACGATAAAAAATATATCATTCAAACAACTACAAGAAGAGTATAATCTCAATTTTGATTGTATTGTTGCCGATTGTGAGGGATTTTTTTACGATTTTGTCAAGGAAAATTTGGATTCGTTGGCAAAAATGCGTGTAATAATTTATGAACAAGATGGCACTCCGTGGGCAGAAATGATTGAAAAGTATGAAGAACTTGATGAAATTTTAAAGTCACATAATTTTAAACTTGTTCATACCATTCCACACCCAACTTACGAAAACAATCCAAGACTTCATAATGTTTGGGTTAAGACTTCCGATGAATAAAAGTTATGTTTATTGGCGTCTATAATCTTATTGAACACATTATAAACTTCTTCTATAGTTAAATCATCGTGTTTCTCAATTACTTCAATGGCGTAATTGACATGCATTGATTTTATACCAGAAAGAAGATATGGTATTCCAGACTTTTTATAAGATTCAACCCATTTGTCTGAATAAATCAAAGATGGGAGAAGTTTGTAGTTACCTTTATTTTCCATGTGCGCGAGAACATATTCTGCTTTTGCGTTACCAGAACCACGACCAAATCCACCAAAAGTAACATCGACAATTTCAGCACCGTTGTAAAGTGCGTCAATGGCTTTTACTGAAGCGTTTTTGAGGTTATCGTGTGCGTGAAATCCAATAGCACCATTGTAATATTTCTTAATAGTTTCCATAATACTACGCATCTTGTATATTCCGAGATTTCCATAAGTATCCGCGATGTAAAAATATTCAATTGGAGCATCTTGGATAATTTCACACGTTTCCTTGATTTGTTCTTCACTAAATTTATCAATTCTCCCGATATTTATACAGACTTCATAACCAAGTTCCTTGAGTTGGTGGCACATTTTTACGGTACTATGTAAAAGTTCTGTGTTAAGTTTGGAGTCATCCTTATCTTTACAGTGATAGGCAACAAGTACTCTTACCATGCTTATGAGCGAAGATGACTTTGGTAAGAAATCACCAATCGAAAATGTACCCATTTGTGCCATGAGTGCCAATTTACATTCGGGAGTTACGACATCTTTAAACGTTTCATTAATGAGAGACTCTGGTGTATAAAACCATGGTCCAGAAGAAGGAATAGTTCTTCTGAATCCAACTTCACAGTATTCCATACCACATTCTTTTACGGTATTGTAGCAAGCTCTCGCATGTTCCTTGCTAAAATACCAGTCATTTACGTATCCACCGTCACGTAGAGAACAGTCAAGTAACTTCATTTTGTAATTATCTCATCTCCGCTTTATATAACTCTCACCAATTTCTGTTGTATCGTTCACTTTCCATGTTGCTCCAAACTTTTCAGCCCATTGTGAAAGTAAAAGTTTTTCTGGGTATACAAGATCGTAAGACTTTTCACATCGTTTTTCTGAGACGTACTCATCGACAACTTTTTTAACATCTTCAATATCTATAAAATCAAAATATCTATCTTTCTCGATTACGACGTGACCGTCTCTTTTACAAACCGCACTAAATCTCGTTGGAAGTTCTCCCGGTCCGTAACACCCCCATATACGAAGTGAATGAGCATTTGATATGGTTTCTATTCTCCTATCAATGATCCATTTTGAAAGACCGTATGGATCTATTGGTGGATCTCCATGAAGTGCTGCACCACTTGAAAAATAAAGTAACTTTCCTTTGAACACTCTCACAACATTTTCAAACATGAGAATGTTCTTATGTGTGACATTACCGTCATCGGGGTTGAGACGACTTCCACCTACAACTGCACAATGTATAACAACATCATAATTATTTAGTTTAAAATATTGCTCAACCGCTCGTTGATCTGTAAGATCCAGTTCTTTGTGTGTAACACCAATCCAATCCGTACCTCTTAGTACGTTTTTACCAACAAAACCACCTGCACCCAATACACACACACGAGCCATTTACTTAAAGAAAGTGTAATACTTTTAAGTAAATGAATGTAATATTTTACCACATTCATCAAAACGGTGACTCATTTACTTCTCGGATGTTTGTGGATCACTTTATAAAAAATACAAAAGATAGAGATTTTAAGTATTTTTATACATCACAATATTCTTTAGAATCTCACTGTGAAGATATAGGTATACCAAAAGAAAACTTTAATGTCTATGACGTATCTAAAATTCCAAGATCACATATGTTTCACAAAGAAGGTGATAATTTATACATAAATGTATGGGTTGGTCAACATAAACCGGGTGGTTGTCTATGGTGTTTAAATGGGTGGTCCGACTTTTACAATGTTATAATTGAACGACTAAAAGATTATGGAATTGATATACCATTGATAAAAGAGACTGATCAGAGATTTTATCCAATTGAAAGAAAATTTGAATATAACATTGATCCAAAATATGAAAAAATTGTAACCATATACAATTGCCGAATTAATACATTTGAAATTATAAATTATATAAAACACTCCGAATATATAGATGAATTGGCTAAACTTCATCCAAAATATTTGTTTGTCACTTTTATTGACACTGGTTTAAAAAATGATAATGTGGTAACATTTAAAGATATTTTTGTAGGTGATTTTCCAAAAGGGTATGGTATAGAATTTGCATGTTTCAATACAATTGCTGATAAAGTTATATTCTTACCATCGGGTGTTTCACAACTTAGCTTTTACAATGAAAAGGATGTCAAAAACAAATATGCTATACTTTACTATTTGAATGGTCATCACTTAGTTCCGCAAGAATATCTACCAACCAATGATAAAGATAGGGATTACATGTGTGTAGATAGGTATGGCTATCATATTAAAAAGATATGGGTTGATAAAATTTCAACTTTAGAACAGATGGTTGAGCAGATAAACGATTTTATAACAAATTAAAGATTTTGAATCATAATTAATCAATGCGCACATTAAAGTGTGACGAAAGAGACTTGAAATTGTGTCAAAGTCATGAATACATAAAGCATGAAACACACCCTAAAATTGACTATAAAAACAAAGTCTGTGTAAAACCATGGGGTCATGAATTTCTCATATTTCAAAATGAATCAATTGGTATATGGTTTCTAAAAATTACAGGTGGAAATAGAACATCGGTTCATTGTCACTATAACAAAGACACAACAATTCTCGTTTTAAAAGGAACGATGAGACTTGAACTCGTCGACGGTGAGGTTATTACTGTAAATGAAATGGATACAGTATACATTCCACATTATAAGTTTCATTCAGTTGGTTCTTTTTCACCTGAAACTTATATCATTGAAATTGAAGTATATAACAAAAATATAAATTTCAGTGATAAAAATGATCTGTTACGCATCACAGATATTTACAAAAGACGTGATAACAAGTATGAAACCTCAATTGATTTAAGTGATGACCTTGAAAAGTATGATTATTTCCACCTGTCCAGTGATTTTAATAAAATTTTTAAAGATATCGAATTGAAAGTTTCAAATATCTGTGAAGAGGGGTCAAATCACACGTTACTTTTAGATGGAAATATAAATATGGGAACGAGTATCATTGGTCCGGGTTCGTTTCTTGAATCTAACGATGGTTTGAATTTTTTGGAGGATACATCATTATTCTTGAATATCAAAAATATGGGATCTACAGTTAATCATAAAATTATACACTGTAAAGAACAATTATCAAATTTGATTAAAACAAATAATTCGAAAATTGTTCTAACTTCTGGTTGCTTTGATATCATCCATGCTGGTCATATACATAATCTCATTCAAGCAAAAAACAACGGAGATGTATTGATGGTTTGTTTGAGTAGTGATGAACAAATTAAAAAATTAAAGGGTGATACACGCCCTGTAAACAAATATCAAGATCGAATAAATCTATTTAAAATGATTGAATGTGTGGATTATATATTTTTATATGACGAGATTAATAATGACACCGAAGAGACACTTGATGAAATAATGCGTCTCGTAAATCCACATGTATGGGTCAAGGGATCTGATTATACAGTTGAACAAATAAGAAAAAAGCATCCACACCTGCGCGAAATTAAAATTTTAGAAAACATACCCGAATTGAGTACAACAAATATTATTAGAAAGATTTTAAAGAATACCGGAGATAAGTAAGTATGACTAAAGTATTAGTTTGCGGTTCATCGGGATTATTGGGAAGAAGAATTACCGAAAATCTAAAGAGAAATGATATCCCTTTTATTGGTACTTATAATACAAATCCAATAAAAGATGGTATAAAAATTGATTTCATGTGTGTAAACTCCATCACAAATGCTATCAAAGAGAATGAAATCACAACTTGTGTAAACTGTATTGTTGAAAGACAAGTTGACGTATGTGAAAATAATTGGAATGAAACAAAACGAGTAAACATAGATATTACTAATAATATTGCTAAAGTGTGTAGCATGACGGGTGTACACATGGTTCACATATCAACGGATTATGTTTTTGATGGATTAAAACCTCCATATAATTCGGATAGCGAAACGAATCCATTACAAAACTATGGAATCTCAAAGTTAATTTCCGAACAAAGAGTTCGAAGACATACCGATGATCACACAATAATTCGTGTACCTGTGTTATATTCCGAATATGTAAAAAATTTATCCGAAAATGCGGTAAGTTTGATTGGTAAAAATGTTTTGGATAGAACAAAGACACACACTGAAGATAATTTTTCTGTAAGAAGACCTTTGTACATTGATGATCTATGTGTGTTTATAACCGATTGTATCTTAAATAATATCAAGGGTACACATCATTTCGGAAATCCAAATGACAGGGTTACAAAGTATATAATGGCTGAAAAAATATCAAAATATCTCCAAAAACCACTTAATATTACACCTATAAATGAAGCACCCAAGGATGGTGCGGATCGTCCTATTGACACACAACTTGTTGAAAAAGTAAATGATTATATATTTACTTCAATAGACGAAGGTTTAAAACGATGTTTTGCCAAACTTAAACATCCTAATATCAGAGAAAGTCCACAAGATATATTTCTATTAATTGATTTAGATGGAACATTAACAGACACCGATAAAATACACTATAAAGCATATAACAAGGTTTTAGGGGATGACGTCAATGTAAAACAAATAGTTGAAACTATTGGCATAGATTCGTATTTAAGATCAAAGTATGACGAAGTAAATGTACAAAATATTAAGGCTGAAAAACTCAAAAATATGCTTCAATTTGACAATATAGAATTTATGAAGAATGCCGACAAACTCATCAATATAATAGACGAATTAAACATCAATCACTGTGTTGTGACAAATACAAATAGAGTTGTCGTTGAACATTTTAAGAAAAAACTTCCTCTACTAAATAAGTTGAAAAATTGGATTACTCGCGAAGATTATAAACTCGCAAAACCAAATCCGGAATGTTATAGACTTGCCATGTCTAAGTACTTTAAACCTGGACAGTGTGTGGTTGGAATTGAGAATTCAAGAAGTGGATATGAAGCTCTTAACAAAATAACAGAATGCATATACTTGGTAAATGAAGATATGAAATCTGAAGACGCATTTATAATTAATGATCTTGAATCTGTGTTGTAGAAAAATACAAACTTCCCAAATATAGAGATATAAAATAACTATATATCATTTTATACTTATTATTAACAAATGAATGAGCATTGCCCATCCATATATTTAACATTAAGAGAACCTCAAGCTTCGGTCTGTTAAATATATCTTTTCTAAGAGATTTCAATTCTATATCGAGTTCGTCGTCACATACATCAATATTCTCTATTGATCTTGAATCAAATTCATCATAACCAGAAATAGCAAATAAAACTTTCGCCATGTCATATTCTTTCATACCAAAAATACTTGATTCACCGAAATGTCCACGCGGATCTATGAATATTATATTGCCATCTTTTACGAGGATATTATTAAACTGGCAATCGCCGTGAATTGGTACAAATTTGTAACATTCTAAAGAATTAATTTCTTTGTATATCTCATTATTTATCTTTTTATGTAATTCTTCAAATTTCATAATATCTACACCATTTACCCTTTTTATAAAATTGTATTCGGATACGATGTGTTTTATTAAGTTGTATCTTTCAATTATCTTCTTGTCTATTTCATTACAAAGTTGAGACGTGAAATATTCTTTAGATACTATCAACTCGTAACTACTGTGGAGTATATTTAGTTTATTATAAACTAAATCAAAATCTATGTTTTCAGACTTATACAAAGGTTCGTAGTCTTTTAAATATTCCATTATGTATCCATTATCTATATAACCAACTACATTTACTACCGGAAAATCTATACGTGAACTTTTTATGAAGTTATAAAATGTTATTTCATTTTCTATTTTTTTCATACCACATTTGTGTTTACATTTTTTAATGATTCTATCACCATCTATAAAAATGTCATTAAAACTACCACCATAACCACATCTCTCTAGGAGTTTCATCTGATTTAAAGATTAGCGTACTCTTTAACCAAATGCCCAGAAAAGTGTGGTATGCACCCAACAAATTTGAATCATATGGGGAGGAAGAAATTAAAGCCGTTGAGGCTTGCCTTCGCGATGGCTGGCTCGCTGGCTTTGGTGATCGTTCTGTGGAATTTGAGAAACGGGTTGCTGCGCTCTTCGGGAAGAGACACGGACTTTTTGTAAACTCTGGGAGTAGTGCGATTTTATTAGGTCTTTGCGCCCTCAATCTCCCAAAGGGTTCTGAAGTTGTGACACCTGCATGTGGATTTTCTACTACAGTTGCACCCCTTCTACAACTCGGTCTCAAACCAGTGTTCTGTGACGTGGGTCTCAATACGTATGTCCCAAGTGTTGAGGATCTCAAAAAGGTTGTCACACCAGAAACAAAGTGTATCATCCTACCAAACCTCATTGGTAATGTTCCAAATTGGCAAGCTATCCGTGAGGCTTTTCCAGGTGTGACTCTCTTTGAGGATTCTGCAGATACTATCACAAAGAATGGATGTACCGACATTTCCACAACAAGTTTCTATGCAAGTCATGTGATCACCGCGGGTGGTGTTGGTGGTATGGTGATGTTCAACGATGACGCACACCTCAAGAGAGCCCTAATGTTCAGAGACTGGGGACGTATCGGTGACAATATTGAAGAACCAAGTGAACGCTTCAATCACTCTGTGGATGGTATCCCATACGACTGGAAGTTCCTCTATGGTGTCGCTGGGTATCATCTCAAAGCGTGTGAGATGAATGCTGCATTTGGTCTCGTTCAACTTGATAAATTGGATGGTTTCCTTGCCACACGACGTCAAATGATTGAACGATACATAGAAAACCTCAAGGATTGTCCATATTATACACTCCCAGATGATTCAGTGACACCCAATTGGCTTGCGATCCCATTACAATGTCCAGATCGCCTTGAACTTGTCAAATACTTGGAAGACAATGGAGTTCAAACCCGCGTGACATTTGCGGGTAACATTACAAGACACCCAGCGTTCCGAGAATACCTGGAAGACTTTGAAAATGCCGACAAAATTATGAAAAATGGGTTTCTTCTTGGCGCACACCACGGACTCACAATAGAGGATGTTGATCGCGTATGTGACTTGTTAAAAAGTTTTGCTGGACGCAAGCGCGGTAAATATTTTCATTAAAATACTTAAAACAATTATGAACTTTACTATAAATGCCTAATGCACTTGTAACTGGTGGGTGTGGATTCATAGCTTCCAGTTTTTTGAATATTATGAAGACAAAATATCCAGAAATCAATTTTGTAAATATTGATAAAATGGATTACTGCTCTAATATTCAGAATATAAATGAAGGTGTTGCTACATTTGTAAAGGGTAATATAGGAAACAAAGAACTAGTTGAACATCTGATTGAAAAGTATAAGTTTGACTATGTATTTCATTTTGCCGCGCAGAGTCATGTAGATAATTCATTTGAAAATGCTATCAATTTCACCATAGACAATACACATGCGACACACGTTCTTATTGAAGCTTGTCGTAGACATATACCAAAAGTTGAATTTATACATTTTAGCACAGATGAGGTGTATGGTGAATCTAAAACGGATGAACCATTTACCGAAGAAACTGGTGTTCTATGTCCAACAAATCCATACTCGGCTTCAAAAGCGGCTGCCGAGATGATTGTGAGATCATATATCGAATCGTTTGATATGGACGTAAAAATTATTAGGTGTAATAATGTCTATGGTCCAAACCAATATCCAGAAAAACTTATCCCCAAATTCAAAAGATTGTTACGAGAAGATAAAAAGTGTACGATACATGGTAAAGGTTGTGCGAACATTAAAAGAGCTTTTATGCACGTGGAAGATGTTGTAGATGCGGTTGAAATAGTTTGGAAAAGAGGTCTCAAAGGTGAAATATATAATATCGCATCAGATGATGAACTTACAGTTATGGAAATGACACAGCTTATTATAAAGACAATCAAGGGCACGGAGGATTATGATAATTGGATTCAATACGTTGACGATCGGCCATTTAATGATCAAAGATATTACATATGTGCAAAAAAGTTAAAAAAACTTGGATGGTCGCAGAAAAAAACAAGAAAAGATCTTTTAGAATTTTTGTGTGTTTAAAGATAAAGTCAATCATAAACATATAATGACAACCTTTTATCTCCCGGGTTCTATGGGATGGGGTAATGTTGCTCTATGTTTATCCGACCTCGTATTTAGATCACCAACGCCACGCGCATACAATAGTTTACTCGGTGTAGACCGTGGTGTTGAATTTAGTGGATTTGGTATTACAGATGACCCAAATGAAGATAAGTTTGACCATAGAGTTGTTATAAATCCTACATATTTTCATCACGTTCATTCAAATTTAAGACACATTATAAAACCAAGTACAGAACTTGAAGAACTCATACACAAGTATGATCATGGTGTAGACTATGGTATACACATTAGACGCGGTGCTTGTTCAAAAGACTCTGAAAATATAGGATGTCATGGTGTAGATGAAAGTGGTGAAATTAAAAAAGCCTATTTTGCGAAGGATACAGCTATACAAAAGTTTATTGAAATTGTTGAAACAACCGATGCCAAGTTTTTTCTCGCAAGTGATAGCCAGGAAATTAAGGACATGTTCAAGGAAAAGTTTCCAGATAAAATTGTAACTCTTGAGCATGACATTGTTCTTACGTACACTTGTGACACACTCAAGAACTACGACGTTACAAGGGAGCAACGATACGCGTGTTACTTGGATTGGTTCTTGTTAGCTAAATGTAAGCATCTCTATATAACCGCAGGTAATCAAGATATGACAGATCTATCAACATTCGGGTATAGCGCGGGTGCTTATGGAAGATCAAACATTCACTTTGTTTTCAACTAAGAGTTCAAAGTCTAAAATATTTAACCGATGATCCGGGTCGTCATTAAGAATATATTTAACATTTTTAATGTCAACGCGCTTTCCATAAATTTCTTCAAACTTATCTTCAAGTCGTTTTTTCTTCTGTTCAAATTCTTTGTATTGTTCAATAACTTTATTGAAACTTATTTTTGGTAAATTTTCATAATTGTGAACATAAGCCACCCAATTTGAAGATTTTCTGGTTTCGTGATCAAGTGTACTTATTCGTACCAAATCAGATGTTTGATGACATAATGGCATATTAAGCATTGGACTTTTAATTGAAGTCATATAACCAAATATAATAATATCAGATGCTTCATCAAAGTTCAAATTTTCAAGGAATTTTTTAACAAAGTCGCGAGTCCACCAAGTACATTCACATCCACCATTATTTGGAAGTTTATACAGTTCACCCAACTTTGGTTTGAGATTGAAAAATGGCGAAGTTCCCAAATTTAAAAATCCAATATCTTTTACATCATCCGGAATACTTTCAAAATACTTTACCCAATCTGTGTGAAAAGTTACATCATCATCAATATGTAAAGCACTTTCAATATTTTCGTCAACCATTTGTTTCATGTTAAACAATGCCTTTACAAAATTACTTGTAAGTTTTAAACCATATGGAAGATTATATTTGGTGTTGAGCCATTCAACAAAGGGGTGATCGTGATTGTAGTCTTCATTCCACCTTACATCTTTGATTGGTACTCTTTCCTTGAGATGTTCTTCAAGGAACATCTTCCTCTCAGGCGCGAGGTTGGGGCAGTGTTTCACAAAAATTACTTCGGGTAATTTCATTTAGTACTTACAGGAATAATTTCTATAAGTATAATAAATGTCTGACATCACAGCAACTCAGAGTGCTTCAGCGATGTACAACCGAGCGAAAAATATTGCTTCTGGTAAGCTTGAACTTGAAATAAAGTGGGGTACCGTTGCTATGATACTCTTTCTCGGATTCTTCTACATGATCACTTCCGCGATTGGTATGAGCATCTATTCCAAGTGTGAAGCTATGAAGGGTAAGTCGGTTCAAGAAAATCTTAACAAGTATTTGGCCGCGACCCTCACGATTGGTCTCACAATTCCATTTACTCTTTTAGTGATGAAGTTCGCTAAAAATGAACTCGCTATTTTTACTCTTATTTACTCCATCATGGGTCTCGTCGGTAGCGCCGCGGCTCTCAACTGGGCTGTAAAGTGTGAGAATGCCAAACAATCCGAAAAGACGTACTCAGGATTAAGTACCGCTTTCTTCACTATTACACTTCTCAGTTCTATGTTCATGATGCGACCAAAGAAAACAATTTATTAAGTTGAACAAGTTCAGAGAATGAAGCCGATTGTATATAATATTTATATTCTCATGATGCTCATGGCACACGTGATGCGCAGGGCAGGAACATTTACAATGGAGGAAAAGGTAAAGATGTTAGAATTTATTGGTAATATGGCCCAGAATCCAGACCAAAAAGTGTCATTAACGCAAAGATTAACATGAAAGCACGCCCAGTGTCACGCGTTGCCCATTCTTCAAATTGTTTGTCGTTTAACTTTTCTTGGGCATTGTTCATACTTGCGACTACAAGACCACAAGATACAAATGCGAGTGCTTGAAAGGGTAGATATTGCATCTGTTGTGTAATACCAAGTCCAGTGAGAGCCCAGTTCGCACCACCAAATACAACACCATACATGGACGCACGTCCATTCACAACTTCTGCAAAGTCAAGAGCATTCCTTTTCTTTGCATGAGTAAGGTATTTCCGCGTTGGTCGTGGTGGACGAAGACGCATACGAGTGAGAGTTGGTTGTCTTATCGTTGAAATCATAGTTTCTTGTCTTGAATTTTCTCATTCTCTTTAACTAAGATCTTGTTGAGGAGATATAATTGGAGAACCAGACCCAGTGTCGTATACGCAACCGTAAAGTTCATACCATATTTTCGCGATTGGTAAATAAGCCAGAGAGAACTCGCGAGAATACTTAAGAGAACAGCATTCTTTGATTTTTCGTCCATCTCTTCGGAACGTATATAGTCTTGATACATCTGAATGAAACCAATACCGAATGCGACCGCCGCGACAACGTTATTCGCGTCCATTTTTAATATATACTAACATTATAAAAATGGAAGCGATCTTGGAAAAATTCGGTGGTAAAATTGATGCGAAGGGTGTGATTGTGATGGTTGAAGACATCAAGCGAGAGTACTTGGGTGACGGTCTCCAAAAGGAAGACATTCCACCAATTGTTGCAAAGTTGATGATGGCGTCTGCGAAGTTTAACAAGCTTGAGGGACCACAAAAGAAAAAGTTAGTTATTGCCATCCTCAACCACTTGATTGGTGAGATTGACGGTGACTCAGAACACGATTCAGAGTTTGAAATCGTCCTTAAGTCTATGGTTCCAGCGATGGTTGATGGTTTCGCGGGTATGCTCAAGGCTAAGGAGAGTATTGCCAAGCTCTTCAGTTGTTGCTTGAAGGGAAAGTAAGATAAGGATTTAATACGTTAACATTGTAGAATGAAATTCCCTCCTTTGGAGGTTATGATAAATTACGGAATCTATACAGTCAAAGAACTCCAAAGATTCTCTAAAGGCCTCGTACCGAAGAAGAAGGACGTCATCATCCTTAACGAGTGTGAACACTG